>Ga0194119_10004057_pt1 | contig 23028 bp, 17 predicted proteins | sample TA2MahC100mmetaG_FD_148620 | JGI IMG/M metagenome (GOLD analysis project Ga0194119, IMG submission 148620) | Freshwater microbial communities from Lake Tanganyika, Tanzania - TA2015018 Mahale Deep Cast 100m | ecosystem: Environmental > Aquatic > Freshwater > Lake | place: Tanzania: Lake...
TTGCCGGAGCCCGACCCGCCGGACACCACGACGTTCAGCCGCGCCTTCACCGCGCCGGCCAGAAAGTCGATCATTCCCGGCGTGAACGTCTCCAGGCGCAACAGATCGTCCACCGTCAGCAGTTTTTTGCCGAACCGCCGGATCGACATCACCGGACCCGTCAGCGACAGCGGCGGAATCACGGCGCATACGCGGCTGCCGTCGCCCAAGCGGGCGTCAACGATGGGTGACGAATCGTCAATGCGCCGGCCGATATTGGAAACGATCCGGTCGATGATCGTCCGCACATGGGTGACGTCTTTGAAGCGGATGCTGGTCTCCACCATCTTGCCGTTCCGCTCCACGTAAATGGAGTCGGGGCCATTCACCAGAATGTCCGAAATCGAGGGGTCCTTCATCAGCGCTTCCAGCGGTCCTAGTCCGAAGACTTCGTCCAGTACCTCTTCGATCAGCCGGTCGCGCTCGCCGGTGTTCAGCGGGATGCCATCTTCGCGCACGATGCGCTCGATGTGATTGCCCAACTGCTCGCGTACGCCGTCCTTGTTGATGCCGCGCAACTGCTCCGGCGACAGCATCGCCAGCAGCTTCGCGTGGATCCGCGTTTTGATGCCGAACCATCGGTCGGCGCCAGCGGCGGGACGGGGTGTTACGCGGGTGGCCATGCGGAATTACGCGGTCTGCGCCAACTCCTTTTTCACGCCCGTCGCCTTGTCGGCGAAGGAGCGGAGCACGCGATCGAGTTCCGGAAACGCCTGCCGGTCCGTGGTCAATGGGCGCGCGCGATTGATACTCGCCAGCATCGCCGGCGAATCCGGAATGCCGTAGAAGACCGGCTGATTCAACGTCTGCTGCACCTGTTCGAGCGATGCCACCTGGGATCCGCCCTTCTTCTGATAGCGGTTGATGACGATCTTGATCTGGTCCTGCGTGAAGCCCAGCCGCATCAGGTAACCCAGATATCTCTGCGTATTCCGGATAGCCGGAAACTCCTGCGTCGTTACGATGAATACCGTCGAGGAAACCTGCAGCGCCGCCAGCGTCAATTCGTTCGAGATATCGCAGCCGGCGTCCATGACGATCGAGTCGTACTTCTCCACCAGGAACGTTGTGAACTCGCGCAGCATGGAGTCGGTGAACAGCGTCCGCGGCTGTTCGAGTGAATCCGGCGGGCCGACGACGAAAAACCCGGCCGGATCGCGCAGCACGAACCCTTCGAACAGCGACTGATCCATGCGGTCCAGGTTCTCGCCCACTTCCACCAGCGTGTATTGCGGCGCCGCGCCCACTTGCATCGCCACGGCGTTCGATGGCCAGTCCAGATCCAGCAACACAGTCTGCTTTTTCCGTTGCGAAAGAATCGTCGCGAAGTTCACCGCCAGCGCCGTCGTGCCCACGCCGCCTTTCGCGCCCAGGAATGTGTAGATACGTCCCAATTGGCTTCCGCCGGCGATCGCCCGCCGCGGCGTACGCTCCAATCGCGTCAGCGCGTCGCGCAGGTCGGACCGTTTCAAAGGCATCGTCAGGTAGTCGTTCGCGCCGCTGCGAATCGTTAGCAGAATGCTCTCGCCATCTTCCGAGTAGTCGCTGACGATCACATAGAGATCCGGCACGGCCTGCTTCAACTTCTCCAGCGCCTTGATGCCGTTCACCGGGTCCGACGAGATATCGAGAAACAACGCCGCGTCCGGGTGCCGCTCCACGTCCTGCAACACGCGAATGTAGAGGTTGGCGGAGACTTCCGGATACTCCGCCACGATACGCGCGTTCGGCGTATTGGCGGCTGTGTCGCGCAGCAGGTCTCGGACCTGTTCGTCTCCGGAAGCGATGAGTAACGTAAAGGACATTCCTTCTCCTAAGGCTGGCACTCCCCGGTCAGGGGATCGCAGCACGCGCTTTCAATAGGCATCGAAGTCATGAAGTTCGGCATCTGCACGGGCGGCAGGCCGAGGTAGCTCATGAAGTGGCGGAACTCGTAGCCGGTGACGCGCACCGTCACGGCATCGGGCACGCAATCGGTCGAACAGTCTCCGCCTTCGCAACTGAAGTCTTCCAGTACGCCGGTCTCCACGTTGCGGGTGTAGTAGTTCACCTGAACCTCCGCCGTGCCGCCGGCGAACTCCTGGCGGTCCATGTGGACGGGCACGTTGTTCTGCATGTACGTGCGGACGTTCGCGCCGCCGTTGTAACAATGGGTCGCCGCGTACCGCGCGCCGTCGCGCGTCCACTCGACCGCCGAATGCCAGGTCCACAGCAACTGCGCCGTGAAGATAATCATGAACGTCAGCGGAAACACCACGCCGGCCGAAGTGATAACGAATTCGGACGCCGCTTGCCCACCCTGCCGTGCGCGTCTAGAGCGTGCCATGGGGAATCCTCACTACGGGACGCAGCAAAAATGTCTCGGACGGAACGAACGGTATGTTAGTTCGCACCGAGTAGCCGTCAGGCACCGTCACAACGACGAAGTCCGGGCCCCGGCCGCCTTGCGCCACATCGCAGCCCGTGGCGGAGCACTCGCAATCGGCGAGTTGCTGCGTCTCGGGATCCATGCGCTGAAGGCGGATCGTAATCAGGTCCGGCGTCAGCGCGGGCAGGATCAGGTCGCCCGCCGAGTCTCCAACGCCGCGGGTCGCCAGATTCTTGGCGTCCGTCACGATCGGGTCCGCTTCGTCGCAAAAATTCACGCCCGTCTGCGTCGCAGCATAGCGGCCCACTGAGTAGAGCATCTTCTGCAGCGTGAAATACGTCCACGTGATTCGAGCGAATTCGATGGTGCCGAACAGCAGCATCCCCAGGATCGGCACGAACAGCACCGCTTCCAATAACGAGTTGCCGCGCTGCCGGGTTCTCATTGGTGCAGGACCACCTTGCCCGGTCCAGACGTGATCGCGCATCCGTCGATCCGCCCCCCACGCACCGGCATCACCGAACCCAGATAGAGCGCCGCGAACCGGCCGTTCGCGTCGTTCACGTTCAGAGTCACATCACCCGCCGACGGTTCCAGTAGAAATTGCCGGAACGCCAAAATGGGCATCGCCGCAGTCGAAGCCGTCTCCACAATCGCCACTGTGATGATGCGCCGCGTGTTGCCCGTATAGGCCGTGAAATCGTCGAGGTCCGTGATATCCGCGTCCTGCGGCGCGGCGCCCAAAACCACATCGCTCTCCGGTACCGCGTTGCAGGCGGCCGGCACCGTCGAAGAATCGAAGCGCGCCGCAAGCCCGCACAGGAACGTCCGCGTGATGTTGTTCACCGTGTTCTGGTTGCAGTTGTTCGGCGTGGCGTTCGTCCAGATATTCTCCTCGGCGTTGATCCGGATGCAGGCGTAGGTTGGGTCGGTCCCGGCCACCAGGCCCGTCGATCCGATGCGATAGGCTTGCGTTGTCTCGTCGGCCAGCACGTTGGCGCCCTCGTTGTATTTGTTCAATAGAACGTAGGGCACGCGCTGGGCCGTGTTGGCGATGGCCCCGGGGTTCGGCCCGCCATTGCAGACATAGCCAAAGGTGTAGCGCGTGCCTACGGTAAATCCGAAATCCACGGTATCGTCCAGCGAAATCGCCTGAAGCGCGATCGGCTCAATTCCGCACGCCTGGCACACGGGCGAACTTACCCCGGCGATCGACTGCGCCGCCAAGTTCAATCGGCCTTCCTGCGCCAGCGCCAGGAAACGCCAAAAAATCAACGGCGCCTCGCCGCGCACCAGCACTTTTACGTGTTTCGCCGTCGTGGCGCCCGCTTCGCCGCCGCTCGCGTTCTCGCCGCCGATGGCCGCCGAGGCCGAATCGTAGTACGTGTACTGGGGCGCTTCCGAATTGAGGTTTCCGTTCGATTGCCCAATCGTGCCGCCGCCAAAATCGTACAGGTTTCCCCGTCCGCTGCTCGTATCGATCGCCAGGTTCGCGGAGATCTGCGCGTTCTCGATCGCCGCCTCGTTCCCGATCAGCCGGCTCGCCGCAGCCTGCGCCATCGAGTTCGCGGCGTTCTTCAAATCGTTCCGCGCGCTGTACATGCGGCCCAGATCCACCGCGAAACCGATCAGCCCGAAAAAGACGGGAACCATCAGCACAATCATCTGGAAGGACATGGTTCCGCGTTCTCTTGGCATCGAACAAGAGATCGAGAAACGGCTACTTGGGTTCCTGGTGTCCACGCGGCCCAATAAACTCCGGTTTTCCCGCGTCCTTCTTGGTGGGGCGCTTCTTCGTTCCCGCGTCCTTGTCGTTCGCTGTCGTCGGCAGGTAGTCCTCGACCCATTCGGGCAGTTCGTTCTTCTGCCCCGCCGGAGTCGGTTTGACGAACTTCGGCGTAATCACAACCAACAACTCCTCGGCCGACTTTCGAGTGGACCGGCTCCGGAACAGGTGTCCCAAAATCGGCACATCGCCCAGCCACTTCACCCGGCTCATCGACTGCACGACTCGATTATCGATCAATCCGGCCACCGCGAAGCTCTCGCCGTCGGCGAGAATCGCTTCCGTTTCCGCGAAGCGCGTGGCCACGGCCGGAATCAGGAAGCCCTGCAACGTCACCGCGTTCGCATAGTCGAGCGAACTCACCTGCGGCCGCAGCTTCAGATGAATCTTTCCCTCATCCGAGATTTCGGGTTTGAAGTCCAGTTGCACGCCGAACTTCTTGAACTGCACCGTCACAACCGGCGCGGTCGCGCCGCCGGTGGATGTGGCCGTAAGAGTGGGGAATGGAAACTCGCCGCCCGCCAGGAAACTGGCCTCCTTGCCTTCCATCGCGATCAGGTTTGGCTCGGCCAGCACCTGCAAAAGGTTTCGCGACTGAAGCGCGCGAATCGTAGCGCCGATATTCAAGTCGGGCCGGAAAACAAACATGTTCAGCAAATCGGCGAAGTTCAAGGTGGAGTTGGCGAACTCCTGGTCCTGAAACTGCAATTGGCTGAAGCGCGGCGTGGCAAACTGCTGCGTGGAAAGCTGACCGATCGTCTTGGCGTTGCGGCTGAAATAATTGAAGCCGACCTCTTGCAGTGCGATGCGATCGATCGCGGCAAACTTCACCTCCAACATTACCTGCCGGGGTTCGGCCGGCCGCGGCGTGTCGATCATATTCACCACGCGCTTGGCGTAGGTTGACGCCAGCGCCTCGGCCTTCTTCGCGGCCATCACGGTTTCGGCACTGCCGGTCAGAACGATCGTATCGGTGTTGCCCGTTACGATCACGGCCGCGCCCGCGGTGGCCACGGCTTTCTTGACGCTCTCGAAATCCGCCGTGTCCGGTCCCACCGTCACGTTGTAACGCCGGGGCGTTCCGCCCATCTCCCAAATCACGACCGTCGCGCGGCCCAAACCCTTCGCGTTGATCATCACCTCGCGCGGCGAAACCACGGCCACGTCGGCCACTTTGGGCTCGGAGGCGGCTACGGTACGGACGTCGTTTTCAAACTGGAACAGCTCGCCGCGGCCCAACACCAGTTGGAGTTCGCGTGGCGGCGCGGTCTGCGCGAACGTCGCGGCGGCCACTGCAAGAAAGGCCGGCCAAAAAAGGGGACGAAGGGAGTTCATGGAAAGATCGGGCTCTATTCTTGAAAGGTCTCTTGTACGTGTTTGTCCCCGCGAAAAACGTCGACGATCGCCCGGGGCTTGGGCGGTTCCTTCTTTTCCACCGGCTTGGCGGCCGCGGGCGGCCGCTGCATGGGATCGTCGCCCACCAGGGCCGCCCACGCTTTGTCGTCTTTCAAATTTGGAATGTTCAACAGCGCGCGCGACGGCATCCGGCCGCTTTGCATGGCGCGCGCCTTCATGGTCCGCAGCGTCAATCCCGGATCGATCATCTCGGAGGTGGCGGATTGAATCTCCTCGGCCTTCGACTTGTCCTTCGGATTGCGCAGGGACAAACTGACCCGTCCCTGATTTTTCGCCAACTCGAGGATCCTCGCCTGCTCCGGGGTCACCTTCAACGTCACGGAACGGTTGCCCGTGGCCGGTGCCGGACTCGGTGCGGGTGTCCCGGTACCAGCCGCCGCCGCTGGCGCGGCTTGCGCCTCCACGGTTCGTCCGATCGACAGCACCGTCACATCTTCCAGAACGGTCGTGGTCACGGCTTCGGCCGCCGAACCCGGTTTCGTGTAGAGGACGTCCACGTGCGAACGCGGCTGAATCAATCCGCCGGCCATGCTCGATTCGGCGATCGACACGCTCACGCCACGCATGCCTTCCTCGATCATCGAAGCCGCTCCGTCGGCGCCGGTGACGCTGGAGAGCCGGTTCGTCAGCAGCGGCTCATTCTGGGTCACGGGAAACAGCAGCGAACGATCCAGCAGCAGCTTCTCATCGGTCAGCGCGCCCTTGGGCCGGATCGCCTCCAGAACGCTGACGGATTTCAAATGAATCTTCTGCAGGCGCGTGCCGGCGGGCAGATCGGCGGAGGCCGCCAGAACCGTCACCATCTTGTCCTTTTTCGGCTGCACCGTTTGTGCGTAGAGGAACCACGTCAGCAGCGCCGCCGCGACGAAAGCGCCTCCGAAGATCAACAGTAATTTTTGGCGATCCATTTAGATCTCACGGCCTCCGCGCGGGCGGCCTTGGGTGCGAAAACACAATTCGAGCGTTGAGTCGGACACGGGAGAAATACCGATATGGTAACAACACAGGATACCTCTAAAAGTTCCGTTCTAAAAGTACTGAAGTTTCATCGCTGTAGAGCCGTTTCCATCCGGCCCGCTCCAGGAACGGAACCAGGGAGTAGCGAGGCGGCAAAAGCGCGTGGGTAAAGTCATACTTCGCAACAATTCCCGCCGCTTCCCGCCGCACCTCGACCAGATCGATATACTCCCGCAGGAACGGCGCGCCGTAGAAATCGCTGCGGCCGTCGAAGTACACCTTCCGCGCTCCGTCAAACCGGTAGATCAGGTAGCCGCCGAACTTGTCCGGCGCAAGCAAACGGCCGCCCGCCGGCAAATGCGCCGCAGCCGCAACCGGGAACTCCTTAGCCGGAAAACTGGCCGGCGTTCCCGCCAACGCCAGCCCGAGCAGCGCGGCCGCAATGGCCCCGCCCGCGTAGCCGCGGAGCGGCCGCTGCAACGCCTCCAGCCGGTTGCCGTAATCCAGCAATCGCGGCATCCAACCGGGCGAGTAGCGCCACGCGCGCAACGCCGCAGTCCAGGCCCCAGCCGCCAACGGCAACCCGGCCATGGCCAGCACCGGCAACCCGCGCGCGCTGCGCAGCGCCATGGCCGAAAACAGCAGCAGCGTGAGCGCCCGTGACCACTGGCCCAGAGCCGCCGCGCACACAGAGCCCGCCAGACCGGTCACCAGCAGAGCGCCGATCTGCCACGCGCCGGCGGCATGAAAATTGAAGCTTTGAAACTCGGCGATCCGGCTCAGCAGTTCGTGATCGCGCAGGTAGTGAACCAAATGCACGTGCAACTGCCAGCCGTACGGGTTCACCAGGCTGGCCACGCTCGCCGCCAGCGCGTACCTGGGCATCCCGTGGATCAGCAAGAGCACTGGAAGGAGGAAAAAGGAGCCGTGCGCATTCGCCCAGAGAACCGAAAGCAGCATCCAATACCACGCGCCCCGCCGGCCCATTCCGTCCAGTGCCAGTAGCAGGAATACCCACCCTAGGACGTGCGGCCTGGCCAGCCAATGCAACTGCGCCGCCGTCAACATGGGCGACGCGAACAGGCAGACGAGCCAGAAGTTTCCGCCGTTCCGGAACGCCAGCCGGACCCACAGCCACGACGCGAATCCGATCGCCAGCCAGTACAACAGGACAACGCCGCGCAAGCCCATCGTCCGGTGCGCCGCGCCCATCGCCACATCGGCCGCCCACTCCCAGGCGAACCACTCGTTGCCGGGCTTCGAGAACGAAAACTCATCCACGCGCGGCACCGCCCCGCGCTCGATCATTCGTTCACCCGCCCGGATATGCCATCCGGAATCGGAGTCCCGGAAAAACTGCTCTGGCGCTTGATAAAACACCAGTGCGTAGAGCAGCGTGAACAGACCTAGCGCCATAGCCAGGTCCGGCAGGAGCCAGGCGACGGCACGGCCCGGCGCTTCGCGCGGCTCCCCCATTTGCGGCAAATTCTACTTACTGGCCGGTGGCGCCGATGCTGGTGAGGCCCTGCGTGATGCTCGAATAGAGCGAAACGACGGCCGTCGAAAGCTGATTGACGGTCGTGATCAGCGCCAAGCCGACCGCGGCGACGATCAACGCGTATTCCACCAGGTCCTGACCATCTTCTTCACGCCACACACGAACGAACAGGTTCTTAACCATGAGAAACTCCTTCTGACTGTTTACCGGGCGGCTTCCGCCGTCCCGGTTTTTGTTTTTTCTTTTTGATCCTCCTCGACGAAAACGTGTTTCAGCCCTCGTCCGAAGGTTCTCCAAAATGAATCCCGCTGCTGCGACGGCATCTGAATAGGCCGCCCATCGGCTCCGGCCACCTTCCGCAGGTTTTCCAGAATTCGCGGCATGTCCTTGCGATACTGCAGCGCCAATTCCAGTTCCTTGCGCGCGCCGTCCTTGTCTCCTTGATCGTACAGGTACGCCGCCATGTTGTTGTGCGCGACGCCCAGATCGTCGGCTGCCGCGCGGCGAAACTGCGCCAGCGCCTCGTTCGGCTGATCGGCTAGCGCAAGTCCCAAATTATTGCGAGCCGTCCCGGAGGCGGGGTTCAACGTCAACGCCCGGCGGAACGCCTCGGCCGCTTCGCTTTTGCGCGCCTGCATCAGCAGATTGTAACCGAGATTGTTGTGCAGATCGTCGCGCCAGGAGGCCTTTTCGATCGCTTTTCGATGCATCCGTTCGCCGCCGGGCAGATCGCCGCTGTCGTCCATCGCGATGCCCGCCCAGGAGTAGACGGACGCCGCCGCCTTCGGTTGCTTCGTGACGAAGGTCTGCAACTTGCCAGCCGCTTCGGCCGCGCGGCCCGCGCGCACCAGCGCACGCGCCAGATGGCGAATCGCCAACTCAGAATCGGCGAACCGGTCGGCGGCCAGTCGCAAATGTTCCAGCTCCAATTCCGGGTAGCCCGTTCTCTCGTACTCGGCCGCCAACTCCAGCCGTGGCTTCAACTCCGAAGCCTTGGCCGCAACCTCCGCGCGCAGGGCGCGAACACGCGGGTTGCCGTCGCCCGCGTCCACGGCGTTCAGCACCTGCCGTTGCATCATCGGCGGCAAACCGGTGGCCGGTACGCTGACCTGGGCACGGCGCTGCTGCGTGCAGCCCGCCATTGCGAGTAGGCCTAAAATCGGAAGCCAGCGTTTCATCAGTCGTTTTCCACCCGTTTGATGAATTCTAACTGATCTCCAGTCTGCGTGCCGGTCGCCGCGGCGTGGCCGGCCGGAAGTTCGAGAACAGAATGCGCCCGCAAGCAGAACGACATCCTCGATTTTTTCATGTTGTCTCGGATCTTCAGGACCTTCTTCTCCTTGTTCAGGTACAGCACATCGATCGGAAAGTTCATGCCGAACGTATGGACGGCTTCGCATGGAACAATCCAAAGGCCTTCGCCGGCGGGCAATTGGGTGTGTTTCAGCAATCCGGTTCTACGCTTCTCGCTGGTGCTGGCCATGTCGGCCGAATGGGCCAGCTCGGTTTGGCGATTGACGTTCCGAATCAGCAGTTTGGTTGGCACTGTGGACGGAGACTCCTGTTAAAACCCGTAGGGGAAAGAATTGTTGCGGACCGGCGAACAACTTTCTGGCCGCGTAAGGGTTAGACTAACGGATTGGCCATGTCCTCGCAATTGCAATTTCTTCGACACTGCTTCCTGACGGCCTGCATGGCCGCCTCGATGTATGCGCAAACCACCACCGGCGCCGCCACTTTCGGCGATGTCGTCAACCTCGGCGGAACTCCAAGCGACATCGTGGTGGATGAAGTCCGGGGACGAATCTATTCAATCAACTCCACCGCGAATCGTGTCGATATCCTCAGTCTGGCCGAGAAAAAAGTACTCTCGCGCGTGACGGTCGGCAACTTTCCGCTCGCCGCCGCCATGTCGCCGGATAAGGCCCTGCTCTACGTCACCAACACCCAGAGCGCCACGCTTTCGATCCTCGACCTGGGCACCGATTCGGTGGTCAACACGGTCAGTCTGCCCGCCAAACCGGAAGGCGTCGCCGCCGGCATCGATGGCCGCGTCCTGATCACCACCCAGGGCACCGGCCCCGGCAATCAGCTCAACACCCTCCTGCTGTTTGATCGCGCCCAAAGCACAGGCCAACAAGTGTTCGCGATTCCTTCACCCCCGCCGATCAACACGCCGAATCCGCTGCCCGCCATCTTCGCAGGCCGGCCCGCCACGGCCTTCCCGGGCCGCCTGATCACCACGCCCGACGGCAATTTCATCATTGGCATGGTCGCCATCAACCAGAATCAGAACACCGCGCAAACCACGCTGTTCGTCTATGAGGCCGCCTCCGGCACCGTCATCCGCAACCGCACGGTCACCGGCCAATCCACGGTGCTGAGCATGGCCCCCGATGGCAGCCAGTTCATGGCCGGGTCCACGCTGTACGATACCGCTTCGCTGGCCGCCGTCGCTCAAATGAGCACCGCCAACCTGCCCTTCTTCGTCGCCCAGGGCTTCAACCCCGGATTCAACATTCAACGAAACCTGGGCGGCAGCGCCTACACACCCGACAATACGACGCTGTACGCGGCCTTCAACACCGCCGCCACCACGGCGCGGCCCGTCGCGAACGTTCTCTACGTCAGCAAGCCCGGCAACCTGAGCGTCCGGCTCGGCCTGCGCCTCAAGGAATCGATTCTCGGCGCGATGGTCATGACGCAGGACGGAGAGACTCTGTTCGCCATCTCCGAATCCGGCATCCTGGCTCTGCCTGTGGGGAAACTCTTCGATTACCCGATCCTGCAGCCCGAAACCACCCAGGTCTTTCTCGCCATCGACGAATGCAACAAAGGCATCTCGCGCGCCGAGGTCAAGATCGCCAACCTCGGCAAAGGGCGGCTGAGCTTCTCGATTCCCAACACCACAACCGCTCTCGTGATGCAGCAGTCGAGCGGCCTGGCGCCCTCTACGATCCGGTTCACCATGGAGCCCGGCCGCAGCGGAGTCATTCGCCAGCCCGGCACCAACCTGTTCACGAACGCCGGCGGCGGGGGCGGAGCGCCGTTGAACATCACGCTCCAATCGCTGGACGCCATCAACTTCCCCAACGTGATTCGCGTCTATATGAACTTCCGCCAACGCGACCAGCGCGGCGTCGTGTATCCGCGCCCGGTGACGCTGAACAACTTCGAAGGCCTGTGGGACATGGTGCTCGACGATGCGCGGAAGCGGCTCTATATCACCAACAGCGGCTACAATCGCATCGAGATCTTCGATACCCAGAATCAGCGCTTCCTCGATCCCATCGAGGTCGGCCAGCTTCCGCACTCGATGGCCATGACGCCCGACGGCCAGACGCTCTATGTCGGCAACTCCGGCGGCGAATCCATCAGCGTCATCGATCTGGAAACCCGCCGCGTAATCGGCGGCGTCGATTTCCCGCCCATTCCCCGCATCGGCCAGCAGGCGCCGGTCCGGCCCCTTGCCATGGCCTACGGTCTCTCCGGCCTGCAGTTCATGATGTCGAACGGCAGCTTCTGGCGCCTCATCGGAAATTCGGCCACGGTCCGGCCGGCTAATTCGGTTACGCCTGCCACAATTCCCGGCCCCATCTCCATGGTCACTTCGCCTGGGGGCGAATTCATTCTCACCATGGCCGGCAATTCGAACGCGTATCTGTACGATGCCCTCGCCGATACCTATACGGCGGCCCGCCAGCTCTACGATCAGGCGCCCGTCTCCTACTTCGGCCCGCTTGGCGCCGGCAAGGAAGGCACCTACTTCCTCGCCAACGGTCTCATCCTCAGCCCCAGCCTCGCTGTTATCGGCGGCACGGAGCGCCCGGGCGTCACGCAGTTCGGGCCGCCGCCGGCGCCCGGCCAGCCTCCCACCCAGACCATCGTCTCCAACGGACAGCGAAACGTCGCCAGCATCTACCCGCTCAGCGAGAACCTGTTCCTTCGAATGACCACACCGGTGCGCCAGAATCTCAACTCGGTCACACGCGACGATGCGCGCGCCACTCTTGAGATGGTCAACATCCAGTCGGGCGCGGAAACCGTAATCGCCGTGGCCCCTGAGAATCCGCAGTTCAGCGTCTTCGGCGCCCAGCGTGTGAACGTGCCCGCGCGCCAGATCGTCGTCGACTCCCAGAACCTGGCCTACTTGATCGGCGTCAGCGGCCTCAGCGTTATTCCGGTTTTCCCCAGCGGCACCGCGCCCCGCCCGGCCATTACGGCCGGCAATCGCGGCATCGTCAACAGCACCGACGGTACGCAGAACCTGCGGCCCGGCTCCTTCATCACTATCAGCGGCGCCCGCCTGGCCACCCCCGCCGCCGCCGATACCGTTCCGGCTCCCACCGTGCTTGGCGGCTCCTGCGTCGTGATGAATGAACTGCCGCTGCCGCTCATCCAGACCTCCGACGGTCAAATCTCGGCGCAGATTCCGGAAAACGTCCTGCCTGGCCCGGCTGTGGTGCAGGTCCGTTCCCTGCTCCGGGCCGAGCAAAGCGATCCGGTCGTAGTCACCATCCGCCGCTAAATCAGGCGGCCGCCGCTGTCCGCCTCGAACGGGTCCGTGCGAGCGCCTCGTCCCCGTACGGCAGCCCGGTGAACGTAGCCGCTCGTAGCTGCGTCGCGAACTCCGGTTCCGCATCGCAGTCGCGGAGTGTGCCTTGCCAATCCGAGCCGCTCCACCCCCGCCGCCAGGCCGCAAGGTCCAGCCAGTCCGGACACTTGGCCAATCCCAAACGGGCCGCGGCGCTCGACCACGGATAAAACTCCGCCAGCTTAACCAGACCGGCGCGGACGGGATTCCGCTCCGCATATGCCACGGCGTTCCAGCAGTGGAGCGGATCCATGGCTGCGATAAAATACCGTCCCTGCCAAAAGCGCCCGGATGTTTGGCGCTCGGCATTCATTCGCCGGGCAAAATCGCCGTGGACGCGCGCGAAGGCGCGGGCCGTCGAGTCCGGCGATGGCGGAACGATCACGGCGTGATAGTGATTCGTCATCAAGCAGTATCCAAGGATGACGATTCCGTGTTTACAGCACTGTTCGGAGAGGAGCCGCAGAAACAGGGTGCGTTGAGCGTCGGAGAGGAATACCGCCTGACCGCCGTTGCCGCGCTGCGTGATGTGATGCGGAAATCCCGAAACAATGAGTCGATGAGAACGAGGCATCCAATAATGTAGTGCCGTCAGCCGCTCATTCCTCTCATCAAAATTCAACAACGCGCCGCCACCCCCGCCGCAACCCTTTGACTCCGCAGCTCGCCGTCAATATCATGGCTGTCTCGATTTCTCTATGAGCCGCCTCCTAATCACCTTCCTCGTATCGATCTGTCCGGGCGCCTTGGCCTTGGCCCAAACATTCGGAGAGATTACGGGCACAATCACCGACTCCTCCGGTGCCGTCGTGACCGGCGCCACGATCGCCGCCCGGAACACCGCGACCAATCAAGTTCGCGAGGTGCCGACCAACGATGCGGGCAGCTATTCGTTCCCATTCCTCGTCCCGGGCAACTACGATGTTCAGACGGCGAAAGACGGTTTTCGCGGGGAGACGCGCAAGGGCCTCGCCCTGCAGGTGGGCGATGTGCTGAGAATCGATTTCCGGCTGACCGTCGGCTCCGTTTCCGAAGTCGTCGAGGTCACGGGAGGGGCGCCGCTGCTGGCTACCGAGAGCACCGCTCTCGGTACCGTGATCGAGAACAAGCGCATCGTCGAACTTCCGCTCAATGGGCGGAACTATTTGCAACTGGTGGCGCTGAGCCCGAACGTCACCGCCGAGCAGCCGAAGGGCGGGTTCGCCGGCGCGCGGCAGGGTGGCGACCGCGCGGCGCAGTCCTACTCAATCGCGGGTCAGCGAATGGTCTTCAACCACTTCACTCTCGACGGTGTGGAGAACACCGACATCAACTTCAACACCTTTATCATCCGGCCTTCAATCGATGCCCTGCAGGAGTTCAAGGTGCAGACCGGAATCTACTCGGCGGAGTTCGGGCGGGCCACATCCCAGATCAATGTCAACACGAAGCCTGGGTCGAATAGCTTCCACGGAGCTCTGTTTGAGTTCCTGCGCAACGACGTGCTGGATGCGCGGGAATGGAGGAACGCAGGTCCGAAGAACCCGTTCCGGCGTAATCAATACGGATACACGCTGGGCGGCCGGGTGATCCGTGACAAGCTCTTTTTCCTTTCGAATTGGGAGGGGCTTCGGGATCGCCGGGCGTTCCAGTTGGTTGCCAACAACGCCACCGATCGCATGCGGTCCGGCGATTTCTCGGGACAGCCGCGTGCGGTCTTCGACCCGGCGTCGCGCGTCTTCGCCGCCAACGGAATTGCCGTGTCCGGCACCCCGTTTCCGGACAGCCGGATTCCCAACAGCCGCTTTCACCCGATCGCGGTCAAGCTGCTCGAATTCTATCCCCGGCCCACCGTGGCCGGAGACGACATCCTGCGGAACTTCGTCCGCAGCGCAAGCCGGCCGATTGACATGGACCAGTTCACCCAGCGGATCGACTGGAACGAGCGTACCAACTCGAACTGGTTCGGGCGTGTCAGTTGGGGCGACGAGTTCGTTGGCGAAGCGACCGCCTTCCCCACGCAACCTTCCCGGACCACCACCGGTGTCGCGCAGGCGATGATTTCGAATACCCGTCTGATTTCGCCGGCGGTGGTGAACGAATTCCGTTTCGGCTACAACCGGTTTACCAATGAGATCCTGACCTTCTTCGCCAACACCCGGGACGTGGGCAAGGAATTGGGAATCGTCGGACTGGGCGATGCCGGGGCGTCGGCCTGGGGCAGCCCGAGCGTGGGACTCGAGAACGGCTTGAGCGGCTTCGGCGAGTCGGCCAACGGGCCATTCATCAACCGGAACCACACCTTTCAGTGGGTCGACAATCTGTCGGTTGTTCGCGGGCGTCATTCCCTGCGCTTCGGAGGCGAATTCCGGCGCGACCACTACAACCAGTTGGGTAACCAGTTCCCGCGCGGGACTTTTGGTTTTCAGTCGAAGGCTACGTTCAATCCGGCCAACCGCGCCCCAACGGGCCACTCGTTTGCCGACCTCCTGCTCGGCGAAGTGCGCAGCGCGGCGCGGGCGTTGGGTCTGGCGAACATTCAGTTCCGCGCCTCTTCGTTCGCCCTGTACGCCGAAGACACCTGGAGAGTGACGCCAAAACTCACCGTGAATCTGGGGCTGCGATATGAGAACACGCCCCCGTGGATCGACAAAAACCGGGGCATCATGAACCTGCAACTGAAGGGAACGATTCTGGACCCGCAGGCGGTGCCCGTACTGACTCGTCCCGGCAGCGGTGATTTCTACGACGGTCTCCCCTTTCGTTTTCACGACGGCCTGCCGACACAAGCCGGCGACCAGTTCCTGGGCCGCGCTTTGATCCAGCGGGACAACGTAGACTTCGCACCACGCGTCGGAATCGCCTATACCTTGTCTCCGAAGTGGGTATTGCGCACCGGCTTTGGCTTGTTCTACGCTCAGGACACGGGAAATCCCCGTTTTGACATGGCGCGCAACCTTGCGTCGCGCAACGAGTATTCGTCAAATGAGGAGCGGCCGGACGCGAACCTCAGCGACCCATGGCGAGCCCTCCGTCAAACCGCCTCTTGCCGGAACTTCACCGGAGTCTGCCTGGGCCCGCCGGTAATCCTCGCCAACAGCCCGGACCGCGTTACGCCCTATGTGCTGCAGTGGATGCTCAACGTGCAGCGCCAAATCACCGAGAGCCTGGTCTTCGAGACGGGGTACCAGGCCAGCGCCAGCCACCAACTGGAGCGAATCAGTAACCTGAACATCGCAGTGAACCGGACTGGACCGGCCGACACCCGCTCCGTCCTTGACCGCCGCCCCTGGCCGGCCTACGGAAACATCCAGACCATGGGTAACTTCGCCGACGCCAACTATCATGCGCTCAGCCTCAAGTTGACGCAGCGCTTCTCCCGCGGGCTTACCTACATGGCCGGCTACACCTGGTCGAAGTCGATAGACAGCGGTAGCGGTATCCGGGAGGATCCAGGCGACAACCTGCTCCCTCACAATCCCTATAACCTGCGGTTGGATCGCGGGCTGTCGCAGTTCCACGCCGGTCAGCGGTTCGTCGCGTCGTTCATCTATGAACTTCCGTTTGGTCCCGGAAAGCGCTTCGGCAACAGCGGTGGCGCGATCGGGTACTTGACGGGCGGTTGGCAGGTGGGTAGCATCGTCACGCTTTCGCAAGGCAGCCCTCTGAACGTGGGCGGCATCGGAGACCGGCTGAACATCGGGTATGGCGGCTGCTGCCGCCCGGATGCCACCGGCGTCAATCCAAATGTCGCGAAGCCAACGGCCGATCGCTTCTGGGACCTCGCGGCGTTCAATACGACGAACCCGGAACTAGCCTTTCGCCACGGCAACACCGGTCGCAACGTCCTCATACGGCCAGGATATGGACAGTGGGATTTCTCCCTGATGAAGAATACGAAGATCCGCGAAGGACACCGGCTGGAGTTTCGCTTTGAGGCCTTCAATTTCTCCAATCACCCCAACTGGAACGCACCGAGTGCGGATCCCTTGAACTCCGCCGTCTTCGGACGAGTGACCTCCGCCAGAACCATGCGGGAGATGCAATTCGGATTGAAGTACATATTTTGAGACGTCCGTGAACCCGCCCCGCCCGGCCTATTGACATTAGCTAAACGCTTTGAAAACATTGAGACATCTCGCATTCAAGGACACCCATGCGCGCCTGCCTCTTTCTGTACCTCCTGGGCCTGCTGCCCCTGGTTGGCGAACCCGCTCCCGCGTTTAACTCCATTCAGAAGAAGTGGTGGGCCATTCAACCCGTTGCGAATTCGCCTGTGCCCGCCCTCGACGAAACCGGCAAGCGCTGGGCCCGCAACGAGATCGACCACTTCGTCTACGAAAAGCTCCGCGCCAAAAATCTCCAGCCCTCTCCCCTCGCGTCGAAGCAGGTGTTCTTGCGCCGCGTCACGCTCGATCTCACCGGCCTGCCACCCACGCCCGCCGAAGCGCAGGAGTTTCTCACCGACACCAAACCCGGCGCCGAGGAGCGCCTCGTCGACCGCCTTCTGGCCTCGCCCCGCTACGGCGAACGCTGGGGCCGCCACTGGCTCGACGTCGTGCGCTACGCCGATTCCGACGGCTTCAAGCAGGACGACACCCGGCCCAACATGTGGCGCTATCGCGATTGGGTCATTCAATCCTGGAACGCCGATAAGCCTTTCGACCGCTTCCTCAAGGAGCAAATCGCCGCCGACGAACTCTACCCCGGCGACCCGGCCGCCCTGCCCGGCCTCGGCTATCTGCGGCTGTTTGAGGATGAGTTCAATCAGGCCAACATCCACCTGCGCCGCCAGGAACTTCTCAACGACCTGACCGACAACACGGCCTTCGCCTTCCTGGGCGTCACGCTCGCCTGCGCACGCTGCCACGACCACAAATTCGACCCCCTTCTGCACAAGGATTACTACCGCCTTCAGGCTTTCTTCGCCAACATCAAGATCGACGATGAAGCCACCACCGCATCCCAGCGGGAACTCGCCGCCTACGACGCTGCCATGCGCCGCTACCGCGAGGCCGCCAAACCCATCCTCGACAAGATGGAGGCGCTGCTCGAGCCGGCCCGCGCCAACTACCGCAAGGAGTACACAGAGCGCTTTCCGCCCGAAGTGCAGGAAGTGATTCTCAAAGCCTCGGCCGCGCGCACGCCCATGGACTGGCAGATCTACCACAAGGCGATCACCCAGGTCGAAGTACCGGATTCGGACGTCGCGGCGAAGAAACTGAACGCTACCGAAAAGACCGCCTACGAGGCCCTGCGGAAGGAGCTGGAATCGTTCGCGCACCTTCTGCCCAAACCCCTGCCGCGATACCAGATCATGCGCGATCAAGCGATCGCCGCGCCGCCGACTCACGTGTTGAAGGCCGGCGCCTACGAGTCGCCGCTGGAAGAAGTGCAACCCGGCTGGCTCTCGATTTTGGATCCGGCGCCCGCCTCCGTTCAGCCCCGTGCGGAGTTGCACTCCTCCGGCCGCCGCGCCGCTCTCGCCAACATCCTCGCCGACCCCGCCAACCCGCTCACCACACGCGTCATCGTCAATCGAGTCTGGCACTATCACTTCGGCCGCGGCATCGCCGGCAATCCAAACGACCTCGGTCTGATGGGAGAGCGCCCCACCCACCGCGAACTGCTCGATTGGCTCACCCGGACGTTCACAACAACCGACGGTTGGAGCGTCAAGAAACTGCACAAGCGCATTCTGCTATCGGCCACCTACCGGCAAGCCTCGGACTTCCAGGCCGAAGCCGCCAAGGCCGACAACGAGAATCGCTTGCTCTGGCGCTATCCCCGCCGGCGTCTCGAAGCCGAAGCGATCCGGGACTCAATGCTCGCCGTATCCGGCCTGCTGGACCGTACCATGGGAGGCCCAGGCGTCTTCCCCGCCGTTCCCGCCGGCACCGAGATTCAGGAAGGCCGCCACTGGAAGAAGTCCGCGAATCCACAGGACGAATACCGCGCCAGCGTCTACATCTTCGCCCGCCGCCTGGTGCGGTATCCCATGTTGCAGAGCTTCGACGCGCCTCTGGCGATCGAAAGCTGCGGCCGCCGGCAGGAGACCGTCACGCCCGATCAGGCGCTCGAGCTGATGAACGGCGCCGCCGCCGCCGGCTTCGCCAAAGCGCTGGCCGCCCGCATCGCCAACGACGCGGGCCAAAGTCCGGCCGCCCTCGCCGAACGCGCCTACCGCCTGGCGTTCGGCCGCGCGGCCACCCCCAGCGAACGGCAACGGGCGCAGGAGTTTCTGACGCAACAGGCGCGGCTCGCCGGCGGAATAAACGGCGCGCTGGAAGATCTGAGTCTCTCGCTGCTCAGTTCCTCCGAGTTTCTCTACATCGACTAAGGCAATCCATGAACGGCAACCTCCAATGCACGCGCAGGGCGCTCCTCCGGGGCGCGGGAAGCGGCCTCGGTGCCATGGCCATGGCCGCGATGCTGGCGGAGGACCGGGCCGCTGCCGCTACCGTCCACGACCCCGCCATCGCCCGCAAACCGCACCACGCGCCCAAGGCGGACCGCGTGATCTTCCTCTTCATGGAAGGCGCGCCTTCGCACATCGATCTCTTCGATCCCAAGCCCAGGCTCAACGAGATGCACGGCCAGCCGATGCCCGCCAGCTTCGGTCGGCCCATCACCGCCATGGGAACGGCCGGCAATACCTTGATGGGCAGCCCGCGCACATGGAAGCGGCACGGCAAGGGCGGCATCTGGATCAGCGAACTCTATCCCCACATCGCCAAACACGCTGACAAGCTCGCCGTGCTCCGCTCCTGCCAGTCGAACGGCCTCAACCACGCCGGCGGCGTCAGCCAGATGAACACTGGAGACATCCTCTCCGGCCGCCCCAGCCTGGGCGCCTGGGTCACCTACGGCCTCGGCACCGCCAACAAAAACCTCCCCACGTTCGTCAGTATGATCGACGATCGCGAACCGTTCGGCAACGCCAAGAACTGGGGTTCCGGCTTTCTGCCCGCCGTCTACCAGGGCACGCTCTTCCGCCAGGGCGACACGCCCATCTTGAATACGAAACTCGGCCCCGGCCAGACCGATGAGCGCCAGCGGGCGCGCCTGGAGTTCCTCGCCCGGCAGGACCGCGACTACCTGGTGGGCCGGGAAGACGACACCGGTATCGAGGCCCGCATTCGCAGCTTTGAGCTCGCATACGCCCTGCAGAAATCGGGCCCCGAAGCCGTGGACCTCTCCAAGGAAACGGAGGAGACCAAGGCGCTGTACGGTCTCGATCAACCCGAAACCGCCGTGTTCGGCCGCAACTGTCTCTTGGGCCGCCGTCTGCTCGAACGGGGCGTCCGCTTCGTCGAGCTCTACTGCGGCTCGGGCTCCGGCTGGGACGCCCATACGAATCTGGAATCCAACCACGCCAAATGGTGCAAGGCTTCCGATCAACCCGTCGCCGCCCTTCTTGAAGATCTCTCCCGCCGGGGCATGTTGGACAGCACGCTCGTTATTTGGGGTGGCGAATTCGGCCGCACGCCCTTCAATGAAAAAGGAAACGGCCGCGATCACAACCCCTGGGGCTTTACCATGTTCTTCGCCGGAGGCGGCGTCAAGGGCGGCCAGACCATCGGCGCCACCGACGAAATCGGCCTGCGCGCCATCGAGCGGCCCGCGCACGTCAACGACATTCATGCGTCCATTCTTCACCTGCTTGGCCTAAACCACCTGCAGCTCACCTACCAGCACAACGGACGCGCCGAGCGCCCCACCATCGTCGGCGGCGAGCACATGGTGAAGGAGCTCTGGGGCGGCTAACGCCTCAGCCCTTCCAGAGTTTGGTCAGCGGCCCGCCGGCGCCATGCACCGGGTCGGCTGCGGGAAACGGAAGCTTGGCCATCGTGCGCGTTTGAACGTCCGTCGGCGCGCCGCGGCATAGGTCCCAGCTCTGCCCCAGCCCGTAGGCGCCCACCACCAGGAAGCCCGAACTGGAATCCACCAGGCAGTGGCCCGTGCCGCACGGCAGCACCGCGATGTCCCCGGCCCGCACCGTCACCTCGCGCCCGCCCGGCAGCGGACCTCCCAGCAGGATCCTCGCCTCGCCGGACGCGAACCCCAGCACTTCGTGCGCCGTCGAGTGGTAGTGGTGAAACGGATACACGCCGTTGCGCCACTGCGGTTCCCACTGGTTCCTCCGCAGCAGCGTTTCGATCTCGCCCGCGCCGCTCATCACGCCCCGGTACAGCAGCACCGGCAGCCGCGCGTTGTTCGGCACCCATCCGTTCGCCGTCAGAAGAAAGGACTCCGGCGTTCCCGGCAGCGCGGCAACCAATCCCGCCAGATCGCGGCGTCGCATACGCGGCGTTATCCCCGCGAGACGGCCATCGGATGCGACCGCCGCCAGTAGTCTTCGAACAATCCGTTCATCGCCTCCGACAGGCCGCCGTGGTCGAATACCACCGCCGTCCAAACGGGCCGTGTGATCACCGGATCCAGCAGCGCGATCATACCGTTCTTACGGTCGAACAGCGCCAGCTTCAGCGGCAGCGACGGCGCCTGGTGGACCTCCACGCCGATGTCGATGAACTCCATCAGCCGGCGCCTGTGCTCGGCGTCGAGCGTTCCCAGTTCGATAATCAGACGGCAGCGCACGCCGCGCTGCCGCGCCTGGCGCACCAGATCGTCCTGGAGCGGGTCCACCGCATAGGGCGGCCGCGAGAACTCCAGATACTCGGTCTTCGCGTCGGTCATCATCCGCCGGTACTCCGCCGCCGTTTGCAGCGGCTCGGTGACAATCCGCAGAAAGTCCAGCGTGCCGCGCCCGCCCTGGCCCTCGGAGTACGCCGAATTCAAATCGCCGATCAGGTCCGACGAGAAGCGCGACTGCTCCATCAGTTCGGCCTGCAATTGCTGCGACCGGCGGGAGAAATAGGCGGGCAGCGCCAGCGAAGGCTCGACGGCGGAGAACAGCTTCGTCTTTTCGCGCACCACCTGGGCGAAGCCTTTCTCCACCAGCGAATCCAACACTTCGTAAATCTTCTGCCGCGGCACATGCGCGCGCGCGGCAAGCTCCAGGGCTTTAAATTTCGGGTGCCCGACGAGCACCAGATACGAGCGGGCTTCGTAGGCGTTCAGGCCAATCTGTTGAAGGCGTTTCCAGAACCGCTGGAACTCAACCTCGGGAAGGTCATTGGGCATGTAGTAGCACCACCGTTACGGGGTAATGGCTCGGATTCTATCAGGAGTAGCGCCTGTCGCGCCAAAAACTGTCTATCTCGCTCTCATCTGCCGGCCCGGCACCCCCTCGCCCGAATCCCTCTCGAGGGCCGGCCCTCGTCGCCAGCCCCCGCAAGGGCACAGGCCCAGTCCACGGCAAGATTGCAACAATCCTTCTGGGGCCGAACTCTTTGCAGTCAACCTCCGGATAGCCGGCAGTCCGTCGAACAACGAGGGAGGAAGACGCTACACCGGCGAGCGCCGGGGCGTGTTTAATTCGAATACTTCTCTGCTCTCTCAGCTTCCGAGTAGGCGACCGTCCGCCCGGAGGGGGCATTACACGCTGTGGCCGTATCGGGTTCTATCTGTTCCCGGAGCCCACTTTCCGAGTGGCGCGTCGCTCGGGCGGTGTGGCAAAATCCGTCCGGGCCTAAATTTCGGGAATGGGCAAAAGGGTTCCCTTTTGTCCTGTCAGTCGCGGTGAGATTAACTATTCCACTTTGTGAAGGTAAAGCGCTGTGATCTCTATGAAGCGCTTTCCACTTGCGCTTTGGAAATACAGCGGGAGAAATTTATCCACAACTCCTGGCCCGTAGATCGTGAGGTCTTTCTTCCTGAGGAAGGCAACAATCTCTTGCGTATTGTCTCCCATCCTTTCAGAATTTAGTTCTTCCTGAACTAGTTCTTGGCAAGAACGCTCGATTGGTAGACCCATCCTCACCTTGAACGTCTTACTTGTTCCAGCCGCAATGTCCATCGGAAACGGTATTTCTTCATCAGGAGCGAGCTCGTATACGTCGCGATGAATGTGTTTCTTCGTATTAATTAAGGCTACGGGTCCGTTCAGTGGGTCCTTGATCTTGTAGGCCTGTGGCATCGGAATTACACGCTTATGCGGGTCCAAGACTCCCCATTGTGTAATGTTCACGTGGCGGTCACCGACGTTGATGAGGGCACATTCCCATTCAGTAACCAAATAGAGGGTTTGTGAGGGATCGTCTGTTGACGTGCAGGTCCAAGCAATCGGGTATGGCCGCGAAGAAGGCCTGACGTTAACTCTGACATCCTCAGAGTAGCGCCGACGATAAGCCAGGATTGATAGGAACAGGGCTATCAATCCAATGATCGTACTGACGAACCAAGGCCATGTGAACACGCTCATTGCCTTAGAGTCTAGCGTAGCCCGTAGGCACGACTTCCCTGCTGGCATTTCAACCGGGATTTCC
>Ga0194119_10004058_pt1 | contig 23027 bp, 27 predicted proteins | sample TA2MahC100mmetaG_FD_148620 | JGI IMG/M metagenome (GOLD analysis project Ga0194119, IMG submission 148620) | Freshwater microbial communities from Lake Tanganyika, Tanzania - TA2015018 Mahale Deep Cast 100m | ecosystem: Environmental > Aquatic > Freshwater > Lake | place: Tanzania: Lake...
GCCAGCAAGAGCACGGTCGCCCGCCTGCTTGAGCAGATGAACTTCCGGTTGCGTGTGAACCGCAAGCAGGTCGCCTGCTCCAAGAGCCCGGACCGCCATCAGCAATTCCTCTACATCGCCCAACAGATCTGCCCGGGGCGCTCCAAGCGCGCTACACGGTGGTGCGCACGGCGCTCCAATATCTGGATGCGCTTTCCACCGAAGCCGCCGGCGACGAGGCGCTGCAACTGGAACTCGGCTCCGGCTACTCCCGCGTGGCGGAAACACAGTCCGGCATGACCGGACCCAACCTCGGCCTGCGCGAGGAGGCGCTGAAGAATCTGCGCAAGGCGCAGGCGATTCTCGAGCCGCTGTACCGCACCCGCCCCGCCGCGAAGGGGCCGGCGATGGAGCTGGCCGATGTGCATCGCTGGATCTCGGAAAACTCGGTGCGCATCGGAGACCGGCCGGCCGGCATCAAGCACCTGGAGCAGTCGCTGGCCATCAGTCAGCAGTTGGCCAAGGCGCACCCGGAGTACGAGGAAGTGGCCATGGATCTCGCGCTCGGCTACTTCCAGTACAACCGCGATATCGCTCCGCGCGGCACCCCGGACTTCCGCTACGTGGCCGAACCCATCCGGATCATCGAAGATCTGTTGCGCAAGAAGCCGGACGATCAGCGCCTGCTGCGGGAACTCTCGCGCGCCTATAACGGCGCCGGGTCTGTCTACTTCAGCGCGCGGCGCGCCGCCGAGGGCTTGCCGTATCTTGAGAAAGCCACCGTGTTGCTGAAAGCCTGGGTGCGATCCCGGCCGGACAATGCGATCTCACGGCGCAATCTGATGTATGACTACTCCGGCGTGGGCGACGCCTACGTCGGCTCCTCCTTTAGTTTGGGCAATCGCGAAAAAGCCGCGGCCGCCTTTGCCAAGATGGCCGAGCATGGCGCGGCGCTGCTGGCGGCCGAACCCAATCAACCCAAGCGCAACAGGACTTCGCGATGGCGCAGATGCGCCAGGAGAGCGCCATGCCTCCCACGAGTCTCGCCGCCATTTAATTGTTGAGCAAGGCGCTCGCCACGATTGAGGCGGTGCGTTTGAAGGACCCGCACAATAACGCGGTGGTCACGCAGATCGGGCCATTCTACTCGCGTCTCGCCGCGCGTCGTCATATGGAACTCGGCCATTACGACGAGGGCGCCGCGCTGCTGCGCCGCTACATCGCCATCGCCGAAGCGGCGGCCGATTGGGACGCGCACGATGCATTCCACCGTTCCTGGCTGCTCAGTACGTATGAGCGGCTGGCGAACGAGTTGCTGCGCCGGCGGGATACGGCTGGCCTCCAGGACTTGGCCGCGCGCGCGGAGCAGCGCATGCGGGAGCACCGCGCGCTCGAGCCATCCGGCGCGTTGAAAGACATCTATGCGAAAACGGAAGCCTGGATCGCACAATCGCACGGCGGCGGGAGCGCGCAACGCTAGCCCGCACGGTTATTCAGCCGCGAGCTTCGGCGGCAGAAACCACCGCTGCACACCGCGCGGTTGCGGGCCAAACGATTCAATATCGATGCGCGCGAGTGCGCCCTTCTTGAAGTCGATCAGAAGCCCGGGCTCACCCAGCAGATACGCAAACAGCAACCCGAAGAGCGGTTCGTGGCCCACCAGCAACAACGCTTCTTCGTCTTTGTAGACGCGGATCTCTTCCCACGCATCGGTCACGGCGGCCGAGGGAATCAAAGCATGCGTCTGCACGAGATCGGACTTTTTGAGACCCAGTGCCGCGACGGCGATTTCGGCCGTTTCCACGGCGCGACGGAGTGGACTGGTGAGCACCAGCGTGGGCCGCGTGCCGGCCTGTTTCGCTACGCCGAGCACTTCCTTCACCTTCTTGCGCCCTTCGGGTGTAAGCGCACGGGCGCTATCGGCCGAGCCTCGCCGCGCGTCTTCGGCGATGCCGTGCCGCAGCAGGTACACTTGCATGGTTAGCCCTTGGTCATCCTCATTCTGTCACAACCAGCGGCGGCCCGCACATAAATAATGCTTTCTGTCTTGAAACAAATCAGCGCTCAGACGTGGCTGTTCTGGCTGGCGGCAGCCACGGCCACCGCCTCGATGATCTCGATCGCGGCTTGCCATTCGCTGCTCGGCATCACGCTCGGAGTGATCATCGCGCGGCGCGGCGTGGACTTACGCTGGCCGCCTTACTGGCCGGCCCTCGCCGCTTTCTTCGTCTGCACCATTGCGTCCGCCGCCGCGTCCGGCCACTTCTGCGAGGGCTGGCCGCAGTTGCGCAAGTTCTACGTGTGGCTGATTCTGCTGGTGGTCTACGCGGGCGTCCGCTCGGCGCGCGAGTCGCGCATCGTGCTCACCGGCATGGTAGCCGGCGCCAGTGCTTCGGCGCTGTGGGGCATGGTGCAGTTCTACCTTAAGTATCAGCGCGCGATGTCGGCGGGCGAGCCGTTCTATCGCTCCTACGTCGCCTCGCGCATCACCGGCTTCACCAGCCACTGGATGACGTTTGCCAGCGACATGATGCTGGCGCTGTTGACCGTGGCCGCGTTGCTGCTCTTTGCCAGGCGCAGCCTCACGCGCCTCCAGCAATGGGCGGCGGGCGGCGTGCTGGCCCTGCTGGGCCTCGCGCTGCTGCTCTCGTTCGTCCGCAGCGCGTGGCCCGCCACCGCCGCGGGCCTCATGTTGCTGCTGTGGTACTGGCGGCGCGCGGCCGTATTGAGCCTGCCGCTGCTCGCGGGGATGGTGGTGGCCGTCGCGCCGGAGCCTTTGCACAGCCGCATTGAATCGATCTGGAAGCCCAACGCGCAGCTTGACTCGAACGAGCATCGTGCTGTCCTGCGCCGCACCGGCATCGCGATGGCCGCCGATAACCCGCTGCTCGGCGTCGGCCCCGAGCGCGTCTACGCGCGGTTTGCCGACTACTACCCCGCCGACGCGCCGCACCCGGTACCCGTCGAGTGGTACTACAAGCACCTCCACAACACCTACATTCACTACGCGGCCGAGCGCGGCATTCCGGCAGCCGCGGCGCTGGTGGCGTTTGTATTGCTCAATTGGGGATGGCTGTTGCGAGCGCTGCGGGGCGCGGTGGAACCGGATCAGCGCCTGGCGCTGCTCATCGCCGCGGCTGCGGTGCCGGCGATTCTGGTGGGGGGCTGGTGGGAAGTTAACCTCGGCGATAGCGAGGTGTTGGGAGGGTTTCTATCGGTGCTGGGATGCGGACTGGCCGAGGCGCCGGAGGAACGGCCACGGCCAGCGTGAAGGAAACGGTTGCTATTTCGGCGGCGCGGCCTTCTTCGGCATCACCGCCGGCGGAGCGGCCGCGCCCGCCGGAGCCGCAGCGCCAGCCGGGGTGTTTCTGTCGTAGAGGTCGACGATGTCCTTGGTGATGTCCACGTTGTTTGACGCCCACAACACCGGGCTCTGCTGCGTGCTGATATCGATCACCACGGAGTAGGCGTTGTCCTTGGCGAACTTGTCGATCACCACCATCATCTTCTGGCCCAGCTCATTCAGAACCTTGTCCTGCTCCTGCTGGATTTCTTCCTGAGCGTCCTGCGAATCGCGCTGGAGCGACTTCTGCAGCGAATCGATCTCGCGCTGCAGGCTGGCCAGCTTGGCCTCGGCCATGGTGTTGCGGCTCTTGTTCACCTCGGCCTGCTTGGCCGCAATCTCGGCCTGCTTGCCTTCCAGTTCCTTGCGGCGTGGCTCCAGCTTGGCTTGCAAAGCAGCCGCGGCCTTCTGGCCCTCTTTGGTGCCAATCATCGCATTCTGGATGTGGATCACGGCAATCTTTTGCGGCGCGGCCTGCGCCTGCGCCATCTCCACCGTCATCAGGGCCGCGGCGGCGGCGGCAACGAACATCTTCATGACCTTGCTAGACTCCCATCAGATACACTAACACGCTGAAAAATCGCTAGAACGTGCGGCTAATGGTAAAGCGCCATAGCCGGTTGCGCTCAAAAAACGGATAGGCCTGCCCAACCGACGCAATCGAGTTCTGATACGAAGCTTCGTTCGGGAACATCGACCGGTCCGCCACGATCGGCGGCACCAGGAACTTTTGCAGGTATTGCGGATTGTAGGCCCAATACAGCCGGAACGGCGCGTTCACCACCGGCATCATGATCTGAAACTCCACGCCCACTGAACTGCGCATCTGCTGCGTGAGTTTGTCGATCACCACGCGCCGGTCAAACGCAGCCTGCGGGAAGAATCCATTCAACTCACCCAGCCGGCCTTCGTTCATCACAAGCTGGCTGGTGTTGGAAATCTTGTTAATACCAGCGTCGGCAAACAGCGCCAGCGTCAGCGGCCCGACGATCGGGATGCGGTACTCGAAGTTGCCCACGCCCTGCGTGTCGCCGCCGGGAGAGATCAACTGGTAGCTGGGGATGCGCGTGGTGGCCGTCACGGTGGAGAGAATGCCGGTGGCCGGATCGACAATCCGTTGCGTACGGGCCGAGCCGTCGGCGTTGAGCAGCGGCACGGTCGCCTCGCTAGGGATGTAGGCGATCGGGCTGATCTGCCAGATTTCGAAGCCGCGGATGTCGTTCTCGCCACCCATGTAGAAACGGTTAAACGGCGGCGCCACCCGGCCCGAGTAGCCGGTTACATAGCGGCCGAGTGCGTGCATGCCGATGACGTGGCCCTTCTTGAGGCCCGCCCGGAAATACTTGAAGTCGATCGTGGGCTCGATCATTCGCACGTTGCCGCCGATGGTGGCAAACTGCGTCGTGGCGAAAAGGCTCCGTCCCCGCGACGGCGTGATCGGATGGTCCACCGTGTTGTAGGTATACGACGGAGTCAGCGCACTGGTCTTGATGCCGGACAACTGGTTCTGGCCGGCGAGACCCTGGAAGTTGATGTATTGGAAGTAGGCGCGCGCCGACACCGACTCGGTTTGAATCTGCTGCGTGCTGTAGGTGTAGGTCAGGCCCACTCTCGCAAAGGTCCGGCGCCAGGGAGAACTCAGGAAGGCTGTGAAGCCATACCCGTTCGAAACGTAATTCAGCAGGTTGTCGCGCCCGAGCTGGTTGTACAGCGGGATGAGGTTGCGGCCCGTGAGCAGCGAAACTTCGCGGCCCTGATCGTAGTTGAAGCGGTTGGTGAAAATCGTAAAGCCCGCGGTGATGGGACGGTCAAAAAGATACGGCTCGGTGAAGCCCAGCGTGATGTTGCGGATGCGGTCGCCCAACTGCGCATCGAGCGACAGCGTTTCGCCGAGGCCGAGGAAGTTGTTCGTCGAATAGCCGAAGCCGATGAAGCTGCCGGCGATGCCCGACACGCCGCCGTTGAGCTGCACGGAGTTTTTCCCGCGCTCTTTCACCTTGAGCGTGATGTCCACCGTGTTGGTCTTGGTGTCGCGCTTGATGTCGGCCGCTTCGTTTTCCTTCAGCACTTCAAAGTAGCCGAGCTGGTTCAGGCGCAGGAGGCTGAGCTCCCAATAGCGCGTGTTGTAAACCTGGCCTTCATCGAGCAGAATTTCGCGGCGGATGACCTTGTCGCGCGTGGTGGTGTTGCCCTGGAAGTCCAGCCGGCGGAGGAAGAATTGCTTGCCTTCGTCCACGGAGAGGTTCAGATCGATCTGCCCCTTGGCCGTGTCCGGCGCAAAGTCCGGCTCCGGTACAAAGTCGATATAGCCGAACTCGCCGTAGATCTTGCGCATCTGTTCCAGGCCCTTGCGCAACTTGGTGGTGGAGAAGATGTCGCCCTTCTCCATCTGGAACACTCTCGGGAAGATGGTTTCAGGGGTCCGGAAAAGCTTCACGCCGGTGAAGTTCATGTTGTTCATCCGGTAGAGCTTGCCTTCTTCCACCACGATCTTCAGGTCCGCGGACTTGCCCGGCTTATTCGGCTTGAGCACCGGAATCTTGAACCCGCGACCGCCCGTGTCGCGAACGGTGGATGTATGCTCGACGGCACGCGCCGTGAAGTAGCCGCGCTGCTGGTAGTAGTCGCGGATCATTTCCTTGTCCTGCTCCAGCTTGGTGGAGTCGAAAGACTTGGCGAAAAGCTTTTCCAGGAAGATCGAGTAGGGAATCCCGATGGGGCGCGAGTTCTTCATCGCGCGGATGATGGCATTGTCTTTGAAAGCCGTGTTGCCTTCGATGTCGATGCTGCCCACTTTGACCTTCGGGCCTTCCGTCACCACGAATTTCACTTCGAGCGATGACGGAGGAATCTGCACCACCTCCGGTTCGACCGTGGCAAACTGGCGGCCGCGCTCGGACAGGTATTCTTTCAGCACGATCGCGGCGCGCTGCACGCGGGCCGGGTCATACTGCTGTTCCACGGAAAGGCCCACGCGGCGCTCTTTGAAGCGATCGAGGATTTCCGAGACCGTGATCGACTTCATGCCGTCATACTTGATGGAACGGACCACGCGGCGCTCCACGAGGCGGAAGCGGATGATCCAACCCGTACGGCCAGCCTCCTGCTCAAGCGTGATGTCGTCAAAGCGGCCCTGATTCCACAGCGCCATGAAGTCGCGGTGGAGCGTCTCGCGGTCGAGCTTGTCGCCCTTCTTGGAGAAGATCAACGCCCGGAGAGTGTCTTGCGGGACGCGGCGCGCCCCGCGGAACTCGATGGCTTCGATGACGTCCGCCACCGGCGCTTCGGCGACGGCCGGCTTGCCGGGTTCAGCCGGCTTGGGCGCGGCGGCGCCAGGGGGTTGCGGGGTTTCCGTAGGCTGCTCAAATGGAGAAGCAGGCTTGGCGCCCTGCGCCGGCTTGGGCGATTGCGCCGCCGGAGCCTGCGGCTGGGCAGACCCGGGCACGGTTTCAAAAGGGTTAGCGTTCGGCTTAGCGGCCTGCGCGGGCTTGGGCGGTGCGGCAGCGGGGGGCTGCTGCTGTTGCGCTTGCGCCAGCAGAGGGAAAGAGAGGGAATCGACCAGCAACGCGGGGACGATGAGGCACAGTCTGACCACGTTCAGGCTCAAGGGCCTGCCAAACAGCATCAAGAACGGTTCCTTTCCACTCTGCGCGCCAGTCTTACGACGTCTGATCAGTCCCACCGGTTTCAGTCATCACCGGCGCGTCGGTTGGATCAACTTCCATATAGTAGCGAATCCCGGAAGCAATCACCACAATCGGCGGACTGTTTGGTCGCCGTTCACAACCGTAACAGGGAAAAGTCAGATCCTGAAGCAGTAAACGACTGGCGCTCCGCCATTATACCGCGTCTCGGGCCGGCCCGAGACGCGGGGTCAGCCAGGCCTTGGCCACCCTCCGGTCCCGGATGGCAGTTGGCCCGGAGATGCCAAAGTCAGACCGCTTCGCGGGCATCCTCGCCGCTGCCCGCCGTCGCCGCGGCATCGACAGCCGCAGCGGGTTGGGGGTCTTTCAAATAGCCGTAAGCCAGCGCCGATGATACCAGGATGCCCGCCGACGCGAACAGGTACATCGATGGGTAGCCGTAGTTGTGCGCGATCTTGCCGGTGAGGAAGGAACTGATACCGACAAACCCATCCACGAACGCCGAGACCCCGCCGATGGCCGAAGCACGTTCAGCCGGATGGGCGCGCCGCAGCACCGTGGCGGCAATGGACGGCCAGGGGAACGAAAAGCCAAGACCGATGAGCGCCGCGGCAAACAAAGCCACCGTGGCATTCGGCGCATACGCTGTGAGCAACAGCCCGGCGAACATCATGGCCATCCCGGCGTAGTAGGTGATGGCGGGATGGAGGCGGTCCGGCAGGCCGCCGAGGAAGAACCGCGAAAACAGGATGGTGCAGGCGTAGAGCGCAATCGCCGTTCCTCCGCCCGCGAAGCCGTTGTGGGTGACGTGCAGCACCAGAAATCCGGCGATGGCCGGATAGTGGACGTTCACGAAACCGAGGATCAGGCCCGGGCGCAAGGACCCTGCCGGGATCCAGCTCTTGCGTTCGCGCGTCGGCGCCGGCGTGCAATTTTCAGGCACGTAGCGCAGCCCGATGATGGCGGGCAGCGGCGTCAGCGCCAGCATCCACGCGGCGGCTTCATAGGAACCGAGCGCTTGGCCGATCACCGGCCCCACGGAGATACCGCCCCAAATTCCGGAGCTGAGCCAACCGAGCGATCGCGCCTGCCGGTCTTCGCCGCCGAGGTCGATCACCCACGCCGCCGCGCCAGTAAATAGGAAAGCTTCCCCGATTCCCTGCAAAATGCGTCCCGCAAACACCGCCCAGATACCGAACGGCAGCACGTAGGCGAAACCCGCGAGGCTGCAGAGCGCAAGGCCAGTTCGATAAGAATACTTGCGGCCGTGTTTGTCGGTGACCGGGCCTGAGAGGAGCCGCCCGGTGAGCGCGACCACGGAAAAAATGCCGATGGCCACACCGAGGACCACGTCTGACTCACCGAGGTCGCGGCGGACGTGTGGCCCGAGAACGGGAAGGATGGCCCCGATGCCAAGGAAGCCCAGGAACGTGGCCGCTACAACGATGAAAATGTGCAGGCTGGGCCGGGCGGGCGTAAACCCCATTGTTTTCAGTGTAACGTTATTGCCCGATTCCAGGTGCCGCTTGCCCCCCGCGTAAAATGCCGATAGCGTCCGATCGAAGTCCCCGAGGTCTCTGCCAAATCTGCGCCGGAATCGTTTTTTGTGTTTCGCCGCCGCCGTACCCGCGGTGGCCGTGTTGGGTTTGTTGTGGGCCGCTCCCCCGCCCGCGCCTGCGGGCGCGAAGAAGCCGCCCGTCGCCGACATGTCGCCGATGCCGGCCGAAGTGCACGCGCCGTTGTTCAACGCACCTGCCGTCAATCGCGCGGGCCAGCTCACCGAGCGCGTGACGGCGGGATTGCCGCAGGCCAGCGCCCCGCAGGGGCGCATGCCGCGCGCCAACTTCATTGACGAACACATCTTCAGCCGTATCGAACGCGAGAACATTCCCCATGCGCCTCTAGCCGACGACCGTGAATTTCTACGCCGCGTGCGGCTTGACCTCACCGGCCGCATTCCATCGCCCGCCGAGACGCGCGAGTTCCTGGCAGACACCGCGCCCAACAAGCGCGCCAAGCTGATTGACCGCCTGCTTGACTCGCCCGAGTATTCGGACAAATGGTCGTACTTCTTCCTCGACATGATCCGCGCCAACGGCAAGATGGGCCGGGGCGTGGACCTGTTCCACATGATGGTGAAAGACAGCCTTGCCGCCAACCGCCCGTACGACGACATGGTGCGCTCCATCATCGCCGCGTCGCCCAAAAGCAGCTACACGGTGAGCGCGGCCGGGCCGATCGTGCGCGAACACGTGGAGGGCAAGCCGGGTGAAGAGATCGATAACCGCCAGCTCAACAAAGTGCACCAGATGGACACGCACGATGAATTGGCGATCCTCTACGGCAAGCTGTTCCTCGGCATCAATCTTGCCTGCATCTCGTGCCACGACGGCAAAAGGCACCTGGAAAAGGTGAACGTTTACCTCACCGGCAAGAAGCGCACCGAGTTTTTCCATATGGCCGCATTCATGGGCAGGACGCGCTATGTGCCTCAGATTGAAAAACGCGAAGCCGTGATGGGCCACTTCATGGTGGATGACTACGGTCCGGGCTACAACACCAAGGCCGATTCGATGCTGCGCATCAAACGCTTCGGCGGCCCGTCGGATCCGGCGTTTGTGCTGACCGGCGAAACGCCGAAAGCGGGCGAAATGCCGCGCGATGCGCTCGCCCGCATGCTTACGTCGCACCCGCAATTCACGCGCGCCACCGCGAACTTGTACTGGGCGCGCCTGATGGGCGTGGGCATCGTAGAGCCGTTCGATGAGTTCGATCTCGCGCGGCAGGATCCGAAGACTCTGCCTGCCGGTTGGGATTTGCAGCCGTCGCACCCGGAACTGCTGAATGCGCTGGGAGCGTGGTTCCAGAAGAACAACTACAGCATCGCGGGCCTCCTCCGCGTAATCTGCAACTCAAACGCTTATCAACTCTCCGCGCGCTTTCCCGGTGAGTGGAGGGAAAGCTACGCCGAGTTCTACGCGCGCAAGTTCGCGCGCATGCTGACTGCCGAAGACGTGCACGATGCCATCGCCTCCGCCACGGATCGCCCGGGCAACTTCAAGATGGGCCGGCGGGGCACGGGCGAAACGGTGGGCATGGCGATGCAGCTTTCCATGCCACGCGCCTCGGGTGAACTCAAGAGCTTCATGCAGGCGTTCGGGCAATCCAACCGCGGCACACCGCCGCGCGCGCCGTCACCGTCGCCACTGCAGCCTATCATGATGATGTGCTCGGAGGTGGTGAACGATCGCGTGCTGGCCGCGAAGGACTCACGTCTTGAGCGGTTCCTCGGCGCCTACCAGGACGATGCCAAAGTGGTGGACGAGCTGTTCATGGCGTCCATCGCGCGCATGCCCAGCGCCGCCGAACGCGCGCTGGCGATGTCGGCGATGAAGGCGAACCGGGTGGAAGGCGCGCAGAACGTGCAATGGGCGCTGCTGAATCTCGTCGAGTTTCTCTACAACTTCTAAAGGGATCGAGCCATGAAAGTATCTGACCTGTTCCCTTCGCGCCGCGATCTGCTGGGCCTCGGCGGCCGGGGCCTTGCCGCGGCCTCGCTCGATCATTTGCGGCCGCTCTCGGTGTACGCGGCCTCAAGCGGCTTCAAGGCGCGGCCACGCGGCAACGCGCGCAACGTGATCTTTTACGAGATCTCGGGCGCGATTTCACACCTGGAGACCTTCGACTTTAAAGAGAGCGCCGGCACGCCGAAGGACATCGACATCCGGAAGCTCTCCACCGGCGTCTACTTCCCGCACGCGCTGTTTCCGCGCCTCGAAAAAGTGATGGACCGCGTGGCCATCGTGCGCTCGTTCGTCAGCGACGAAGAGGTGCACTTCCGCGGCCAGTACTACATCCAGACGGGCCGCCCGATGAACGTAGCGTTTGCGCGCGAGACTCCAGCGCTCGGCTGGGTGATTGCGTCTGAACTCGAACCGCGCCGCCGCGAAACGGACACCTTCCCCAGCTACGTTTCGTTCTCGCTGGAGACGAATCAAGTGGGCGCGCTCGCCACCGGCTTTCTGCCTCCGCGTTATTCGGTGTTCGATCTCAACCCGGAACAAGCCTTGAAGGGCATGGCGCTCGACCAGAAGGCCGTGGCGCTGCTCGAGGAACGCTGGCGCGTGCTGGCCGGACTGCGCGACCTTGAGCGTGAACGCATGAAGAGCTTCGGCCGCGACATCTCGGCGTTTGCAGATTTCAGCACCACCGCCAAGCGCCTGCTGACCGATCAGCGCTGGCCTACGGCGTTCCAGCTCACCGGCGAAGACCGCAAGCGCTATGGCAACTCGGGCCCGGGTCTTTCCTGCGCCCTCGCGCGCAATCTATTGAAGCAGGACGCGGGCACGCACTACATACACGTGTGCCAGCATGGCTGGGATCACCACCGCAAGATTTGGGACCACGCGGCTGCGGACAATCACTACAAGCTCATCGCCGATGCGGACCCGGCGCTGGCGAGCCTCATCGAAGACCTCGCCGTCGCGCCCTCGCCCGCGACGCCGGGCAAGACGCTGCTGGATGAAACGCTGGTGGTTTTCATGAGCGAATTCGGCCGCACGCCCGGGCCACTGAACCACATCGCCGGCCGCGACCATCACAAACACGTCTTCCCCGCGATGTTCGCAGGCGCGGGCGTGAAGGGCGGCACAGTGCTGGGCGCCAGCGACAAGGACGGCAACCGGTGCGCAGAAGCCGGCTGGCACAAAATGGAACAGCCGCGTATTGAGAATGTGGTGGCGACGATCTATTCAGCGCTTGGCATCGATTGGTCGAAAGAACTCCGCAACACGCCGTCCGGCCGCGCATACGCCTACGTGGACCCGCTGGGCGCGGGTGGCGTGATTCCGATTGACGACGTGACCGGGATTTACCGATAGCGCGCGCGTGAAGTTTCTCTTCTTCGCAGCAGCCGCCGGTTGGATCTTTGTCCCCGGCGGCGAATTCCAGCGGGGCCGCACGCATGACTGGCCGGACGCGAAACTACCGTGGTATCCCGTGTGGTTGGTGGATGACGTGCCTGTGCGCACCATCCGCGTGGAGCCGTTCTACCTGGACGAAGCCGAGGCGACCAGCGAGCGCTAAGCGGCGTTTGTGCGCGCCACCAGGCATCGCGCGCCTTATCACTGGAATAAGGGCGTGATGCCGGAGGGCAAAGCCAAATCTCCGGTGGCGAACGTGGATTGGCATGACGCCGTGGCGTTCTGCGCGTGGGACGGCGGCAAGCGACTGCCCACCGAAGCCGAATGGGAGCGCGCCGCGCGGGGCCTCGCCGACAATCACATGTACCCGTGGGGCAACGACGCAGCTACGCCCGAACGCGCACACTACTTGTCCACGGGCGGCGCGGCCGACGTTTGTACGAAGCCCAAAAACGGGTTCGGCCTGTGTGACATGGCGGGCAACGTGTGGGAGTGGGCCGCCGATTGGTACGAGCGCGAATACTACACGGCGGCCCCGGCGCGCGATCCGAAAGGTCCGGCTGCGGGCATCTATCGCGTGATGCGTGGCGGGTCTTGGTTTGACGATCCCGCGCCGTTCTTGTCGGTGTCGTATCGTGGCTGGGCGCGTCCCGCCGAGCGCAGCCAGACCATCGGCTTCCGCTGCGCCCGCAGCGCCGTACTACAATCTCGTCGATGAGACTTTGCGCCGCCTTCCTCATTGCCGCCGTTGCACTGGCTGCTCAAACCGCCGCCAAGAGAGGACCCGCCGCGCCAGCCGCCAACAAGCTGCTGACTCCGGCCGCGCTGAATGAAAAAGCGCCGGAGCAATACCGCGCGCGCTTCACCACCACCAAGGGGCAATTCGTGATTCGCGTGGTGCGCAACTACGCGCCGCTCGCCGCTGACCGTTTTTACAACCTGGTGAAGAACGGCTTCTACGACGGCACGGCGTTTCATCGCGTGCATCCCGGTTTCGTCGCGCAGTTCGGCCTGCATCCGAATCCGGCCATCCAGGCGCGCTGGGAGAAGGCCAAGCTGAAAGACGAGAAGGTGGTGAAGAGCAACCTGTTCGGCTGGGTGGCCTTTGCCGCCGATGGCGCCGATGGGCGCAACACCCAGATCTACGTGAGCCTGAAAGACAACAAGTCGCTCGACGGGCAAGGCTTCCCGCCGTTCGGCGACATCGAAAAAGGCATCGGCGTGTTTGCCACCATCTACGGCGGCTATGGCGACAAGCCGAACCAGCAAACCATCGTGCGCCAAGGCGCGGCCTACCTGAAGCGCAGTTTCCCGCAGACGGACTATGTGACCAAGGCCGTCATCGAGTGAAACGTGTGCTGGTGGTAGCGGCCAAGGCCGGCTACCAGACGCGCGCTTTCATGGAAGCCGCGCGGCGCATCGGCGTGGAGGCAACGCTCGCCACGGACCGCTGCCATGTGCTGGACGATCCCTGGCGCGACGCAGCCGTCCCGGTGCCTGAGTACGCCGGCGAGGCCGATGCGGTCATCGCCATCGGAGACCAACCGGCCGCATGGGCTGCGCAAATTGCTGTGCGACGCGGACTGCGCTTTCATTCGCCCGCCGCCGTGGCCGCCGCCTGCAACAAGTTCAACGCGCGCGAGCGCTTCGCCGCCGTGGGTCTGCTCACGCCGTGGCACTACCGCACCGCCCGGCCTGAGTTGCCACCGCAGTTCCCCTGCGTGCTGAAGCCGATGGGCCTTTCCGCCAGCCGCGGCGTGATCCGCGCCAACGGCGTTGAAGAGTTCTATGCGGCCTTCGCACGCATCGAAAAACTCCTCGCACGCTTGGGTCAGACAACCGAACCGTTCATCCAACAAGTGGAAGAGCACATCCCCGGCGCGGAGTATGCGCTGGAAGGCGTGATGCGTCGCGGCCAACTCCACGTGCTGGCCACCTTCGACAAGCCCGACCCACTCAACGGCCCGTTCTTTGAAGAGACCACCTACGTCACGCCGTCGCGCCAATCGCTGCAGGAAGCCGCCGCGCGCGCCGTCGCGGCGCTGGGCCTCGCAGACGGCCCGGTGCACGCCGAGTTCCGCGTGAACGAGCGCGGCGTGTGGCCGCTCGAGGCCGCGCCGCGCCCTATCGGCGGCCTCTGCGCGCGCGTGCTGCGTTTCGGCGCGGACGCGATGCCGCTCGCAGAACTCCTGCTGCGCCATGCGCTCGGCGATGACAGCGTCACGCGCCTGGCGCCCACCGCCCCCGCCGCGGGCGTCATGATGATTCCGATTCCCGGCGCGGGCGGGCTGTACCGCCACGTCAACGGCGTCGAAGCCGCGCGCGCCGTCCCGTTCATTGACGGAGTGGAAATTGCTGCCGTCCCCGGGCAACACTTCGAACCACTCCCGGAAGGCGGCAGCTACCTCGGCTTCCTGTTCGCCTCCGGCTCGGCGCCGGCCGAAATAGAAGCCGCCCTGCGCGCGGCCCACAGCGCCTTGGAGTTCCAATTCGCGCCTGCTCTTCCACTATCGCCCCGGCGATAGTGGTACGCTCATAGGTTCGGATACAACCATGGGTGAAGCACTAGGAATGATTGAAACCCGCGGATTCGTGGCGATGATTGAAGCCGCGGACGCGATGGTCAAGGCCGCCAAGGTAACGCTGGTGGGCTGGGAAAAGATTGGATCGGGCTATGTGACCGCGCTCGTGCGTGGCGACGTGGCGGCTGTGCGGGCCGCTACTGACGCCGGCGCCGCGGCGGCCCGCCGCGTGGGCGAGTTGATCTCGGTCCACGTGATTCCGCGTCCGCACCCGAGCCTGGAAGACGTGTTCACCTCCATCGGCAAGTCCGGACAACAGGGCAAGTAGCGGAACCGCATGATTCTCGCGCGCGTCGTGGGCAACATCGTGGCCACGCGCAAAGATCCGCGCCTGGAAGGCCGCAAGTTGCTCATCCTGCAACCCGTTTCACCGGAAGGCAAGCCGGAAGGCTCCTACGCAGTGGCCGTGGACACGGTGACAGCGGGAAACCGCGAACTCGTCTTGGCTGTTTCCGGCAGTTCAGCGCGCATGGCCGAAGGCTGCAAAGACGCCCCCTTGGACCTGGCGATTGTCGGCATTGTCGACGAGGTGAGTCTCGATGATCCGCCGCAGGCCAAGTAGCAGGTAGCCATGCAACTGGGACGCGTTGTGGGCCGCGTGTGGTGCACGGTGAAGTCACCGGCGCTCGAAGCGCAGCGCCTCCTTATCGTGCAGCCTGTCACGCCCGAACTGGAAAACACCGGCCGCCGCCTGATCTGTCTTGACGCCGTGGGCACGGGCACCGGCGAGTTGATCTACTGGTGCCGCGGCAAAGAGTCGTCATTCCCTTTCCTTCCCCGCGAAGTACCTGCCGACGCAACGGTGGTCGGTATCATCGACGAAGTACACGTAGACCGGAGACTGAGCTAATGCTCATCGGCCGGGTGGTGGGTGACGTCGTAGCCACGCAGAAACATGCGAGCCACGAAGGCCAAAAGCTTCTGCTCGTCCAACCCCTTGAGCTGGACGGTTCAAACCGCGGCGTGCCGGTGGTGGCGGTGGACTCCGCCGATGCGGGCGTGGGAGACCGGGTGTTGCTGGTGATGGAAGGCTTCAGCGCCATGACCAGCGTCGGCCGCCCCGAATCACCGATCGACTTTGCTGTCCTTGGCGTGATCGACCAGGTCGAGCTTTTCAGTTGACACCGGGCTGACACTGCTGTGACGCCGGCGTTTGCCGGACGATTCGTGCAGCATCATCCGTGCGCCCAGCACAATCACCAAGCCCAGCTTGATGAGTTCGAGCGCCGAGAAATATGTATGGTATGTGCGGAAAGCGCGGCATTCTTCCAGCATCTGATCGGCTGCCGCGAAGTCCAGGCCCGCCCCAGTTCCACCACCGCGGGCTGCACCAGGAAACGCTGCACAACCAGTACGAGCAGGATGGCCGCCATCACCACCATAGTGAATTTGTTGCCGCCGGTTGCGTCTAGCAGTACTACCAGCAGCACTAAAGCGAGCAGCAGTTGCGCCACACCCCAGTAGTAAAAATGGTGGCGATTCAATTCGGCGGCTTCAAAATTGAGCAGGGATTTCACGCGGTCAAACCCCACGTCTTTGACCTCGCGCTGAAACTGGCGGTCGGTCAACTTCATCGTCACGTCTGTCGACGCGATGTTGTGGGCTGCAACCCAGCCCATGAAGAGCGTACAGCCCAGCCAAAGGCCCAGAAGAAAAACAGCAAGCCCGCGTGAACTAATCCTGTGACTTCACAGTGTATCACCATGACCGGATGTTACACTGAAGGCCGTATGCCGCTGATCGGTCTTGACGCAGCGGAGTTGGCCTCGCTGCTAGGCCCGTCGCAGCCCGCTTACCGCGCCAAACAGCTCTACCAGGCGCTCTACCGCGACCGCGCCGCGTCGTTCGAAGCCATCACCACGCTGCCCCTGCCGCTGCGGACTGAACTCGCCGTGCAGCATGAATTCGGTTTGCCCACGATCGAGAAGCGGTACGACTCGGTGGACGGCACGCGCCGCTATTTGCTGGCTCTTGGCGATGACCGCACCGTGGAAGCCGTCTTCATGCCCGAAGAAGATCGCGACACCCTGTGCATCTCCTCGCAGGTGGGCTGCCCGGTGAACTGCCAGTTCTGCCTGACCGCGCTCTTGGGCCTCGATCGCAATCTCACGGCCGGTGAAATCATCGCTCAGGTGCTACTGCTCGCGCGCGAGCACCGACTCGACCCGCGTTCGCGGCAATTAAACGTCGTGATGATGGGCCAGGGTGAGCCGCTGCTGAATCTGCCGAACGTCGTGAAGGCCTCCCGCATCCTGCTTGACCCGAACGGCGTCGGGCTCTTTGAACGCCGGTTGACGATTTCCACGTCGGGCATCACGCCGAAGCTTGCTGAACTCGGCGCGGAGGCTGTGCGGCCGAAGCTCGCGATTTCGCTCAACGCGTCGAGCGAAACGCAGCGGCGCGAGTTGATGCCCATCACGAAGAAGTATCATCTGCGTGTGTTGATCGACGCCTGCCGCGCCTACCCGCTGCGCCCGTGGGAGCACCTGACGTTTGAGTACGTGCTGCTGAAGGGCGTGAACGATACCGATGCCGACGCGCAGCGCGTGGTGAAGCTGCTGGGGCAGTTGCGCTGCAAGGTGAATCTGATTGCGCTGAATCCCGGTCCGGGCATTGCGTTTGAAACGCCGGATCCGGCCCGCGTTGCCGCCTTCCGCGAGATCGTGCACCGGAAAATCCCCTGCTTTGTGCGCAAACCACGCGGCCTCGATATCTACGCGGCGTGCGGGCAGCTCAAGCTCGTCAGCATCGACAACGCCACGCCAACAACACAGGAGCCCCATGGAACTTCCGATGCGGATCGGCGGCCAGCAGGTCATCACCAGCCAGCCGCGCACGGTAGAACTGCCGTTTGACGGCTCGGCCGTCGGCACGATTTTTCAAGCCGGCCTGGAACAGGTTGACGCCGCGGTGAAGGCTGCCCGCGCCGCCGCTCCGGCGATGCGCGAGATGACGCGGGACCAGCGGAGCAACATCCTGCGCCGCGCCCACGGGCGGTTACTCGAACGCCGCGACGCGATTGCGTCGGCGATTGTGGCCGAGTGCGGCAAGCCGATTCGCGAGGCGCGCACCGAGGCTGAGCGCGCGGCCTACACACTGCTGTTTTCAGCCGAAGAAGCGCACCGGCTCGCGGGCGAAGTGGTGCCGATGGACGCCGAACCGCTGGGCGCGGGCCATTGGGGCATGACCGTGCGCGAACCGGTGGGCGTGATCGCCGCCATCACGCCGTTCAATTGTCCGTTGAGCCTGGCGATGCACAAGATCGGTCCTGCGCTCGCCGGCGGCAACACGGTGGTGCACAAGCCCGCCTCCACTACGCCGTTGAGCGCGCTACTCATGGCGGATCTGTTTGAAGAGGCGGGGCTGCCGGCGGGCGCGTTGAACGTGGTGACGGGCCCGGGCGGCTTGCTGGGTGACGCGCTGGTGATGCACTCGGGCGTCAACATGGTGACGTTGACCGGGAGCGTCGAAGTGGGGCTGCGGTTGCGGACCCTCGTCGGCATGAAGCGCGTGACGCTGGAGCTCGGTAACAACTCCGCGGTGATTGTGGAAGACGACGCGGATCTCGATGAGGCCGCCTCGCGCTGCGTGGCGGGCGCGTTTGCGCACTCCGGGCAAGTTTGCATCTCCATCCAGCGGGTGTACGTAAACCGCAAGGTGGCGGCCGGGTTCCTGGAACGGATAGTGGAGCGTTCGCGCAAACTCGCCATTGGCCATCCGCGGGAAGCGGCCACCGAGATCAGCCCGCTCATCACTCCTGACGAAGCCGAGCGCGTGCACGAGTGGATCGGCGATGCGGTGGAGTGCGGCGCGCGGCTGCTCACCGGTGGTGAGCGGAGCGAGCGCGCCACGATTGCGCCCGCTGTTCTCACGGACGTGCCCGAGTCGCACGCCATCATGCGCAAGGAAGCGTTCGGGCCCGTGATGGGCGTCAATCAGTACGACACGCTCAGTCAGGCGATCGACTGGATGAACGACTCTGACTACGGCCTGCAGGCCGGCATCTACACGCGCGACATCGGCAAAGCATTCACCGCCGCGCGCCGCGCCGAAGTGGGCGGCTTCCTCATCAACCAGGTGCCGCAGTTCCGCGTGGACCAGATGCCCTATGGCGGCGTAAAGCTCTCCGGCACGGGCAGGGAAGGCACGCGCTACGCGATTGAAGAAATGACGGAGCCCAAACTGATTTGCTGGAAAGCCTGACCACGATGCGCATCGGCGCACACTATTCCGTTGCCGGTTCGCTCGAAGGGGCCGTGCGGCTGGCGCACAAAGCCGGCGCCAACACGATGCAGATTTTCACGGCGAGTCCGCGGATGTGGCGCGCCTCGCGCCACGGTGCGGACGACATCAAGCGCCTAAAAGCCGCGCGCGCCGAGTGTGACGTCACGCCGCTCGTGTCGCACGCCAACTATCTGATCAATCTCACGTCGGCCGACGAGACCATCCGCGCGAAGTCGATCCTCGCGTTTCGCGAAGAGCTCTTCCGCTGCCTGCTGATGGGCGTGGATTACCTCGTGGTGCATCCGGGCAACTACAAAGACCAGCCGCTCGAAGCAGCCATCGGCGCGGCCGCGCTGGCGTTGTCGGAAGCCGCGCAGGGCGTGCCCGAGAGCCCGCTGATGGTGTTGCTCGAAAACACGGCGGGCCAGGGCGCCAGCCTCGGCAGCCGCGTGGAGGAGGTCGCCGCGATCCGCTCGCTGGTGGACGGCCAACTCCCTTACCGCGTCGGCTATTGCCTGGACACCTGCCACGCGCATGCCGCGGGGCTCGACTTCGTTGAAGCGGCGTCGAAGCTGGGCTTTGAAAACGTACCCGTGATCCACACGAACGATTCGAAGAATCCGCGCGGCTCCCGCGTGGACCGGCACGACAACATCGGCAAAGGCCACCTCGGCGAAGCCGCGTTCCGCGCGATTCTGACGCATCCGGAGTTGCGCAACAAGGCGTTCATCCTCGAGACTCCGTTCGACAACGACGGTGACGACGCCCGTGACATCGCGGAACTGAAGCGCCTCGCCGGGGCATAGTATCCTCGACGCATGATCGTGCGCTTGCTCTGCTTGGCTTTCGTGGCAACGGCCTACGCGCAGGACTTGGTTCAGCCCTCCGAGTTCAGGTTCCCGCCCGGCTGGACGTATCCCGGCGCCGAGTGGGAGACGATCAAGGACCCCGAGGCTGCAGGTTTTTCGAGCGCGCGCCTGGACGTGCTCCGCGTCTGGCTCAAGACGCAGGACACCACGGGCATGATGGCGATCCATAAGTACCTCGCCAAGGACCCGCGGGTGTTGCACGCCACGGTGAAGCACTCGGGCTCGAAGACCTGGGGCCCTTCGAGAAAATCTAAGAGCGGGCCACGCTGCAGAATCTCTTAATGGCGCGTTCCGGTATCTGCTTTTGCCATGCCGGCCGCGACAATCCGCGCAAAGGCAGCATCGTGCCGGGCACGCAGTTTGCCCACAACAATTGGGACTTCAACGCGGCCGGCACGGCGTTTAAAAAGATCGCGGGCAAGGGCATCTACGAGGCGCTGGAGACCGACCTGGCGCGGCCGATCGGCATGCGGGACTACGCAGTGTCGAAGCAAAGAAAGATTCAGGTAGAGCCGCAGGAGAAGCTGCCGGTGCATCCCCAGTATGCGATGTGCCTCTCCACGCGCGACATAGCGCGGCTCGGCCTTCTGGCCGCGAGGCATGCAACGAGAGTTCGGCGGCGCGGTGTCGCGCTGGGGTTACGGCGCGATGTGGTGGGTGTGGGACGCGCCGATCGGCAACACCTCTGACAACTGGCATCCGTTCACGGCTTCCTACACCGCGATGAAAACGGATGGACAGTACATCACCGTGATGCCCGCGATGGATCTGGTGGTGGCGCACAAGAACGCGAACATTGACCAGAATCCCAATCGCAACGTAACGGTGCCGCAGTACCAAACGATTCTCCAGATGCTGGCGGGCGCGCGCCGCTAATCCGCAGGCAGCGTGAGACGCACACGCAAGCCGCCGAGCGGCGAATCTTCGAGCGCTACGGTGCCGCCGTAATGGGCCGCGAGATCGCGCACAATCGCGAGGCCGAGCCCGGAGCCAGGCGCGGCTTCATTCGCGCGCACGCCGCGCTCCAGCACGGCAGTGCGGAGCGCGGGCGCGAGGCCCCGGCCATCGTCGTCCACCAGTACGGTGATCGCCGCGCCTTCCAATGCGGCGTCAAAGGCCACGCGGCCATGCGCCCATTTGCACGCATTGTCCAGTACGTTGCCCAGCATCTCTTCGAGATCCTCGCGCCGCACGCGGGCCGCGGCATCCGGCGGGACTTTGACTGAAATATCGAGCGCGCGCTCAGCGTGGAGTTTGGTGAGCGTGCGCACGAGCGCCTCCGCGCACGGCGCCACGATGCACCGCGCCGCGCCCGCCGGAGCCACGGCCGCCGCGCGGGCACGCGCCAGAGGATAATCCACCAGGCTCGCCATGCGCCGCACCTGTTCGGCAATTGCGCCTGACGCATCCGGTTCACGCGCCAGCAGCGCCAGCGGGGTCTTCAGCCCATGCGCCAGATCGCCTGCCGTCGCGTAGGCGCGCTGCACAGCTTTCTCGCGATCCTCCAGCAGCGCATTCACATTGTCGATGAGCGGCTGCACTTCCTCCGGGTACTCGCCGCCGATACGCGTTGCGCCGCCGTTCCGCACTGCCTGCACCTTCGCTCGTAGCCCGCGCAACGGCGCGAGGCTGGCGCGCGCGGCCCACGCTCCGGCGAGCATCAGCGCCACGCCGAACAGCGCCGGCCCGGCATGACCGACACGCTTGATGCCTGGAACCATGTGCATCAGGACAATCGAAATCATATGCATCAGCGCGAGCAGACCCGCGGTCCACAACACGGAGGCAAGGAGCAGACGCGAACGTAGCGTGCGCGGCATCATCATGCGTTACTCATCCGGTACCCGGCGCCACGCACAGTCTCAATCCACTCCGCGCCCAGCCTCCGGCGCAGGCGCGCGATGAATATTTCCACGGTGTTCGAGTCGCGATCGAAGTCCTGCGCGTAGATATGCTCGGTGAGTTCGGCGCGTGTCACCACGCGCCCGGCGTGATGCATCAGGCAGGACAACACGCACAGCTCGTGCGCCGTCAGTTTCACCGGCACGCCATCGAGCGCCACGCGCGCCGTGCGCGTATCGAGCGTGAGCGTACCGCACCGGAGTTCACTCTGCGCGTGACGGCTTGAGCGGCGGATCAGCGCGTGCAGCCGCGCCAGCACCTCTTCCATCTGAAACGGCTTGCCGACGTGGTCATTCGCGCCCGAATCGATGCCTTGCACCTTCTCGTGCCACGTACCGCGCGCGGTGGGAGTCAGCACGGGCGTGGCGATGCGCGCACCGCGCCACCGCCGCAGGAGCGTCAGCCCGTCGATCTTGGGCAGCCCCAGGTCAAGCACAATCGCATCGTAGGTTTCGCTGTGCACCAGCAAATCCGCCGCTTCGCCGTCTTCCTCGCAGTCCACCGCGTAGCCGGCGGTAGCCGCGGCGTCGGCCAACTGCCGCGCCAGGCGCGCTTCGTCTTCCACGATGAGAATCCGCAATCAGCCATTTATGGCGTAAATTCGATGAACGGCACCTGAGCGGCGCATTCAGGCTGGGTTCAAGACCGCGCGCGTAGAATCGACTCATAGTGCAAACGGCAATTGACTTTGGCTATCTGTGGTGGCTGAGCTGCGGCCACTTGGCGATCCTGTTACCCGCCCTCGGCGCGTTGTGGCTGGGCCGGGCGCGCGGCTGGCTGCGTTGGGCGCTCGCCGCGCTGGCGCTGATCTCGGCGTGGTCCGCCGCTGCGTTGTTCGTGGTAGCCCGCTTTGCGCCCAACACCCCACCGCATCTACCCACGGAGAACTTCTTCCGCGCGGGCACGGGCCGCATGCTCGACATCGGCGCGGGCACGGGCCGCTCCGCGATCATGGCGCTGCGCGCGCGTCCCCAAGCCACGCTCGTTGCGCTCGGTCAATTCGGCGATTCCTTCGGTCGCCATTTCGGCGACGAAGGCCCCCGCCCGGAAGAGCGCCTGATGAGGAACCTGTAGGCCGCCGGTCTGGCGGACCGCGCCACCATTGCAAAATCCGACATACGCAAGCTGCCGTTTGAAGACGCGAGTTTCGACGCGGTATTGAGTGCCTACGCCATCGATCACGTGGGCGGCCAAGGCGCGCGGCAGGCGCTGACCGAGGCGGCGCGGGTGATCAAGCCCGGCGGCGACTTCCTGCTCATCCTCGTCGGCAACGACGCGTGGACGCGCTTTGCCTACGGCCCGCTGCTCTCGCACGGCGGCACACGCGGCGCGGCGTGGTGGGCCGCCCGCGCACGCGAAGCAAGCTTCGAAGTGATCGAGCAAGGCGCCTCGCCCACTACGATCTTCTTCCTGCTCCGCCGGCCGCGCAGCAACAGCTAGATTCTAGAATCGAAGATTCTAAATCAGAGTACTGCAACAAACGAAGTTACGCAGCGAGTAACTTGACGATGTCCTCGATAGCGCGGTCGGCCTTGTAGTATGCGTTTTCGAGTGCGGAGTGG
>Ga0194119_10004060_pt1 | contig 23015 bp, 21 predicted proteins | sample TA2MahC100mmetaG_FD_148620 | JGI IMG/M metagenome (GOLD analysis project Ga0194119, IMG submission 148620) | Freshwater microbial communities from Lake Tanganyika, Tanzania - TA2015018 Mahale Deep Cast 100m | ecosystem: Environmental > Aquatic > Freshwater > Lake | place: Tanzania: Lake...
GTTGTTGCTGGCCAAGGGCATGGAGCCAGAGGAGATCAGCCACGTCATGGGTAGGGCGTTGAGTACAGTGCGCCAGTACTGCAAGCTGGTGGCACACTACCATCCAGAGCTCTGTACCACACCCAAGGGCAAAACAGCGAGCAATCTTGCCCCACCGTGAGCTCTAGCGAGCTTATGGAGCACTATGAGGACAGGTGTCCTAATACTGATTCCCTGATTCCCTCATCTCCTGCACCTAAGACCATAAAGGGACGAGTTATCTGTAAAACGCCATCACGCCTTGACTCGCCATCACGCCTGACCCCCCTGAAACGGTGGGCGTGCTGGCGAGTCACCATCGTTTCGGAGAGTCAGGCGTGATGGCGTTTTATCGTCCAGAGATGAGCGGGAAGCACCGCCCCGTTGAGCCTCACAACGTCAAGCTGAGTTGCGCCTTCTGTTCCGCCATCCGTTGCTTCCACTCTTTGTACTCTGCGATTTCCTCGGCCATGGTGTCCACGTCGGTGAAGTGGTAGTAGACGGAGGCGTACCGGACGTAGGCGATCTCGTCCAGATTCTTCAGGCGCTGTATCACCATCTCGCCGATGAGCCGGCTCTCTACCTCCTCCTGGCCGGTGCGAAAGAGGGCCGATTCTACATCGTCCACCAGGGCGTCAAGTTGCGGCGCGGAGATGGGGCGCTTGTGGCAGGCCTGGCGCACGCTTTCGGCGAGCTTCCGCCGGTCGTATTCTTCCCGGCGGCCGTCCCGCTTCACCACCAGGAGGGGCGGGGTCTCGATGCGCTCGTAGGTAGTGAAACGCCGCCCACAGGACAGACACTCCCGTCGGCGCCGCACACTATCGGTCAGCTCGCGGGAGTTGATCACCCGCGATTCATCTTGCGTGCAGTAGGGACACTTCATGGCGCCATCCTAAAGTGACGAGGCGAGAAGAGGAGATGCTGCCTGGCTTTTAGATGCGACGCACCTCGCCGGTGCGTCGCATCTAGTCTGGGGCTCCGATTGACCAGATGTTGTATCTCCGGGCAGCATCCATCACCAGATGTTGTATACCTGGAATAATAACACAAGCTGGCTGGTTTGTCAAGAACCTGAACCTTAAAAATGCAGGAAGGCCAGACTGCCGCAGTCGCTGCGACTGCGGCAGTCTGGCCTTCAGGACGCGCCAGTACTATCAGGAACCAATAAACCGGCAGCCTGCTTTCAGCCTTGCGAAGGGTCCGAACCTTCGCAAGGATTCCCCTAGCCCACTACAAGCCAGATGGGTGATCCACTGAGCCTCTACCTCGCCGCCCGATCGCGCAGGAAGGTCGGGATATCCAGGTTACTCTCGTCGAAGGTGCGCAGACGAACCTCCCGTAGCGCCTTGGCCGCGGCCGCCGGCTTGTGCGCATCGAAGCCGGTGGCGATGACCGTGATCTGGATTTCCCCCTGCATCTGCGGATCAATGACTGCGCCGAAGATGATGTTGGCGTCGGCATCGGCGGCCTTGGCGATGATCTCCGCCGCCTCGTTGACCTCAAACAGGGTGAGGTCCGGGCTGCCACGCACGTTGAATAGGATACCCTTGGCCCCTTCGATAGATACGTCCAAAAGCTGGCTGGCGATAGCGCTCTTGGCCGCATCCACCGCCCGCGTGTCCCCGCTGCCGTGGCCGATAGCCATGAGCGCCGACCCGCCTTCGGCCATGATCGTGCGCACGTCAGCGAAATCCAGGTTGATCAGCCCAGGCACCGTGATCAGCTCGGAGATGCCCTGAATGCCCTGGCGCAACACGTCGTCGGCCAGGCGGAAGGCCTGCTCGATGGTGGTCTTCTTGTCGGCGATTTGCAGCAGCCGGTCGTTGGGAATGCCGATCAGGGTGTCCACCTTGTCACGCAACATGGCGATACCGTCCTCCGCCACCTGGCGCCGCTTGGCTCCCTCGAACGAGAACGGCTTGGTGACCACGCCGATGGTCAGCGCCCCGACGTCCTTGGCGATTTGGGCGATGATCGGCGAGGCGCCGGTGCCTGTACCGCCGCCCATGCCGGCCGTGACGAAGACCATGTCCGCATCGCGCAGGGCTTCCAGCAACTCCTCACTGCTTTCCTCCGCTGCCTTCTGCCCCAGCGTCGGGTCGCCGCCTACCCCCAGCCCCTTGGTCAGCTTGTCGCCGATGCGCAGCTTACGCGGCGCCTGGGAGAGCAGCAGGGCCTGGGCATCCGTGTTCACGGCGATGAATTCCACCCCGTGGATGTTGGCCTGGATCATGCGATTGACGGCGTTGGAGCCCCCACCCCCCACGCCGATGACCTTGATCTGCGCAAAGTTCTCCATCTCGTTTGGCTCTGGCATCTTTGGTCTCCTTTCCCCCTGGAGATTTTGGATTTTCGATTGGCGATTGGCGATTGGCGATTGAAGTTGCGAATCGGCAATCGCAAATCGCCAATCGCCAATCCCCTTCTGGCTAACGATTTTGGGGCAGGAATGATCTGAGCCACTTCAGGATCTTGCCCCAAAGGTCTTTGGGCTCCCAGCCGGTTGGCGGAGTGGGAGCCTCCTCCGTGTTCTGGCGCAAGGCCCAGAGCAGAAGTCCCACACCGGTAGAGTAGGCCGGGCCGGTGATGGTGTCGGCCAGGCCAGTCAGGCTGTGGGGCACTCCTATGCGCAAGGGCAGATCCAATTCCGCCCGCCCCAGCTCGGCCATGCCGGCCAGCGAGGCGCTGCCGCCGGTGAGCACCACCCCCGCCGGCAGGAGGCCGTCGTAGCCGGAGCGCTTGATCTCGTCCATGAGCAGGGCGTAAATCTCCCGCACCCGAGGCTCGATGATGGCCGCCAGTTGGCGCCGGCGAATGGTCAGGTGCTCGCTGCCGAACCCAGCCACCTCGAAGGTTTCTTCTTCGGGGATGGTAGCCGGCAGGGCATGACCGTAGCGGATCTTCACCTCCTCGGCGGTGGCGAAGGGCAGGCGCAGGCCGAAGGCGATGTCGCTGGTCAGGTGGTTGCCACCGACGGGCAGAACCTTGCTGTACCAGATGTTCCCCCCGATGAAGATGGCGATATCCGTGGTGCCGCCGCCCACGTCGGCCAGCACCACCCCCAGCTCTTTCTCCTCGTCGGTCAGCACAGCCTCGCTGGAGGCCAGCGGCTCCAGCACCAAATCGCTGACCTCAATCCCGGCCCGTTGGGCACATTGCACCAGATTCTGAATGGAAGTCGTGGCCCCGGTGACGATGTGCACCTCCACCTCCAGGCGGATGCCCTTCAGCCCGATCGGATCCTTAATCCCTTCCTGCCCATCCACGACGAAGGAGCGCGGGATGACGTGCAAAATCTCGCAATTGGCAGGCATGGTCACGGCCCGGGCGGCCTCCACGGCGCGGTGCACGTCTTCGTGGGTGATCATGTGATCGCTGCGGGAGATGGCCACCACACCCTTGCTGTTTTTGCAGGCGATGTGGGCTCCGGTGATGCCCACGTAGGCCTCCTTGATGGCCATGCCGGAGGTGCGCTGCGCTTTGTCCACGGCGGCGACGATGGACTGAGAGGCCCGGTGCAAGTCAATCACAATGCCCTTACGCAGCCCGTGCGAGGGGCACACCCCCACCCCCAGGACACGCAGGCCGTTGCCGTTGGCCGGCTCCCCCACCAGGGCACAGACCTTGGTCGTGCCTACGTCAATCACTACGATAGCTTGGTCTTCTGGCATAGCGTTCCTCGCTGAATCCTGGCCAGCAGTAGGGCCAGGCATCCGCTACTGATTAGTATCTGACCAATGAAGGACGCAGATGAACGCTGATTTTTTAGATTCTCCTGCTTGATCTGCGTTCATCAGTCTAATCTGTGTTCATCTGCGTTCCGGTTTGGTTTCGGCTGGTCCGAGTTAGGAGGAGAGGTTCCCTTTTTGGTTGGCGGATGCTTCGCCCCTAGCTTTTGGGCACCAGGTAATGTCGCCGGACGATGGCCAGGTTGTTGAACAGGCGAGCCCCAAACACGACCACGGCGGCCAGGTACAGGTTCACGCCCAGACGATCGCCCAGGAAGGTCAAGAAGGCCGCCAGCACCATGTTGGTGGTGATGCCGGAGAGGAAGATGCGGTTGTCGTATTTGCCTTCCAGGGTGGCCCGCCAGGCCCCAATCACCGAGTCGAAGGCGGCCAGGATGGCCACGGCGGTGTAGGGGGCCAGTTGGGCGGGAATGGTCAGGGAAAAAACTAATCCTAAGATGATACCCAGCAACAAGCCCAGAAAAGGCAGCCACATAACCCTCACCCCTCAGAGAGGATCGGAGATTGGCGATTGGAGATTGGAGATTTGCTGGTCGCTAATCGTCAATCTGAAATCCCAACTACCGGACGGCCACGCGCCCCGGGTCGCGCACGTCAATGACGCTGAAACGCTCTTTCCTGGCGCGCAGGGCCTGCAAGGTGAGCCCCAGGGCGTTGACCTTTTCGTGCGCTTGCTCCCCGCTGCCGAAGATCGCCCGCCAGCCGTCCGGGCTGGTCAGGCTCACTCCCTCCATCTGGGCATAGCCGAAGTCCTGCAGCTCTGGCGGCAGGAGTGTCGCCAGGCTCAGGGCCGCCTCAATAATCCAACGCTCCACGCGGTCGCCGACCTTCACCGAACGACGGTCCCGGTCGGTGATGGTCACCAGCCGGCCACCCGTCGCCGTCGGCCCGGGGCGCATGATGATGCCATCCTGATCCACAGGATAGCGCACTTCCCCCACCTGCCAGATGACCTGCGGCGCTTGATCGGCCACTTCGATGGCGACCTGGTTAGGCAGACGACAGTGCACGCGCACCTGCTTGATGCCCGGAAGCCGGCTCACGGCCTGGCGGACGCGCCGGGTGTTGATCCAGAAGACGTTGCCTTGCGCTGTCTGGCCGACGGCCTGGCGGATTTCCGTCACGGTGAGCCCCTGGTTGCCCTGGATTGCCACCTCGCCCACGGCGAACTGGGGCGCGACGAGAAAGAACAGGCCCAAGGCTCCCAGGACGGCCAGCAGCAACAGAGCCAGCAGCCGCTCAGCGCTGCGCCCGTGTATTCGGCGCAGCGGGTTCAGCCACGGAATCTGCGACCATAGCGAGCGGCGCTTCCGACGCCCCAGCCGCTGCGTCGAACGCTTCTGTGCCGGTCGGCGACGCGGCACCGCCTTTGCGGGCATCCCCCCACCCTCCCTGTTCCCCCTGTTACCCTTGTTACCCTCTTTACTGTTTTTAACCTTTTTATCCTCTTTAGCCTCTTTACCCCCTGTAAACCCCGTTACCCTTGCTACTCCTGCCCCCTCATCACTCGTACCTCATAACTCATCCCTCGTCCCTCATTCCCTCATAACTTACCCTTGACCGGCCCTTATCGGCGTGGCGCTCCAGGGCCAGCTCGATGAGGCGATCCAGCAACTCTGAGTAGGGCAGGCCGCTGGCTTCCCAGAGCTTGGGGTACATGCTGATGGAAGTGAAGCCAGGGATGGTGTTGAGCTCGTTGACGTAGATGCGGCTGTAATCCCGGGCCACAAACAGGTCCACCCGCGCCATCCCGGCGCAATCAATGGCCAGGAAGGCCCGCACGCTTAGCTCACGCACCTGCTCGGCGACCGGCGGCGGCAGATCGGCGGGGATCTTCAGCTCGGTATCGTCGTCCACGTACTTGGCGACGTAGTCGTAGAACTCACGGTGCGGCACGATCTCGCCGGGAATGGAGGCGATGGGATCGTCGTTGCCCAGCACGCTGACCTCGATCTCCCGGCAATCCTCGGCACTTTGCTCCACCAGGAGGCGGCGGTCGTAGCGGGCGGCGATGTCCAGCGCAGCGCGCAGTTCCTGGCGATGGTGCGCCTTGCTGATACCCACGCTGGAGCCCAGATTGACCGGCTTGACGAAGCAGGGATAGCCCAGCGCTGCCTCCGCCCGCGCCAGCACGGCCTCTGGCTCTCGCTCCCAGTCGCGCCGCTTCACCACCAAAAAATCCATCACCGGGATGCCCTTCTGCCGGAAGATGGTCTTCTGCAGCGCCTTGTCCATGCCCAGGGCGCTGGCCGTCACCCCGGCGCCCACGTAGGGCAGGTTGGCCAGCTCCAGCAGGCCCTGCACCGTGCCGTCCTCGCCGTAGGGGCCGTGCAGCACCGGGAAAACCACGTCCACGTCGGCCAGGGGCGAGCGAGGCTTCGGCGAGGGGGTTCCAAGTTCCACGTTCCAAGTTCCAGGTACTAAGTCTCGGATCGGGACGCCAGACTGCGGACTGCGGACTGCGGACTGCGGACTTCCCCCCGTCAGCTCCTTGGGGGTGTAACTCGCCTCCTTCAACTGGGCCAGCGGATCGCCGCCGATCAGCCAGCGCCCTTCCTTGGTAATGCCGATGGGCAGCACATCGTATTTGTCTTTGTTCAGCGCCCGCATCACGGACTCCGCTGAGATGAGCGAGATTTCGTGCTCACCGGAGCGCCCGCCGAAGATGATGCCAACACGAATCTTCTTCAAGATTACCACTCCCCCAGGAGCTCAATCTCTGGCTCCAGCCCCACGCCGAACTGCTCCTGCACCCGCCGCTGCGCCAGCGTCATCAGCGCCCGCACGTCGGCAGCCGTGGCCCCACCCAGGTTGACGATGACGTTGGCGTGCCGGGGCGAAATCTGCGCCCGGCCGAGACGTGTGCCTTTGAGCCCCGCCTGTTCGATGAGCCAGCCCGCCGGGTGGTCGGCGGTGCGTTTGAAGATCGAGCCCGCGCTGGGCTCCGGGGGCATGAGCTCCCAGCGCCGTTGGCTGTAGCCGGCGGCGCGAGCCAGGAGCGCCTCGGCGGGCTCCCGGCGCAGGGTGAAGTCGGCGGCGAGCAGGATGTTCTCCCGGCGTCCGGCCACCGCCTCTTGCTTGAGGCGGCTGGTGCGATAGCCCAACCCCAGCTCTGCGGCCGGCACCTGGCGCACAGTCCCCGCGGCATCCAGCATGGTCACCTGCACCAGCGCATCGCCGATGTAGCCACCGTAGGCCCCGGCGTTGCCCAGCACGGCGCCGCCCACGCTGCCTGGGATGTCCACCGCCCATTCCAAGCCCGCCCAGCCACAGTGGATGAGGTAGCGGGCCAGGTCGGCCAGGGGCACGCCAGACTCAGCGGTGAGTGTAGCCGTGTCGTTATGCGCCTGCAAAATGACGCCCTGCGCCTGGTTTTCAACGACCAGGCCGCGGATGCCTTGGTCACTGACCAGGATGTTCGTCTGGCCGCCCAGTACCAGGTGGGGCACGGCCAGGCGCCGCGCCAGCAGCACCAACTCCACCAGCTCGGCCACGCTGTGGGCCACGGCGTACAGATCGGCCGGCCCGCCGATGCCGAACGAGGTATGCCGGGCCAGGGGCTCATTCAAGAGCATGCGGACTTCGGACATCGGGGCTATACCGCCTGCTCCACTTGCCTGGGCGTCAAGGCCGCCTCCTGTACAGGCAACCCCCAACGGTGAGCCAGCGCAGGCAAGGCATACAGACCTTCTACACGCCGCTCAGCCACGAAGGGTAGGCAGCTACACTGCAAAGGCTTCACCGACAATCCGGAACGCTCCCACACGGCTACGGTCTCTTTGCACAACGCCACGTGCACACCTGGAAGTCGTTGCTGGATAACTTCGCCGATGTGGCGGTAGAAGACCTCACGGTTGGTGGTACGGCGCTTAGCCCCCTCCCGATGCGTGGCTACCTGAAGCACAGGGCTATGGGGATAACGGCGTCTGAGAAGGGGGAGCAATTGCGGATTCGGACGGTAGCTCCCCAGGGTGATCATTTCCGGCCAGCAGTACTCGCCGATCTGTTCCACCAACTCCGTGTAAACTCGGAAAGCCTCTGTCTCGCTCCGACCAAAATCTCGCAGATCGAAAATAGGATCAATGCGCAGGCGGATACGGTAGCCAGCTCGCTGCAACTCCCCCAGAGCTGCCAGCCGGTCGGCTACAGGTGCTGTGTCATCCTCAGTCAGATCAACTATGGTCTGAGGGTTGACGCTGGCCACGTGGATCACGCGGCCCCGCGCCAAGTGAGAATTCACCAGGTAGTTGCCGATGGTGCTGGAGCCAGACTTCGTCAGAACGTGCAGCATCCCGTTCTCGTACCTATCCAGCACGGGCAACAGGTGCAGGCTTAGGCCAGTGATGGGATCGAGCAGCCGACCATCGGCCAATTCTCCAATATTGAACATCGCCCGGCGCCCCTGGAGCGCCTCAGCCCTCAACACCTGCTCCATCTCATCGAGTCCCTTTTCCAAGTTAGAGGCCACCCGCAGGTAGGGGATCATTCGCATGGTCAAGGTCAAGTAGCAGTAATGGCAGGAGTACAGACACTCGGTCTCTGGTGTGAACTTCCAAAAACCAGCGCACACCATCCCTCTGGGTGGATGAAACCGGCCGACGAAGTGACTCCGACGCGGGGCGATGTAGACAGCGCGCTTATTTGGCCCGCCCAAATGCTTCCTGACCTCCGACTCCGCCTGGACTGCCACCACAATGGCGTCAGGGAAGGCGGCCCGGAAACGGGCAACCAGGTCGCTGCCAACTGCCTCGGTATGCACAAACAGCCATTCCACCATCAGAACCCCTTCAATCGCTTCTGCCCGGTCACGTCCCGCTGAGTAATCTGCTGCCAGAATCTCTCTCCCAGGAAATGCTTGCTGGCAAAGACCAGGTAGTGATGGGCGTAGCAGAAGCCCGTCATCTTCTGGCAGCAGGTAGGAGTTCATCTGCTCAAGCTCCTCTCAAAGCCGCCAACAGTTGTTCACCCACCAGGAAGACGTCGCCCGCGCCCAGGGTGAGGAGCACGTCGCCGGGACGGAGGAGTGTTTGCACCAGCCGGGCGGCTTCGGCCAGATCGGCGGCGTAGTGCACGGCGGGATGGCGCATCGCCGCCACCAGGTCGCGGCTGCTCACCCCCAGGGTGTCCGTCTCCCGCGCCGGATAGACCTCGGTGATGACCACCACGTCGGCATCGGCGAAGGCGGCGGCGAACTCCGGCAGCAAGGCCTTCAGGCGAGAAAAGGTGTGCGGCTGGTGCACGGCCACGATCCGCCGACCCGGATAGCGCTCCCGCGCCGCCCGCAGCGTGGCCTTGATTTCGCTGGGATGGTGGGCGTAGTCGTCAATGACCAGAATGCCGCGCGTCTCGCCTTTAACCTGAAACCGACGGCCCACGCCAGGGAAGGTGGCCATCGCCTGCCGTACCACCGCCGGGTTGACGTCCAGCAAATCAGCCACGGCCAGCGCCGCCAGGGCGTTGGCCACGTTGTGCCAGCCGGGGATGATCAGCCGAAAATCGCCCATCGCCTGGCCCTGGTGCAACGCCCGAAAGTCGTTGCCGCCCAGGTCGTTGGGGCGAACGTCCACCGCCCGCCAGTCGTTCTCCTCGCCCAGGCCGTAGGTGAAGGCGTTGCGCTTACCCTGGCCCAGCGCCTTCGCCCGTGGATCGTCGCCACCCAGCACCAGGTGGCCATCTTCTGGCACCAGAGCCACGAAACGGCGGAAGGCCTCCACCACGGCTTCCAGCGTGCCGTAGTAGTCCAGGTGGTCGGCCTCTACGTTGGTGACCACGGCGAGGCGGGGGCTCAGCTCCAGAAAACGGCGGTCAAACTCATCGGCCTCAGCCACGAAGTAGGGCCCCCGGCCGGAGCGCCCACCGCCCTGCCACTCCGGCAGCTCGCCGCCCACCACGCAGGTAGGGTCCAGCCCGGCGGCGAGCAAGATCTTGGCGATCAAAGCCGTGGTGGTCGTCTTGCCGTGCGTACCGGCCACGCAGATACCGAACTTGCCAGCCATGAGGCGGCCCAGCAGCGTCGCCGCCTTGATCACCGGGATGCCCTGAGCCTTGGCGGCCACGACCTCCGGGTTGTCCGACCTCGCCGCTGCGGTCACCACCAGCAGGTCAATGCCGGTAAGGTGCGCTGGATCGTGGCCCTCGTAAACTATCGCCCCCAGCGCCGCCAGCCGCTCGGTCACGGGCGAAAGGTGCAGGTCGCAGCCAGAGACTGTTTCTCCCCGCTCTAACAGAATCGTGGCCAGGGGGCTCATCCCCGCCCCGCCGATGCCCAGGAAGTGCACGTGTGAGCTCATCTATAACCAGCGTCCGTAGAACAGGTCGCTGACCTGTTCCCTAAAGCGCCAGGTGGGCAACCTGTCCTACCAGGCTGGCTCACTTGATCACCCGCAGAATGAGCAGCAGGATGATGAAGATGATGAGAATCTTATCCTGGGGCTGCGGGATGATGTTTTGCGGCAGGAAGCGGATCAGGCTTTGGGCAAAGGGACTCAAAGGCAGCTTAATGAGCCCCCACTGCTGCATGGGATAGTGGAACTTGTCCATGTAGAACCAGAGTGTGCCGATGAACAGGTAACCGTTGAGCAGCCCTGCTCCAGCGTTCATGAGCAGCCCCTGTAGTCCTTTGGGCACTGTACCCTCGTAGGTCAGCGTTACGCCCAGGTAAGAGATCAGGGTGATAAAAATTAGCAAAAGAGCGTAGAGATGAAAGGCCACGGCCTCGGCGTTGGCGCCGCTGGCCGGTTTGAGCACTGGTGGCACACCCTTAGCCAGGATGCCCATGATCCGCGGTTCCAGCATGACCAGGACGAGCATGGCCACGAGCAGCATCAAAGTGACCCCCAGTTCCTTGGGGAACGTGCGGGCGATACCCACGATAATAAAAACGATGAGGAGTGCTGCCCACAGCACCTCGATGGGACCCACAGGAGTTACCTCCGTCGCCAACTGTCGGCCTCTACTTATTACGCCCCGTGGAAGCCAGCCACGCCCAAAGGATCAGCACCGCCACAATGATGATGAAAACGTAGTTGATGTTCTTGCCCAGGAAATCCGTCAAAGAACCAGTAGGCAGCACCACGACGGTCTTCGCCGCCGGGAAAAGCCTGGGTACCAGGAAGCGAAAGATCAGGTAGCCGTTCACCGCCCCCAGGATCAGCCCGAGAAAGCGGGCGAAGAAATGCGGCGAGGTCGGAATAAACACTGCCGGCAGGGCCCACACCGACACGGGCCTCAGCTTCTGCCGGAAGATCAACTCGCCCAGCAGGTAGGCCAGCAAGACGATGGCCGCAAAGACGGCCAGGGTCATGTACAACTGCTGTTGTGGACTGACGATGAGATCGGGCAGGGCGCGCACCTTGACCCAGGCCGCGCTGGGGTCGCTGGCGCCCATACCGCCGCTGCGCACGAAGAGCATCATCTTGTACATGCGGTTGACCCAGAACAGCAGCCATTTATGCCCCACCTGCACAAACATCCCGGCAAAGAGGATGGCCACGGTGACCAGAAACTCGCGCTGTGCCCCGCGGCTGAACCCAATACACCCAAAGACGATAACCACCGCCACAAGCACTATTTGGGTGGTCAGTTGCACTACCGTGCCACCGCTCGCGGCCAGTCCGGCCAGCAATCCCAGGACCGCGCTCATCTCCAGCATGGGTCTTAATCTTACTCCAGGTAGCTACGTAGGGCGGCTTTCCATAGCCGCCACATTACTGCGCTGTCAACGCCAATACGTGGCGCTGGCAGCCATGTGAAGACAACAACGAATTGAGAATCAAACTAATCCTCATCTGGTTCGCTCCTTTCTCAATTCGTTGTTGTCTTTGGTTGCAGCCATGCCGCCTCACGGTGCCAATTTCTGAAAGCTCATTATCGCCCTTCAGCTTTCAGCCCGACGCTTGAGCGTCGGGCGACCTCCCCGCCAGCCGCAGCAGCTCCTCCGCCAGGCGATCCGCCGCGCCAGGCTGCGCCAGGGCCCGCGCCCGCTCCCGCATCTCGCCCAGGATGCGCTCCTCCGTCAGCAGGCGGCTGACCGTGGTGTAGAGCATCCCCCGCGCCAGAGCCGCCTCGTCCAGGCGGACGGCGGCGCCGTGGCGCACCAGATAGTCGGCGTTGCGTTCCTGATCGCGGTGCCCCCCGGACGAAGGGGCGTAAGGCACCAGCACGGCAGGCAGGCCCACCGCCGGGAGCTCGCCCAGAGTAGAAGCCCCGGCGCGGGACACCGCCAGGTCGGCGGCGGCCAGGGCCAGGGGCATCTCCTCGTGCAGGTAAGCGTACGGGTGGTAGCGCCCGCGCAGCCCGGCGGGCAGGTCCACGCGCCGCGTCTCCAGGGCCAGCAGATCCTGCTCGCCGGTGACGTGGATCACCTGCGCCAGCCGGAGCAGCGAATCCAGCACCTGGCCCACGGCCACGTTCAGGCTGTGCGCCCCGCGACTACCACCGAAGACCAGGAGGACCTTCTCGGCAGCAGCAAAGCCAAAGTGCCGGCGCGCCGCCGCCCGATCGGCGGTGACGATCTCCGGGCGCACGGGGTAGCCGGTGACCACGGCCTTGCCCGCCGGGAAGAAGCGCACCGACTCCGGGCAGGAGACGGCCACGCGCCGGGCGAAGGGCGTCAGAAAGCGGATCGTCCAGCCGGGCTCTATGTCCGGCAGGTAGACCAGCGCCGGCACGCCACGCAGCCAGCCGGCCACGACCACCGGGGCGCAGACGTAGCCGCCTGTAGCCAGGATAACGTCCGGCCGGAACTCCTGCACGATGCCCAGCGCCTGCGCCAATCCCCTCGCCAGTCCGCCAATGGCCCGCAGCGCCGCCAGGGGCGAGACGCCGCGCAAGCCACCGGCCACGCTAATCGGCCGGAAGTCCAGTCCGGCCCCCTGCACCAGGCCGCGCTCCAGCCCCGCCGCGCTACCCACGTAGAGCAGACGGTGTGCGGCCTGCTCTGCCCCTGAAGCCAGGGCCTTAACGACGGCGAGAGCGGGGTAGACGTGGCCCGCCGTCCCACCCCCCGAGATCAAGAGCCGCACGATTTAGCCCTCCCAGACGCTGCGTTTGCCGGGACACGCTCAGCAAAAGCCCCACCCCAGCCAGGCAGGTGGCCATGGACGACCCGCCGTAGCTGATGAAGGGCAGGGGCACACCGGTGAACGGCAGGATGGCCGTGATGCCGCCGATGTTCACCATGGCCTGGAGCACCAGCCAGCAGGTGACACCGGTAGCCAGCAGAGAGCCGAAACGATCCGGCGCTTGCAGGGCGATGCGAAAGCCGCGGTAGGCCAGCAGGGCGAAGAGGCCGATGACCAGCAGACAGCCCATGAGCCCCAGCTCCTCGCCGATGATGGCGAAGATGGTATCACTGTGCGCCAGCGGCAACCAGACTTCTTTCTGCAGGCTGCTCCCCAGTCCCCGGCCAAAGAGCCCGCCAGAGGCCAGGGCGATGAGGGCCTGGCTGATCTGCCAGCCCGTGCCGTCTATCCTCTGGAAAGGATCCCAAAAATTATCGAATCGCGCCCAACGATAGGGAGCCTTTATGGCGAGGAAGAAGAGAGTTCCTCCACTGAACACCGATCCCGTCATCAACTGCAAAACGTCCGCCCCGGCGATGAAGAAGATGCTCACCGCCGTCAGGACGAGCAGCATAGCTGTACCGAAGTCTGGCTCCAGGATAAGTAAGGTCGCCACGACTCCCACCAACAGGCCGAAGGGGAGCAACCCGTAGACCAGGTCCTTGAGTTGCTCGCCCTTGCTGGCCAGCCAGTAGGCGATGTAGAGCACCAGGGCCAGCTTGGCCATCTCCGCCGGCTGGACCGAGTTCAAGAACAGCCAGCGCCGCGCCCCATCGCCCTCACCGATGAAAAGGACAATGATGAGCAGGGCGACGGCTACGCCCATGGCGGCCACCGCGAACCGCTGCCAGCGGTGATAATCGCTGCGCATCAGGAAGAGCAGGCATACGACTCCCAGGGCCGTCGCTGCCAACTGCCGCACGAGGAAGTAGTAGGGATCGTTCTGGCGCAGCATGTAGGTGGTGCTGAACACCATGACCAACCCCAGGCCCACAAGGGCGACCACGGTCAGGAGCAGCGGGTAATCCACGGAGTGTAGCTGTATAGCTGGCTGTTGTGCCTGTCTAGACGGTTGCATTTCTTTGTTGGACGCAGATTGACGCAGTTTTTCAAATTATCTGCGTAGATCAGCGTTCATCTGCGTTCCCCAACTATAGCCTTAAATTGCTCGCCACGCTCAAACTCGTTGGCGAACATACCGAAGCTGGCGCAGCCTGGCGAGAGGAGCACCGTATCGCCCGGCCGGGCGACGTCCTGGGCGGCCTGCACAGCGGCCCGTAAATCGAGGAAGCGTCCGGCGATGAGGTCATCCTTGACGGCGGACACGGCGGCGGCCAGCTTGTCCGTAGCCGTGCCTTCCAAGAGAAGCAGCGCCTTGACCCGCCGGGCGACGGCGGCGCCCAGCTCGCTGAAATCCAGCTTCTTGTCGGCGCCACCGGCAATCAGGACGATGGGCCCGTCCAGCGCGTCCAGGGCGGCCAGCGCCGCCGCCGGGGCCGTGCTGGTGGTGTCGTTGACGTAGCGCACGCCGTTGATCTCGGCTACGAGTTCCAGGCGATGCTCTACGCCCCGAAAGCCACGCAGGGCCTCGCCCATAGCCTCCGGCGGCGCCCCCCACACACCGGCGATGGCCATGGCCGCCAGGGCGTTCTCCAGGTTGTGGACGCCCGGCAGGCGTAGTTCGTCCCGGCCGGCCACGGCGTGGAGGCGACCGTCCCATTGCCAGAGCAGCGCATCGCCGCGCAGATAAGCCCCAGCTACGGGCTTCTGCCGGCTGAACCAGGCCACCCGGCCCGGGGCCTCCGCCGCAAAGCCCTGAACAATCGGATCGTCGGCGTTAAGCACCAGGAAGTCGCCAGGACTTTGGAATCTAAAGATCAGCTTCTTGGCCGCAGCGTATTCGTCCAGGTCACGGTAACGGTTCAGGTGGTCCGGCGAGACGTTGGTGACGGCGGCGATGTGCGGGTTCAGGCGGTGCGCCTCCAGACCCTCCAATTGCCAACTGGAAAGCTCCAGCACCACCGGCGTCGTCGGGCCGATCTGCGGCAGCAGTTCCAGGGCCGAGATGCGCAGGTTGCCGGCGATGACCGTGCCCGGCTCGACCTGCCGCAGCATGGCCCCCACCAGCAGCGTGGTGGTGGTCTTGCCTTTGGTGCCGGTGATGCCGATGATGGGGGCAGGGCACAGCCGGAAGAAAAGCCCCATCTCCATCTCGATGGGCACGCCGTGCTCCCGGGCCAGGGCCAGGTAGGGCGAGTCGGCGGGGACCCCCGGGTTGCGGACGATGAGGTCGGCGTGGTGGAAATCCTCGGCCCGATGCTCGCCCAGGACGTAGCGCACGGGCAGCCCGGCCAGCGCCTCCAGTGACGGTCGAAGCTGCGCCGCGCTCTGCAAATCGGTAACGGTGACAGTAGCCCCCTGACCCACCAGGAAGCGGGTGACGCCCAGGCCACCGCCGTGCACGCCCAGGCCCATGACCAGGACCCGCTTACCTCGCCAGTTAGCCACCAGATCGTTTTTCATTGGCAGCCCAGGCGGGCGGAGAACCAGAGATTAGAGATTAGAGATTGGAGATTGGAGATTGGAGATTGGGCAATCTCTAATCTCCAATCTCTTATCCTTGCCCGCCCGTGGTTTTCAGGATGATGTTTTTCAGCTCAGGGTAGAGGTAATGCCGTCGGTTGGCCCGGAAGTACTTGGCGTTGGCCCGACGCTGGCTGACCACCAGGTTGAGTTCCTCCAGGTTGCAAAGCTCCCGCTGCACGCTGCCGATGACTTCGTCCGTGGCGCGCGCCAGTTCGCGCATGTAGTACTCCCGCTCAGGCTCAACGAAGAGAGCCGTCAGGAGCTTCACCCGCGTCTTGGAGGAGAACAGCCTATTCAGGATCACGGCTTCACCTGCTTCTGCACGCGCAGGCGATGCAATCGTACGCACCACGCATACAGCATATCATAGAATGATAGGATTGTCAAGGCCTGACACTAGATGTTGTATTTCCCAGGGCATTTAGCTACAAGATATGGAATGGGAGAGGATGGGAGATTTGAGATTAGAGATTCGTGATGCTAGCCAACCTTGAATATTTCTATACCAACGCCAGGGCGATGCCCAGCATCGCCGCCAGGATGCTGACCAGCCAGAAGCGTTGTACTACCTGCACCTCGCTCCAGCCCAAAAGCTCAAAGTGGTGATGCAGAGGAGCCATTTTGAAGAAGCGCTTACCCTTCGTCAGTTTGAAGTAAACCACCTGGATGATGTCGCTCGCCGCCTCAGCCACGAACACCAATCCCACCACGGGCAGCAAAATCCACTGGCCGGTCATGAAGGCCACCACGGCCAGGGTCGCTCCCAGGGCCAGGGAGCCGGTGTCGCCCATGAACACCTGCGCCGGGTGAGCGTTGTACCACAGGAAGGCCAACAGCGCCCCGGTCACGGTGAAGCAAAAGGCCACCAGGTAGGCTTGCCCCTGGAGGTAGGCAATGATCCCGTAGGCCACGAAGGCCGTGGCCAAAGTTAAGCCCGCCAGGCTGTCCAGACCATCGCTGAGGTTGACGGCGTTGGCCGTGCCCACGATAGCGAAGATGGCGATGGGAATGTACCACAGGCCAATGTTCACCGCGCCGCGCACGAAGGGGAAGAAGGAGTTGGCTTGGAGCAAGAAGTAGAGCACAAAGGCGGCGATCGTGGCCATGACGAAGAGCCAGCCAAACTTGAAGCGCGCCCGCAAGCCCTGCCGCCGCCCGTTGCCGATAAGGGTCATCCAGTCGTCCACGCCGCCCAGGATGCCGCAGCCCAGAATCATGCCCAGGGGCAGCAGCATGGACAGACGGCCGGGCAGGTTCAGGAAGGCGGTGACGATGGACACCGGCACGGTCATCATCAGGCCGCCCATGGTTGGCGTGCCCATCTTCACCTGGTGCGCGGCGGGGCCATTAATGCTGATCTTCTTCCCGATCTTGTATTCCCGCAGAATGCGGATGTACGGTGCGCCAATGATGACGCTAATGAAGAACGATAGCGTGCCCAAGACCAGGGCCTCGGCCATTGTGGAGCCAAAGCGCATCCCAACCTCCTTGTGTGTGCGGCGATACGCCGCCAACTGCCCCCTGCTGTACGGGAATACACCACAGAGGCACAGAGGACACGAGTTATCCTTTATTGGACCAAAATAATAAAACTCTGTGTTCTCATGAAACCAGAAAAGCCGGGTTTTTGGCTGTGAAAAGTAGCTTCCGCTTTTTGAAGGAAATTCCCGCTTATGCAGCGGAAAAACCCGGCTTTTTGCCCTTCTGTGTTCTCCGTGTCTCGGTGGTTCCAAAAACGTCAGTCGGTGCGCAGGGCACTGACGATGCCCTCCAGGGCCATGCCCCGGGAGCCTTTGATCAGCACGAAGTCCCCCGGCTGCAGCAGGCCCTGCAAGATAGCTATGGCCGCGGCGTTGTCGGCGGCCAGGTGCACCGCCCCTGCTGGCATCCCCACCGCCCGCGCCTCCTCGCCGATGAGCCGCCCGCGCGGCCCCACCGCCAGCAGCGCCGCCGCCACCTCCGCCGCCCGGCGTCCCACCAGCCTGTGCCCCTCGGCCTCGTAGTTGCCTAGCTCCAGCATGTCCCCCAACACGGCCAGATGGCGTCCCGGCATCTCGGCCAGGAGGTTGAGCGCCGCCAGGGCCGAGGCCGGGCTGGAATTGTAGGTATCGTCAATAAGCGTGGCGCCGTTCTGACCCGGCACGACGAGGAGCCGTAGTTGCTCGGGGACGTGCCGCAACCCGCTGACGATCTCCTCCCAGGTCAGCCCTGCGATCAGGCCCACGGCGGCGGCGGCCAGCACGGTATGCACGCTGTGCGCCCCCAGCAGAGGCGCCTGGAGCGAGATCGCCTCCCGGCCGTAGTGCAGACGCAGGCTGAGGCCCTCCAGGCCGTGGCTGCTTACTTCGTCCGCCCATAGATCGAAGTTGTGTTCCTGGCCGTAGATGAACACGGTGGCCAGTGTGCGGGTGGCCATCTGGCGCACGCGCGGGTCGTCGCCATTGAGGATAGCAAAGCCGTCGGCTGGCAGCGACTCCACCAGTTCCGCCTTGGCCTGGGCGATAGCCTCGATGGTGCCTAAGCGCTCCAGGTGCGTCGGCCCCACGTTGGTGATCACCCCCAGGCGCGGCCGAGCAATCTGGCAGAGCAGGCGAATCTCGCCACGGGCGTACATGCCCATCTCCAGCACGGCCTTCTGGTGCTCCGGGCCAAGCTGCAACAGACTGAGGGGCAGGCCGATCTCGTTGTTGAGGTTCTTCTCGTTCTTGAGCACCCGGAAGCGCCGGCCAAGCACCGCGGCGATGACTTCCTTGGTGGTGGTCTTGCCCACGCTACCCGTTACGCCAATGACCTCGACGGCAAACTTGTCTCGCCAGTAGCCGGCCAGACGCTGCAAGGCCGCCAGCGTGTCATCGCCCATGATGACCACGGGAGGGACTTGTTGATTCCCTGATTCCCTGATTCCCTGATTCCCTAGCCCCTGACGAGCATCCAAGATCCAATACTCGCCCGTCAGCCCCACCAGACGTGCCGCCAGCACGCCGCGGGCCCCGCGACGCAGGGCCTCGGCGATGAAGTCGTGGCCGTCGTGGGTCTCCCCCCGTAGGGCCACGAACAGATCGCCGCTGGTGACCTGCCGCGAGTCGTGCACCACGGCGTGGAAGGCGAGATCGCCAGGAATATGGGGCGGGAGCGGCCGGTCGCTCACTCCCGCCCAGACATCGGCCAGGGTTAGCATGGTTGGTAAGGGAACCAGGGAATCAGGAAATCAGGTATCAGGGAATCGGGGAATCAGGCTTCTTCAAGTGTCCTGATTCCCTGATCACCGATTCCCTTCTTTTATGACGTCTTGACAATGTTACATCTGTCATTGCGAGCGCAGCGAAGCAATCTCTTTGTTGCGCCACGAGAGAGATTGCTTTGCTTCGTTCCTCGCAACCGCATCCCTTCGCCGCCCCTTCACTGCGTTCAGGGCCAGCGAAGGGATGCTCCTCGCAATGACGGTTGAGATTTAACATGGTCAAGATGCGCTAGGTCGGCATCGGCTTTCGGCGCTGGTCGGCTCTACTGCGGCGGGATACGCCAGTAGGCCAGCAGCCAGTTGGCCAGAGAACGGAAGGCCGGGCCGGCTACGTCCAACGCCCATTTATTGACCTTGGGGTGATCAATCTTCACCAGGATGACAAATCGGGCATCGTCCGCCGGGCCGAAGCCCACAAAGGTGTCAATGAACTGATCCGGCGCGTAGCGACCATTGACAAACACCTCGGCTGTGCCCGTTTTGCCGGCCAGACGATAGCCGGGGATAGAGACGAGCTTGCCCTCGTGCTCTACCACCTCCACCAGCATCTCGCTGAGAGTCCTGGCCGTTTCGGGCGAGATTACCTGGCGCACAGTGATGGGCCGGGTCACGGTGACGGTTCCCTGGGCATCAACGATCTTCTGCACGGCGTAAGGCTGCAGCAGTGCGCCGCCATTGGCGACGGCCGCCACGCCCACGGCCAACTGCAGCGGCGTGACGGCAATACCCTGGCCAAAGGAGTTGGTAGCCAGTTCCAGCGGGCTCCAGGCGTTGCTGTTCGGATACTTGACGATGCCTACCTCCTCGCCCTGCAAGTCCACGCCTGTAGCCTGCCCAAAGCCAAAATTCCGCACGAACTTATAGAACGTTTCCCTCCCCAGCTTCCCCGCTACGAAAACCATACCCACGTTGCAGGAATGCTGCAGCACCTGGGTCATGGTCTCGTAGCCGTGGGCCTTTTTGTCGGCGTTGGTGATCTTGGTGCTGCCCACGGTGGTTGCCCCCTGACAATAGAAGGTGGTGGAGGGGGTGATAGTTTTGCTCTGCAAGCCCGCAGCCATGGTGATGATTTTGAAAGCCGATCCCGGCTCGTAAGGGACGAGGGCCGGATTGCGGAATACTTTAGGATCGGCGTCAGCGAAGTTGTTGAGATCGAAGGTGGGCCAGTTGGCCATGGCCAGGATCGCCCCCGTGCGAGGATCGAGGACGATGATCGTCCCGCCAGCGGCCTTCTCAGCGGCGATCCGCTGCTCGAGAATGGTCTGAGCCATGTATTGGATGTTGCGATCAACGGTCAGAGTGAGGGTGGCGCCATTCTGCGGGGCGGTGTAGAGCCGAGGCGCCACCGGCACCTCTTTCCCGTCTGGGCCGCATACGGTCTTGAGTTCCCCGTCCTTGCCACGCAACAGGCCATCGTATGCCCCCTCCACGCCCAGCACGCCCTGGCCTTCGTATTGGACGAAGCCCAGGAGGTGCGCCGCCGCCGTGCCGCCGGGATAGACCCGCTGGTACTCGGGTTCAAAGCTGATAGCGCGCAACTTCAGGCGCTGAATGCGCTGCCGTACGTCGGCGCTGACCCGCCGCGCCAGGCGAACGTAGTCGGGGCTCTCCCGCATGCTGGCCAGGAGGGCCTCCTTAGTCCGGCCGAGGATAGGCGCCAGCGTTTCGGCCGTGGTGGTGATGGCCGTCATCTCGCGGGGCGTGGCGATGACGTTGTACGTGGTGACTCCGCCAGCCAGAAGATCACCGTGGGTATCCCGCATCTCGCCGCGCGTTGGGGCGATGATCTTGGTGCACTGACGAGTCTCCTTAATTTCATCAGCCTTCGCTACCTGCCAATACAACAGCCGGCCAACGATGACGATGGTGACGGCCAGCAGGCTGGCCAGCAGGATCAGCAACCGCCGCCGTTGCGCCTCGATCTCCTCGCTGGGCATGGGCAAATCCCCTCTGCTCTAGGAACCTGGCGAAGGTTTCGGAACCTTCGCCAGGTTCCTATATCCTACGGTTTGGTCTGCGCCTTGGCGGAGGGCGGGGGCACGGCACCAGGGGCAGCAGCCTGCGCTGGAGGAACCGCCCAATACTCCACCGGTGGCGCCGGAACCATACCCAGGTCCGTAGCTTGTTTAGCGATTTGTTGCGGGTCACTGCGCCGGGTAAACTCGACGAGCAGTTCCGCATTCTGTCCCCTGAGTTGCGCTTCGCGATCACGCAGGTCCTGTACCTCAGCGCCCAGGGCGTTCACGAGGCTGCCAAGACCGACGTAGAGCAGGCAAACCAGGATGATGGCTACCAGGATACCCAGCCAACGCACGGTCTGGCTGACCTCCAGACGGCGGGCCCGCACCTCCCGGGCAACCACGGAGTATTGTGAGACATAGGCGGGATGAGTAGCCATGATGGTCTCCTCCACTTGGGGTAATCGGGGAATCAGGGAACCAGGAAATCAGGGAATCGGGAAATCGGGGAATCAGGTCTCCCCCGTTGACCTGATTCCCTAATCACTGATTCCCTGATTCCCTATGGACAGACGTTGCGCCACCCGTAGACGGGCGCTGCGGCTGCGCGGGTTGCGCTGCACCTCAGCGACAGATGGCTGGACAGCCCGGCGGGTGACCAGGTGTAGCGTTGCCCGATGGCCGCAAACGCAGACGGGAGTATGGGGTGGTGACTTGCCAGCACGCCTTACTTCCCAAAACGGCGGGCGTGCTGGCAAGTCAGAGCAAATACAACCACGCGCTTCCCGCTGCAGAAATTGTTTGACCAGGCGATCTTCCAGGGAATGAAAGGCGATGATCGCCAGGTAACCCCCCGGAGCCAGCAGATCCACAGCCTGGGGCAAGGCCGCCTCTAGTGCCTCCAGTTCCTGATTGACGGCGATGCGCAGCGCCTGAAAACTTTTGGTGGCGGGATGAATGCGCCCCTGCCGGCCCACAGCCTGGGCGATCACCTGGGCAAGCTCGGTGGTCGTAGTGATGGGGCGTTGAGCGACGATGGCACGGGCAATGCGCCAGGAGCGTGTCTCCTCGCCGTACTGAAAGAGCAGGTCGGCCAGGGCATCCTCTGGCAGGCGGTTCACCAGGTCGGCAGCCGTGGTGGTCTGGCGCGGATCGAAGCGCATGTCCAGCGGCGCATCCACCTGGAAGGAGAACCCCCGTCCTGTCGGCCCAAGCTGAAATGCAGAGACACCTAAGTCCACCAGGACGCCATCTACGGCGGCGAAGCCTTGTGCCGCAGCCACCTCGCCCAGATGGGCGAAGTTCTCGTTGACCAGGACGACCCGGTCGGCGAAGCGCTGCAGGCGCTGCCGGGCCAGGGCGATGGCCTGGGGATCGGCGTCCAGGCCCAGCAGGCGCCCGTTTGGTGCTGAGCGTTCCAGGATGCCGGTAGCGTGTCCGCCGCCGCCGACGGTGCAGTCAATGTAGCGCCCGCCGGGCCGCACGTGCAGGCCGTCGAGGGCCTCGGCGTAGAGCACAGGGACGTGGTTGACGGTGCTGCTCATCGCCGGCCTCTACAGCTTCACGCCCTTATCACCCATGCGCTGCACGATTAGCTTCTTGTTCTCAGCCAACCTGGCCTGCTCCACCTGCCAATTCTCCCTGCTCCAAATCTCCAGCCATCTACCCACTCCCGCAATGACCACGTTGTCTTTGATCTGGGCATAATCGCGCAATCTGGCCGGCAGGAGGATACGGCCCTGCTTGTCAATCTCGCAGTCTACAGCCTGCGAGTAGATAATCCGCAGGAATTCCGCATCATCCTCACGGGTGGCAGAGAGATTGGTCCATCCTTCTTCTAGCGACTCCCATTCAGACAGAGGATAGCCCAGGATGTACATGCCATCGCTAACGGTCAGGATCACCGTATCGCCCAGCCTATCCCGAAACTTGGCAGGAATAGCCAGACGACCCTTGTCATCCAGCGTGTGGTCGTAGTGCCCTGTGAGGCGCATGGCGGTAGCACCACAGGCCCACCAGGCAGGGTGGCTTTCCGTAGCCGCCTTGCTGGCGAGTCCGGCCCTCCTTGACATGTGGATAGATAGGTGGTATACTATCTTGGGTAGGCAAGATGGGAGATGGGAACTCCCACTGGAGAAGAAAACTCCCCCACTCTTCCCCATTTTGCTCCACTATTATACCACAAGTGGCTCGAAAAGTCTAGTCCCTATAAGGGGATTTTGCGCTCGCTCTGAAATTTAAGGTAGTGTTTAGAACGCTACCGCCAAGAGAACCAAAAAGGCCACCGGATTGTTGTCCGGTGGCCTTTTTTGTGCCCAAGCAAGCCATAAGCCGAGTTCTGTGCCCTCCCGCAGGAGGGTGGCGATCATCTATCTACGGCGACAGTGGCCCGCCGCCTCCA
>Ga0194119_10004065_pt1 | contig 22995 bp, 18 predicted proteins | sample TA2MahC100mmetaG_FD_148620 | JGI IMG/M metagenome (GOLD analysis project Ga0194119, IMG submission 148620) | Freshwater microbial communities from Lake Tanganyika, Tanzania - TA2015018 Mahale Deep Cast 100m | ecosystem: Environmental > Aquatic > Freshwater > Lake | place: Tanzania: Lake...
TCGCTGAGGTGGTTTCTAAAATGACGGGAATTCCCATCACCCGCATAGAATCAGCAGAGGCCAAAAGGCTGCTTCGTATGGAAGAAGAACTTCATAAGATGGTGGTTAGCCAGGAGGAAGCTACAAAGGCGATTGCCAAGGCAATACGTCGTTCTCGCGCAGGCTTGAAGAATCCGAATCGTCCCGTTGCGTCTTTCATATTTGTAGGGCCGTCGGGCGTGGGGAAGACGCACCTTGCAAGGTCATTGGCAAAATTCATGTTTGGAGAAGAGGAAGCGCTTATCCAGATTGACATGTCGGAATACATGGAAAAACACAACATTTCCCGGTTGATTGGAGCGCCTCCGGGCTATATCGGCTATGAAGAAGGGGGACAGTTGACAGAAAAGATTCGCCGTCGTCCTTATGCCGTTGTATTGCTGGATGAAATCGAGAAAGCCCATCCTGACGTATTTAATATGTTGCTACAAATTATGGAAGACGGAAAATTGACAGATAGTTTTGGACGTCACGTGGATTTCCGCAACGTGGTCATTATTATGACTTCCAATATCGGAGCTGACGTTATTAAAAATCAGGCGTCTTTAGGCTTTAAAAAGGTGACTGATGGACATACCTACGAGGCGATGAAGGAGCAACTAAAGAAAGAGGTTGACAAGCACTTCCGTCCGGAGTTTATAAACAGGGTCGACAATATCATTGTCTTCAAACCCCTGAATAAGGAGGATTTGAAGAAGATTATTGAAATTGAATTAAAGAACGTGAAAAAGAGGCTGGATAATTACAACATCAGCATAACTTTAACGGACGAGGTATTAGATTTTCTCATAGAGAAGGGGTATAATCAAAATTTTGGCGCGCGTCCCCTTCGAAGGGCGATAGAAAATTATTTAGAAGACCCTCTCTCAGAAGAAATACTGCAGGGTAGATTTGAAGGAAAGAAACATGTGAAGGCACGGGTACAGGATGGTAAACTGGTCTTTGATGAGGTCGTTGAGAGTCCGGAACCTGCGCTGGCAAATGCTGAAAGCAGCCTATAAATGAGATGAAAAGAACAGAGATAAATAAAGGGGAGAGCTAAACTCTTCCCTTTTTTATTTGAGGGGTAGTGGCAGCATAATAACTTTTAACAGTCCACCCCCCTCCCCTAACCCCTCCCACCAGGGGCGGGGAATACTCAATTGTCAGCATGTATTCCTTCCCCTTGATGGGGGAGGTTCAGGTGGGGGTGAACTGTTACATAACTTTTACCATTCATCGATATGACCAAGACCGGTGTGGTATATGTTTGTCAGCATTGCGGCTGGAAAAGCCTCAAATGGGTCGGGCGCTGCGGGGGTTGTGGAGAATGGGACTCAACGGTTGAAGAAATGAGCGCCGGCGCCGGTTTGGGTTGTAAATCAGTTACCCTCAATCGTGAACTGCCTCAGCCGATAACCAATGTACAATTACTTGAGTGTCCCTGTATAGAGACGGGAATGAAAGAGTTTGACAGAATTTTAGGCGGGGGACTCATTGTCGGTTCGGCAGTATTGGTTGGAGGGACGCCTGGAATAGGCAAATCCACGCTTCTTTTACAGGTATGCCAGTATATCAGCCAGAAAGGATACACCACTCTTTATGTTACAGCGGAAGAGTCCGTAGCTCAAACCAAACTTCGGGCTGAGAGGTTATCCATCCTGTCGGATAATTTGCTGGTCGTTGCAGAAACGAATCTGGATTTTATCCTGGAAAATGTTCACAACACCCATCCAACCCTGGTCGTGATTGATTCTATTCAGATGATTTATAAACCGCAATTGGAATCTTCCCCGGGAACAGTTTCGCAGGTGCGACAATGTGCCCATGAGTTGATCTTCACTGCCAAGTCTACGGGGTCTGCCATCTTTCTTGTGGGACATGTAACCAAGGAGGGGATCATTGCCGGCCCTAAAGTGTTGGAGCACATGGCTGACACGGTTTTATATTTTGAAGGAGAAAAATTCCAGTGCTATCGCATCCTGAGGGTGGTCAAGAACAGGTTTGGTTCTACCGATGAAATCGGGATTTTCGAGATGCGAAAAAATGGATTGCAACCTGTGGATAATCCTTCTGAAATCTTTATTTCACAAGGGAGAAGAATCAGCGCCGGTTCCGCCATTATTTCGTGCATGGAAGGAACTCGCGCATTATTGGTTGAGATACAGGCGCTTGTTACGAGGGCAAACTTTGGCATACCGGAACGAAAAGTTAGCGGCGTCGATTATAACCGGGTTTCGATGATCCTGGCCATCCTTGAAAAACGGATAGGGTTAAAACTGGGCGGTCAGGATATTTTTGTGAACATCGTAGGCGGCGTTCAGGTAGATGAACCGGCAGCCGATCTCGGTATTGCCATGACGATTGCGTCAAGTTTCAGAGAGAAGGCAATATCTCGGGATACCATATTTATCGGCGAAGTAGGGCTTGGCGGGGAGGTTCGCAGTGTAAGTCAGATTGAAATCCGATTAAAAGAGGCGCAAAGACTGGGTTTCAAAAAGGCCGTTATTCCAAAGGACAATGCAAAAGGTATGGGCAAGGATTTTGGGGTAGAGTTGATCGAGGCATGCTATCTTTCCGAGGCTATGGAAATTATAAATTAAAAATTCAAAATATGAATTTAACAAAACATCAAATACTGAAACGAATAGTTATAATGGTTATACTCATCAATGGGGTCTTCTCCTGCAGGGTATGGAATATTCATGCGGACACGTATCAAGACGGTATGATTACCGTAAAACATGGAGAATTGCCTGTCAAAAGGGATGGGCGTCGTATTCAGTTTAACCATCCTTATGAAATGGCGGGTCATCTCATCTCGAACGCATTATCGTATATTTATTACGAAGAAAGAGGGTTGTTGAAAAAGAAAGGCAGCCTTAGGGTTTTTCAGGATGATGAAATAAAAAAATTGGTTCCTTTGATTGTGCAGGCATTCTCGGTTGCAACACCAACACAGGTTGTTGCCGTCTCGTCATATTCTGAACGCATGCTTTTAACTGACCAGCAGAATTACTGCATTTTATTCGTTTCGGAACACAGCTTAAACATTGCCTTCAGTCGCATTCATATGTTTCAAACGTATAATGACGCCATGTCGGAAAAGAAAAGAAACACGATGTTGAAAGAAAATCCAGCGACAATAAACCATAGCCGTTTTTGGAAATTGGTTCCAACGTCGGGACAACGGTTGGAACCCGATCACGAAAACTGGCTTGTCATAAATTTATCTGATGAGATGTACCATCAGCCCGTAGCCCAAAGGGTAGGAACGGTTGATGAAAAGATAAGGACGGGTACATCTGAACTGGATATGCGTTTAAAGAAATTAGAAGAGCGGTTGAGCAATACGGGTGTACCCAAACAGCTTGAACCAACAAGTCCAGCAAAGGAAATTCACAGCGAAAGCAAAATAAAAAACAAGCTCATTGTCCTGCGTGAATTGGTCAACGATGGAATTATTTCAGAGGAAGATTATGATTACAAAAAGGCCAAAATGCTCAGGGAAGCCATGAGCGACATGAGCATAAAGGAACAATTGCGTGAGATAAAAGACCTTATGTCAGAGGGGCTAATTACAGAGGATGATTACAACGAGAAGAAAAAGGATATATTGGACCAGTTTTAGCGGCAGAAATTACCAAGAGGGACCAAATTTTCAATATGGCTGATAGTGGGGTACGGTGCCCCGTGCCCTTATTTTGGGCGCGCATTAGCATCATACATGGGCCTCAGTGGCATACGATAATATTTCGACAATTGTAGAACAAAGACATAAATATTAGATGTAATATAGAAGATAATAATGAAAGAAGAAGCTGAGGCAGCGAAGGAAATTGCAATAGTTACAGGAAAGGCAATTGATGCAAGCGTTAAATTAGGCGGAATCTTTCGCCTAATATTCGGCGACGCTGCAATTGAATTTGGCGGTGCTGTTAAAGATTGGGCCACTTATTTTCGATATAAAAATCTTCTTAAAATCCAAGATAAAGTATTTAAATTGCATAAAAAGAGAAATATCGAAGGGAAAACTATTCTTATTCCCCCAAGATATGCGATTCCTTTAATTCAGAATGCATCGCAAGAGGATAATGACGATATTCAGTCTTTGTGGGCTGGTTTGGTTGCTAATTCAACAGACCCAGACAAAAAATTAAATGTGAAAAAGATTTATATTGAAATTCTGTCATCATTAGAACCTATCGATGTTCAAATCATGCTCTATTTTTCAAAACAAGGTTGGCTTTTATTTCGCGAAGTTCCAGGGGGTGGGATAACTATCGAAAAGCTGTCATCTGAGTTAAATCTATCGGAGGATGATATTGTTATCTCATTACAAAATCTTCACCGCTTAGGTTGCTTGGTTGCAGATTTTGAACCAAACATGTCTAACATCGGCAAATCAAGTTTCGGTACATTGGTAAAAAGCGAAAAAACTTCATTTAGACTATCGCCTTTAGGTTACTCTTTACTCGAAGCTTGCGAATGCAATTAAAAAACGTGCTTTCGCCCAACAACTGCGTCAAGATGGATTGGCTTACATGCTACGCGTTTCGGCAACCGCTTATGCAGGTCGTTAGTCAGAAAGATCAGTGAATGGGGTTGCGTCTTGATTTGTGATAATTATTGAATTTCTGTATCAATTTCGTTTTTTCAAAAATCTGTTTGTGTTAAACATGCGTCCAAATTCCCTCGTTCTTCTTCCCAGGCGCCCTTAACGCCGAGTCTCCTGCTTATGCTTCCCGTTCTTTGAGTTTGCGGCAGATGCCGTCGCAGAATGGGGGATTTTTTGTTAAATAGCAATTGCAGATTACATATTTCCTTTTCAGAATAATTTTAAACGGGTGTGGTTCTTTGTCCGTTCCCTTATGCGAACCATCGCAGAACGGCTCGTTTTTCGTATTCCCGCACGCACACCAGTGATACGCCCCGGGTTCCAATTCAATGGTAAGAGGCATCTTCTTCATCGATTCTTTATACACCTGCCTGATGGTAATGCCCGTTTATCTTTCGATGTGATTGGCATAGTGTGAATAACGACAAAGAGTATACTAATAATATACCAGAGAAATAATGCGTCGGGTTTTTTCCAGAAACTGTCTGTAAATCCGTGCGAAAAGATGGCAATAAGACTCGCCGTGATTCCCAGCAAAAGCATCTTTTCGTATCCTCCGCTTGAAACCCGCCATGATTTTATTGCTGCGTAAAATACCGTCGCAAACAGCCACAAGAAGGACAACAGGCCGATAATGCCCGTTTCCGCCCATATATGCAAGAAGATGTTGTGCGCGTGGGATAGTTTTTCAATCCTCCTGGTTACAGTCTTTTTTTTGTCCTGCGTTTCTGTGCGGTTTACGGAAACCGGTTCTTTTTTTTGTGACGGTTCTTTGGTTTTTATTTTTTCTCTATATCGTTGATAGGCATCCCGAAAATTTCTTTTCCCAGGGCCAATTCCCAGCAAAGGATGATCCTGGATTATGGCGATGGACGCCTTCCAGCATGACAGCCGTTCTCCAAGTATCTTTTTCGAAGTAAACAATTTATTAACCTGTGTGATTGTTGTAGCGTGGGTAATAAATTTGGAAGGCAAGATGAAAATAAGCAATCCACACACGCCGATAAATACCGCCATTAATAATTTCTTTTGAGTGGTAAAGCCGATAAAAATCATGACAATGAAAATAGCCACCCAACTCGTTCTGTTCATGGTTAAAATCAGGGAAAAGCTGCACAAGATTACAAAGAGAGAAAGGGATAGACGGGACAATTTGTCTTTGTACCAGAAAAACAGACATACGGCGATGGGTAGTAATAATGATATGTATTTTGCGATACGGGAATGATATTCAAAGGTGGCCACAAGTCTTTCATCACGTATCGCAATTCCCGTATAATATCCATAGACTCCATAAGCGCATACCAATCCACACGTAATAAGCACGGCTTTGACTACCCGATTGATTTGTTCCGGACTGCGAATAGTATTAATCATGCAAAAAAAGATAATGAAATAGGTGAGATAATCATGCAATACGGTTTCAAGACTGTTTTTGATATGAGCTGAATAAAATGAAGCCGCCAATGAACACAAAAGGAATGAAAAGATAGGTATATTAATTGATGTCTTAGTAAACAGCATTTTCTTTTCAGATAGCATCATTATCATCCAGCTGCCTATTATGGTTAAAAAACACAGTAATTTGATGATATCTGCGCTGTATGGGAAAAAAGAGAGGATAAAAAAGTAGGCAATAAAGGCGTATTCTGAAATTCGACTTGTATAGGCTGTAATTTTAATATTCACGATTTTTTTCCCGGTTTTAAACCCATCCAATCGGGGCATAATAAAAGATGCCACCCTAAAAGCATGGCATATATGGATAACCGATAACGCAGTTTTCGATGTTGAAATAATACGAATACATTGCTGATAAAGTTTGCGATAAAGTTTATCAGAATTTTTACTAAATAAAATGTCCTGAATACTCTATATGACACAATGGTTCTGTTTTTTTTAAAAAAGATGTAGAGTGAACGACAATACTCTATTTGTGATTGCCACGGCGCCATTTTCTTGCTTTGTCCGCCAAGGTGAACGACCCTGGCTTCGGGCACATGATATACCTTCCAGCCCGCCTTTTGCATGCGGTAGCACCAGTCGGTTTCCTCGAGGAAAAAGAAATAATCTTCATCTAATTTCCCGACATTTTTAATAGCCTCGTTTCTTATCATCATACACGCCCCAATAACTGATTCAACTTCCATAGGCTGTACGAAGGATTGTTTCTTGCTTGGATATCTATAAGGGAAGAGCCATTGCAATAAACTTTTGTTAAAAAGCTCCGTTGCCAAAGTCGGATAATTGTCATAACTGTGTTGCCTTGTACCGTCTGGTTTTTCAAGTTGAGATCCGACAATTCCTACATCTTTGTGCTGCTCCATGAATGAATACATTACACGAATGGCATTTTTGTGCAAGAGTGTGTCCGTATTTATTAATACGCTATAGGTCGCTGCATTTTTTCCCAGGGCTTGATTCACGGCAGCGGCAAATCCTTTATTTTCGCAGTTTTCAATTACCATTGCCAGGGGGAATCGCTCACGAACGACCTTTACACTATCATCTGTAGAACCATTGTCCACAACATATATCTGGTAACTGAGGTCAGTAACAGTTGTACAGATTGAATCAATGCAATCGAGCAATAACTGCCTTGTATTCCAGTTTACTATGATAAAACACAGGTCAATCATTTAGGTAATTAGTATCCAACTATTTTGATTTATGAAAGAATGTACATAAGTAGTATCTTAACGATCTGAAATTTAAAGGAGCATTTTTTAAGGATAAAGCGAAATTTTCTTTCGCACGATTTTTATCCCCTATTCTTAAATAGTATCGACCGACTTTTGCATAATGTGAAGCTAACCGCTTTTTATAAAGTTTCTCATTGATGCCATTTTCTTGGTCCTTAAACGTATTGTATATTTTATCGATGACTATTTTTTGGTATTTTAGGACATTATTCCTGTTCTTACTTAAAGAATGGGGATTGTGCCTGTATTTAACAAGTGGTTTATCAATCCCCGCGACTTGAAAGTGGAATGCAATCCGTAACCACAAGTCCCAGTCCTGACAGTTAAAAAGCTGTCCGTCGAATAAACCCGTTGTTTCAAATATCTCTTTTCGCACAACTACGGATGAGGTAATTATAAAATTCTGTTCAGAAAATAATTGTGTAAAAATATTGCCGGACGGCAATTTATTCTTTGTGTTTCCATTAAGATCGTTCCCTTTTTCATCTATATTTATGTGTTTTGAATATACCATACTAACCTCCGGGTGTGTTTCAAAATATTCAATATCAGTCCGTAATTTTTCAGGTATCCAGAGGTCATCCGCATCAATAAATGCTATATATTTCCCCTGAGCCGATTGGATGCCGGTATTTCTTGCCGTGGGCAGCCCTTTGTTGTGTTCTAGTCGAATATATTTTATCCTTTGCATAAACGGATATAAGACTTCTTTTGTGTTATCGGTGGATCCATCATCTATTACAATGATCTCATAAGAATTGTACGTCTGTGATAAAATTGTTCCTATTGAATGCGGCAAAAAGGAAGCACAATTATAGGTAGGTAATATTATACTTACGAGAGGTAAATTGTCAGTCACGATATTAAATTCCTTTGATGGCGTTAATGAATTTTGGGACATTGGCCTTCAGCGAATAGTGTGATTCCACCGTTTTCTTCCCTTCGAGTCCCATGCGTTCCCGAAGGGTCTTATCCTTTATGAGAAGGGCTATTTTTTCTATCCACTCTTCTATGGAAGCTGCAAATAAACCATTAACGCCTTCTTGTATAATTTCATTGTGTACACCCACGGGAGAGCAGACAACGGGAATTCCTATAGAAAGATATTGGAGTAACTTTGTGGCGCATTTGCCTTTTGTCCATTCATGATTGGGTAAAGGCGCCAGGCCGATATCGATATCCTGCAAATCTGAGTTTTCATCCTCTAAAGCCCAGGTTTTTTTAATAACGGGCATTTTTTCACAATCAAAGAAATCGTTACAGATAATCTTCAGTTCTCTGTTATTGTGGCGGTTTGCCAGGTGATCAAAGGCAGGAGTCAATTCCTTCAAGAACGGAAGCGAAGACTTGCTGCCAATCCACCCGATAGTAACCTTTTCTTTATTCCTGCTATAATCTTTCATGGCATATTTACTCGTATCAATCGCTGTAGGGATGATGGTTATATTTTTATTGTATGGCAATGCCTGTGTTTTCAAATATTGATTCCCGGCTATAATGAGATCGCTGAACCTTACCATTCTGGCAAACGTTCTTCTCCGCTTAAATGACCGACCACCGCCGTCTGCGGGGCTTTTAAACATAACGGCGTCATCGAAGTCATAAATAATTTTAATATGCTTTCTCCTGAGATACCAGAGTTGCCAGCGCCACAGCCGTTTTTTTTGAATGAAGATTATATCGTAATCCTGAATCTTTGAAAATAGTTTCATCCACTTACAGAAAGAATCCGGGAAGAGCGCAACCTTTGACTCTATGCGCGATTCTTTAAGATAAGGAACGTATTGTAATACCCTGTATCTGCTTGCGGGATGTTCCCATTCCTGTATAAGAAAATAGATTTTTAATTTATCTGTGAAACTTGTTGAATGTGTATTTTTGGATTCCATACATGTTTTCGGTGTAAGCTTAATTGGATAATTGCTTGTAATATTCGTTTATTTTCGCTATCAATACTTTCTGCGCCGGCGTACGCCCGATAGAATCGTAACCTATCAGTATAAGTAATACAGTTAGATAAGGATGCATTTAACTGCGACAAATTTTTAATCTTTTTTTTAAGGGTAATTGTTTTGTCAAAACATACCCGATCTAAATCCAGATAAAAAAAATTCCATGTATCCGGTAATTCCATAATCATAATGTTATTTGCCTTTAAATCACGGTGGTATATACCGGAGTCATGAAGTTGTCGGAAAGACGCTGCCAGGCATGAAAGAAAGATGCGTTTTTTTCCGGAAGCAGTCTTATCATAAGGATTGTGAAACGTTTCGCTAATATATTTGTTGCACGGCAGAGAGGCGGTAATATCTTCCGTGATAATAAAACTCTTCCGGAGAATACCGAATCTTTTTTCCTCGATTAATGCAATAGGTTTGGGTGTTTTGACGTTTAATGCTATGAAACCGTGTGCGGCAAACCACGCCCTCCGCGCAGGAGAATGACAAAAGGAATACAAAAATTTCTTGAACGAGGACGGATATTTATACTCTTTTATGCATACACTTTCCGTAGTCTCGTGAGATGTCGGCAGACATGTAATGGCTATTTTTGCGGATGTTTTTAGGGTGCCGGGAAGATTCCCTTTTACGGAGAAGCTATGGTTTCTGATTAAATCAATCAACTTGTTTACTTCCCATTCATTTCGTGTGTGTATTTTGTACTTGCTATGCGTCGTGCGTTTAAATACGTTATTGTTTTTGAAGCATTTTCTTGCCCTGCTGTGCCAGAGCCTGCGCTTAATCCCGGAAATTTCTTTAAAGACTGCCTTGTGAAAAACCTCCCTGTCTTTGGATTCCGATGGCTGGTTTGTGTAATTGGTTATCAACTCTTTTATTTCTTCGTTTGTGCAAGTATCGATAATAGAATATGCTAGTCTCGATAGCTCCTGAATTCTCCAGGATAGTGGTAATTTCTTCCTAAATTGAACACGTCCGAGATCGAGGAGGTAAAATACTGTTGTGTTGTCCGGATTCACGAGTATGTTTTCAGCGTGGAGTTCACCGTGAAAAATGCCGCAATCGTGCATCGTCTTGACGTAAGAAATGAGGTTTTTCATCAAAAGATTTTTTTGCGATGGATTATAACCGGACGGGGATTGTTGGATGGCCAGTAATAGTTCCTTCACGGACAGCGTATGGGGTATTGCCTTTGAAATTATATAGCAATCTTTCAGTATCCCAAAACGTCTCTTTTCTCCCACAGCAACCGGCTCTGCCGTGAGCATGTGATTCTTGAGGAGTTCGTGAGTTTTATTCCATTCTTTCCGTGCCTTTGACAGGGAAAACACTGACTTAATGGCTTCTCTGAAGTGTCCTGTAGTGTATTGTTTTATATAGAAAGATGCCTGATTGTGGGTATATTTTATCACCTTCTTAAAATATCCGCTCCGTATGATTTCACAATCTTTCCCGCTGTCTATAGAGACTGCTATTTCTTCCAAAAGGTCCAGAGGGATGTCTTTTGTTATCCATCGGGTATTATGTAAGATTTGATAATTTGTCATGGATTTTTAACGGTGGATATTCAATACTTTTTGGTAGATATCGAGTGTTTTTGCAACATTGGCCTTAAGAGAGAATATCTCTGATTTTGTTCTAGCAGCAGCGCCTATGTGATCCCTTTTTCCCTTTTCTAAAAGGACGGTAATATAATGCGCTATTTCTTCAGCAGCGATAGGGTGGTTAATAATAAATCCATCCGTACCGTGGTTTATAATCTCCGATACCCCGCTGGTTTTGCTGGCAATGACAGGGAGTCCCGACGCCATCGCCTCGAGACATGCCGTGCCAAAGGCGTCGTACTCGCTCGGAAAAACAAAAATATCACCTGCGGCATATATTTCCTGGATATTTTTGTAAACACCGGCAAAGATTATCTTATCGGTAATGCCATTATCTTTTGCAAGTTTCTGGTACTTTCGGACTTTTCCTTTCCCTACGACGAGCAGTTTTATCTTTTTGTCTTTAATGAGAGGGAATGCATCTATAACATATTTTAAACCCTTTCTCTTAAATCCCGAACCAACGAACAGCAAAAGAACTTCGTCTGATGCGATACGGTATTTTGCCCTTATTGTATCTCTATATTGCAGTCTCATGCGAGGCGTAAAGGCATCGGTATCTACGCCATTATAAATAACCCCAATGTCATTTGCGGGCAATTTGTAATGATGCATGATTTCTCTTTTACATTGTTCCGAAATGCAGGTGATTTGCCTGTAGCGTTTTTGTTTAAAAATAATCTTTTCAAGGAGGAGCAGGCTTGAATGCCGCGGATTCAGGCACATGACTATCCTGCCAAATGCAGTGTGCATCAGGGAGTAGGTGTGCATCATATAGTCCCAGTGACATCCACCGCCGACCCGGTAAATATCTTGAAATAGTGTTTGTGTGAATCCATGAACGATATCAAATGGTATTCCCGTTTTTCTGACGATTTTTGGGGCATTTATGGCAAATGTCCAGTATTTTAAAGGAGACCATAAGGTAATGGCCGGGACGTGATGAAAGATTAAACGTCTGTCCTCGTCCTGCCTAAATCGATGGGCAAATATATGAACTTCATGTCCCTGCATAAGGAGTTGTCTGGATAAATTAAATACATAACTTTCCACCCCGCCCTTTTCCTTAATAAACTGATATACGACCAAAGCGATCTTCATTGGGGTATAACATTATGTAACAGCTTGGTTTTTTGAAACACATTATACACACCCCTTAATCCCCTGAGGTAAGTCAACCGTCCCCGGTTGACATCATAATGACAAGCGGGGACGCTTGTCCTACCGATCGAGGGGACTTCTGCTCTCCCCTCTAAAAAGAGGGGTCGGGGGCGTGTTTTAGGATGACAAAATGTTTTGATTTCCATACAGATTAGTAAAGTAACTTTTTATTAAGATTTTTCAAAAAATTAAATTGTCGCAACATTATAAGTTTTTGTTTGCCAGGTCTTCCTTGATAATTTCCAGGTTGTTTCTTGCCTTCTCATTGTGAGGCTCGTGCCTGAGCACCTCTTCAAATTCTGCAATGGCTTCATTTAACTGCCCGTTTTCAGCATAAATGATACCTAAATTATTGTGCGCCTTCACGTAATTTTTGTTAAAGGTAAGGACTGTTTTGAATTCACGGAGGGCATCCTCCGTCATTCCTTTCTGGTAATAAGTTGTTCCAAGGTTAAAGCGGGACTGTATGTAATCAGGGTTTATTTTTATAGCTTCCTTGAATGCAGCTAGCGCCTGGTCATAAAGCCCCTGTTTGCTGTATATCGTACCGATATTATTGTATGCAGCATGGTAGAGCGGATACAATTCCAGTGAATTTTTATAATAGTCGAGCGCTTTTTCGTAGTTTTCTTCCCTGACGTACACGTTTCCCATTGCATGATGGAGCAGCGCCGCATTCGGCGCTTCTTTCAAGGTCTTTGAGAAAAAGGTCTTTTCATCAATCCAATCCCGGTTTCTTAAGAGCGTTTGACCTGAATAAAAGATTAAAAGCGCAATGAACAGCGAAACCGTTGTATACCTCAATATTGAAAATGAGCTCTTCCAGGCAGCGGTCAATAATACCGATATTATGCCACAAAAACCAAGAGAAGGAATATATAAAAACCTTTCTGCCGTGACAAAGCCCATATCCCAGGGAGCGGAGATACGAATAAAATTAGACAGGGGTAATAATGTCACTAAGTAAAAAAGTATCAGAAAAGACATGCCAGCCCATCGTTTTTTCAACCATACTATCAAAAAAATAAGAAAAGAAACCCCGATGACGGATGAAAAAACCGTGGGTTCGGTTATAGAAAAAGACATGGGATTTTGAATGTATGCATTCAGGTGTGCGGGATAAATGAGTTTAAATAAATAAATGAAAATGGTTTTTGTGAAAGAAAAAAGGGCGGGGTAAAAGCCCTTCATTTCCTCCCCGCCCGGATTGTCTACGGTATGAATTCCTAAAATAGCAAATCGAGTGATGCCGTATAAAAGGATGACGAAAAAATAAGGGGTACTTAAAAGGAGAGATATTTTATATTGCCTTCCATTCCTCAATCCCACGAAAAAATGAGTATAGGCAATTATTAGAAAAGGCAACGTTGCTACCATCTCTTTACAAAGCATCGCAAGAGCGAATAAGATAATTGAGCATACATAAAATATTTTACTCTGTTTAAAAAATAGTTTTAATACTTCCCGGTTGCAGAGAGAACTATTTTTTTCGTCTGGTAACGGGGAATGTATTGCTTTTTGGTATAAGTAAAAAGCGGATAAAAAGAACATTCCGGCGATAACATCAGTGCGTCCGGATATCCACGTTACCGATTCTGTGTGGACCGGATGGCAGGCAAATAATAAAGAAGTGATGAGAGAGATAGAGCGATTGTTGAATAAAGAGTTAAATATCAGGTAAACCAGGATACTGCTAATAGTATGAAAAATGATATTTGAAAGATGGAAACCCCACGGTTTTAGCCCCCACAGGGTATAATCGATCATATAACTGAGGCTTATAATGGGTCGATAGTAACCATATTTGAATTCGATGGTATCGTCGGTTGTGTCAAAAAAATCCCTTACAAAACTTTCCCAGAAGCAGCCCCATCTGTTGATTCCTTCGTTATCGGCAATCAAAACCATGTCATCCCAGACAAAACCATTTCTTAGGGCGTTGAGATAAACCAGGAAAGAAATGAAGATGATAAGAAGGACGGGAGAATAATAACGTATTTTATTCATTGTCTTATAAATATAAGCCTTTCGTGGAACATTCTCAAGCTAAATCACGATTTGTCTCTGCAGCTTTTTTGTCATTTTTTTACAGGGCTTACGAGGACATAGGTATTTCCACGAACGCTCTGGGATGCCAGCACCTGATGATAACAGGTAGATTGGATTTGTTGATAATACCGGTAGGGCATGAGAAACAAGCTGCTTCCTCCTGTTTCTAATCGCCGGCATATCTCGTCTTCGTCTGCCGTCAAAAAAGAAATATGGGTATTTGGTATGATGCTGAAATACCATTTTGCTATTTTGGGAGGTTTCCAGAGTACATCTGTATGTTCAAAAATGGTTTCGGGTATGCCCCAGAAATAAAGTGTGCGTTCGGAAGTTCGGGTCTGTTGAGAGATTATTGTCGTTAGTTTTTGGATTTCTGACTGATGGGAGGCATAACGTAAAGGCAGCATGACAAAAGTCGCTGCATAAACCAACAATACCGCAGGAATGAAATAATTGATTAGGCGGGGGAATCTTCTGGCAATGAATATCCAGAGTATAATACTACCTGCGATGAACAAGGGTGCAGCGACAGGATGTGGATTGAGAACCAATGTGGAAACCCTTGAGTCTACTGCCCTGAGAGAAAAGAGATTATAACTGTAGTTCGGGAGCAAGAGAAAAAATCCGCAAAACAGGAATACACAGGATAGCGTGTTCTTCCAGTCGATTCTGTAAACAGAAAAAGACTCTGCAATGAATTTCCCTATCAGGATGGAAGCTGCCGGGTAAAGCGGCAACACATACCAGTGCAGTTTGTTTTTACAGAGAAGGAGCACAATCCCGAAACTTGCCAACCATATGAGCGGAAGGATTCGTCCGTCTTTCCTCCACCGGGGGATCCGGAAAAATGCCCAGACCAGACACAGCGGCAACAGCAATGACCAGGGATAAAAACCTTTCAAAATTGTTTTCCCGATAAAAAGAATTCCGCCGGTCAGGCTTTTAGCCTCATTTACCCCTATACCGTATTCTGTCGAGGTCGCCCGGTTATAAACCTGTTGTATAAAAAATTCGTTAAGGAATGCATGCTTGTGTATTTGTATCATAGCAATAAACCAGCCGGTGGAAATGATCAGGAACAAGAGAACGGCCTGAATGACTCCGGAGACACGGTAGTTCCTCCATTTCCCGGTAACCAGCAGGTATAGAAGCCCGATCCCAAATGGCAAAAAGCCGGCAAAATTCTTAGTGAGCGATGCTAACCCCATCACAGCCGAACTAACCAGCAACAAGCGTGGATTTTTCTCACTGCGAATCAACAAGTACATACTGCTTACCAGGAAAAATAACAGGATAGCGTCCATTTCACCCGTCCTGGCGCAATGCTCATAAATAAAATGAAAACATGTTGTGAGAGAGAACCCGGACCATAAGGCCTCTTTCTCGCCAAATAATTCTTTCGCCAGTAAAACACTAAAAAAAACACATGCTACGGCGGTCGCCGCTGACCAGAACCGCGTTACCCATTCGGAAGTTCCAAAGAAACGGAAACACACTGCTGTCAGCCAGAACTTCAACGGAGGTTTGTTGAAACAGGGTTCTCCGCCCGTACGGGGGGTAAGCCAATCTCCTGAAATCAACATTTCTCGTGAAATAATGGCATACAGCGCCTCATCTCCATTGTGAATGCTATTGCTGCCCAAGTGATAAAAAATAGTAAAGGAAGAGAAAATAATCAGGGAGAAGAACAGGGTACGGAATTTCGTTATGGAAATGAAGTATGAAAAAGATGGCTGATTATTACACACGTTTTTGAATATTATATAATTCTGTCAAAGGGGGAAAGCCGTGTATCCCTTTGGCGAATCGGTTTTCACCGTTTTATTGTATGTAACCGAGGCTTCGCAGCATTTCTTCCTTGTCTTTCTGAAGGGGTTTATTCTTCTTTACCATAGGCGCAGGGGGGAGCGCAAGAACTAGTTTTTGAAAGATATCATTTTGCCGCTTAACTTGTTCCGGTTGTGCAGTTGCCAGGTTGTTCCGCTCTGCCGGGTCATTCATGAGATTATAAAGCTCTTTCTCCCGGGTTTTTTCATTAATAATCAGTTTCCAGTTTGACCCGATGACGGCATTCATCGGAGGTACGATGCCATTGTTAATCTGGGCAATTACATATCTTTCTTCCTTCGTGGAAATCAGACCATTCCGATCGGCCAGGGGACGTCCCTGCCATGATTGAGGCGCTTTTCCTCCTGCAATGGACAACAAGGTAGGAGCAACATCTATCAGGCTAACCACATCCCTGGAGGTTGTTATGGACGTCTTGTCCGGTATTCGCACAAACAGGGGAATGCGCACCGTATCATTATAGAGATTTCTGCCGTGGCCGAGCTTGCCGTGCTCCATAAACTCTTCGCCATGATCGGCAGTGAATACCGTTACGTAGCGCTGAAGCGAAGGGAATTCCTGGAACAATTTTCTGATTTGTTCGTCGCAATAGTTAATTTCCGAATCGTAATGTGATTGGATCAGTGTCAGGGTGCGAGGGCCTTTCTTTTGGAGTACGCGGCTCAACCTTACCGGACGGGATACCGAACTGATCGCAGTGCATTCTCCTTCAGTTTCGTCACTTTGATACTGTTTCAACCACGGATGTCTGCCTATGTATGGGATATGGGGATCAAAGTAGTGCAGCCAGATAAAGACAGGACTGTTTTGTGATTCGATTTCCTTCTGCCACTCGAGAAAGGTTCGATTGACTTTTTCAGCGGCACAAAACCCGACGCAGGCGTATCGGTCAAACCCCCGTCCAAAACCGAAGTCCTTCATAAGATGGGTATTGGCGGTTACGGCATACGTTCGATAACCCAGTGCTCGCAATTGTTCAGGCAGGTTAGTCAGTTTTCGCGGGATGCGTTCTTGTCTGTACACGTGTGCCTTTTTAATGGAACCTCGTGTTATTCCATGCGAGGATGGGTATACGCCGGTTATCAGAGAAGTTACGGCTGGCACAGTCCATGATGAGGTACTGTAGGCATTCGTGAAGACGATTCCCTCGCCGGCAAGTTTACTTAAAAATGGAGCCGTATTCCGCTTGTGTCCGTAAAAGGGCAGGCGGTCGGCGCGCAGAGTGTCGATGGTGATTAAGAGCAGTGATGGATAGTTTTTCTTTGTAACAGGACTCTTTGTTTCTGAGGCATGAGAAAAAGCCGCTAATAAACAAATCGACAGAAGTGTCGCAACTCTTGGGATAGTCTTTCTGAAGTTCATAATGAATAAAAAAGGGTTTTTCCATACCGTAAAGATACCGAAAAACCCTTTAAATAAAAATTCTAAAAAGTTTATTTAGAGATATTATCTTCTTTCTTCCTTTTTAAACTGGAAATTGACAATAAGATCGCTATCTTCATTTCCCTTTATTTTAAGTTTTATCGCCTTGGTCTTACCGAGACCTCCCTTATTAGCACTCAAAGTATACGTTTGGCCAGGTTCAACGTTAAGACTATAACTGCCGTTACTCTCAGACGATGCTGACTGTGTTGGGCCTTTGGAAGGCTTTGCCGTTACTGTTGCGTCAAAAACGGGATGAAATCCCTTGTCTGATACATAGCCATAAACTGTCAGTGAAGATGCAGCTTTCAGGTCAAAAACGGTACCTTCCACAGCCAATTTCTTACCTTCTGCTGCATACACAGAAGATGAACTTATCCCTGCTATGCTTAACGCGGCGCCAAAACATCCCGCCAGACACATCATTACCCATCTCTTACTCATAACGCTCTCCTTTCTTTAAAATACCCCGCGATTTGCGATGATTTTAGTAAAGTATTATATTTATCTTTCGTTCTCTTTTCAACAAGAGAATTCAAAATAGCTCATTTATTTTTTCCCCTTCCTTTTTCCCTTTGCCTGGGATTTGGGAGCCACTTTGGGTTTTGGTTTTTGTGTTGGCTTTGTTTTTACAACAGCTTTTGCCTTAGTTATTTTTTCTTTTCCGGCGAGTATTTGTTCAGCTTCTTCGCTGTCAGCATCCATAATGTATCGTATACCCGTAACTTCAGCCGCTTCGCGGGTCAGGGTGACAATGTCATTTCTTGTCAGATGTTCCAGTGCAAACTTTCTCGAACCGCACATCAATTGCCGCAGACCCTGGGACAGGCGTTGATAATATGAATAAACTCCAAGCGCCCCCGCTGGTACCTCCTTGCCGTTAGAACCGAAGAGTCTCTTTGTCCTGGAAGCCAAGACGAATATTTCTTCCATTGTCCTGCCATAAGGTTCGATAGTCTTGTCAACAGCATTTTTATTAATTTGTTCGGCAATTAATTTTCCTACGTGTGCCGCACAGAGCGGTGAACGCGCCATGCCAACGGCCTTGACATAAGGAGCGCCAAGCGCCATAGCCTTAAAGATATCATCCTCAAACGCAAAACCTCCGGCAAGGATAATATCCGGAACGTACTGACCCTTTGATGCTAATTTATGCACATAATTATAGGTAAGGGCGGCGATGTACAAGGTGGGCACTCCCCATTCATTCATCATATGCCAGGGGCTCATGCCTGTCCCGCCGCCGGCGCCATCTACGGTTAATACATCAACTCCGGCTATTGAACAATAACGAACCGCCCTTGCAAGGTCAGCTGGCCTGTAAGCGCCTGTCTTCAGGAAAACATATTTTGCGCCGGCCTTCCTTAATTCTCCCACCCTCTTTACGAATTCCTCTTCGTTGACCATCCCAACCCTGGAGTGTCTTTCGAATTCCTTAAATGCCTTACCAAAGACCGATGCCACCGCATTATCGTATGGATCGGGCAGCACAATATAGCCGCGGTCTCTTAGCAATCTTGCCTTTTCGAGATTATTAATCTTAACCTCTCCGCCGATATCCTTAGCGCCTTGTCCCCATTTCATTTCTACGGCCTGGACGCCTAATTTATTTATACCGTACTCAAGTACCCCTAATCGGCTGTCTTCGACATTCTCTTGCATTACGATGAGGCCGTAGCCGTCTTTTTGCCAATTCTGAAAGGTTTTTACGCGATTTTCGAGATCAGGGCAGTGGGTTATTTTCCCATTTTCCAGCCTGGTATTAACATCCATACCGCCCACGTTTTCACCTATTGTCAGCCCGGTTCCGGAAATTGCAGAACCAATGGCTAATCCATCCCAATGTGTTTTTGCAACGTTCGTCGAACCTAACCCCGGTATCATTATCGGTAGTTTTAGCTTAATTCCTTTATCTTTCCCCAGCCTTGTTTCCGCGTTTACGTTCTCAAAAATTGCCTTGTCGCTGTCAGCCGCAATTCCAACTGCGCCAACAGCCGTACCCATGATGTTTAAATGTGAAAAATCTACGGGATATTCTTTATCTGCTCCGGCAGTAATAACTCCGAAAGGTTGTGGATACAAATTTTCTGAAGCCCTGAAGGCTGACTTTCCAATTTCGCAAAAACCCGGACACTCATCCACACAAACCGAACACATACCACTGGCAGGCGTCCTGTCATTAGGTGTTCTATTTTTCGTACGTGTTGCCGCCGATGCATTTGGTTTTGAAAATGACATTTTCAAACCCCTTTCTTAATGAATAGGTAATTATGGTAAATGAATATAATTTTAACATTATAGTTATTTATGATTTCAAACTCCGAATATATACACATTTTCAAATTTACTGTCAATATAATTTTATAAGAAGTAAAAATAGTCGTAGATAATTCTAAACAAGCACAAAACATGCCAATATCTTTTAAAAGTAAAAAAGTCAGTGTTTTATTACTGAAAATATATTCTGGTATTGTTGTATCTTAGTGAAAGTGCGTTTACTTGCAATAAAAAAGAATTATAATTTATTTGTAAACAAAAAAAGGAGAATATATAATCAACGTTAAACTTCAAAGTAAAGTATTGGCTGAAAATAACCTATAGAGTGGTAGTTTTTATCGCACTAAGTCTATCAACACTTAGCAATGGCTTGACACACCATAATGGGGGTTAATAAAATTGTGAAACCACAGATAAAAATGAAGGATGATAGTACACTTATTAAAGAAAAGATTGAAAAAATAAAAAGGGAGGTCGGGAAGGTCATTGTCGGTCAGGAAGAGATGATTGAGGGTATTATTATTGCCCTTCTGTCAGACGGACATATTCTTTTAGAAGGTTATCCCGGACTGGGAAAGACCGTCACGGTAAAAACTATTGCATGTATACTGGACGCAAAATTTCAAAGGGTACAATTTACACCAGACCTTATTCCCGGCGATATAACAGGGTTTGAGATGTGGGACCCCGAGTCGAGGAAAAGCAGGATACAAAAAGGTCCCGTATTTACCAATTTATTACTTGCTGATGAAATTAACCGCGCGCCTGCAAAGGTGCAAAGCGCCCTTCTTGAGGCGATGCAGGAAAAGCAGGTAACCATAGGCCGGGAGACGTATCATTTAGAGAGATTATTCCTCGTGCTGGCGACTCAAAATCCCATTGAGATATCGGGTACGTATTTATTGCCCGAGGCGGAAATAGACCGGTTTATGTTCAAGTTAAAAGTACGTTACCCATCATATGGAGATGAAAGAGAGATTACCGAAAGGCAAATCCGGGACGAGGAGGTTGATTTAAACGTTGTTTTATCTCAGAAGGAATTACTCTCATTAAGACATACGATAGCGGAATGGTTGCCTTTGCACGAGGAATCTGCCATTGTAAAATACACAACAAGATTGGTCAGGGCTACAAGACCGGAAGAAAGTAACGGTGAGTTGAGAAATCTCGTAATGTACGGAGCATCACCCAGGGCTTCTATTGCTTTAGCGAAGGCATCGCGGGTGTATGCATTTATTCATGGGGAGGATATGGTATTACCCGATCATGTCCACAAAATGGCTTATCCCGTCCTCAGGCACAGGATTATCCTTACCCATGAGGCTGAGTCCCAGGGCATCGATTCTGACGCCATCATTAATAAAATACTCCATCGTGTCCCCCTGTTGGAATAAACCGGATGAAGAGGAGGATAAGGCTTTATTTACAACGATTGGTTGGAAACTTCTTTGATGGGACGTTTTCCAGCTATTTGAACGCCCCGCATGGCTTGGAACTCGACGAACTCCGGCAATACCAGCCTGGAGATGATCTCAGGTCCGTTGACTGGAAGACAACGGCAAAGACAGGCAAACTCCATGTGCGCATGAAATTGGTGGATAAACGGGTAACCATTGTATTTCTTGTTGACAAAAGCCGGTCGGAGAAGTTTGGTTCTTTTATAAATACCAAAGAAGATATTCAAGCAAGCATTCTCTCCCTCATTGTTTACGCCGCATCTGAAACAGGCAATGAGATAGGCTTTGTTACATTTACCGACCGGATAGAAAACTATATCCAACCCAGGGCCGGCGAAAAAGAGGCTTTGAAAAATATAAAAAATATTTTACTCGAAACACCGCACAGCAATCGCACCGATTTAAATATTGCGTTTAAATTTTTAAATGAAAAGATACCGTCGACTGCTCTGGTATTTATTCTGTCGGATTTTTTAGCTCCTTATAATTACGAACAATCGCTTAAAACACTGTCCTATTTACATGAGGTAATTCCTATCATCATTTCGGATAAGATGGAAACGGACTTGCCTGAGGCAAAGGGGTTTCTGACCGTTCAGGATGTAGAGACAGGTGCGATAAAATCCCTGGACATTTCAACAACACTAAAAAAGACAAAACCTTACCTTGCTGTATTGAGACAGTTAAACATAGATCATATTGCACTATCTAACGAGGAAGACGAAGAAATCTGGATAAAAAAAATCTCGGAATTTTTTGACAGACGCATCAGGAGGGGGGGAAGAAGGAGACGATGAGATATATTTTTATGAGCTTGTTCATGAGCGCAGTTTTTTCAGGTGTCGGTCCTATTCACGTAAATGCACAAGAGCAATACCAGACTCAGGGGCAGACAGAAGGAGAAGAGGAATTTGCCCTGACGGATAAACCGCTTGAAATCTGGACGTTTATTGATGATTACCGGGTAATTACGGGCAAGACGCTGCATCTGACCGTTCAGGTTGTGTGGAAGTTGGGGATAACGGTGAATTTGGAAGGAGTTGATAAAATCGACCTCTCTCCCTGTAAGATTGAAGGTGTAACGATTGGAGAGCGCCAAATCTTCGACAATGAGCATGATTATATCGTGATTACCTATACACTCTCGTTACCTTCAAATATCGGGGAAGGGATATATTCTATTCCCTCTTTTACACTTTCTTACAGAAATGAAGTCGACAAGACCGAAGGAAAGTCCGCCTCCTCGCCCGTTGCAATTAAAAAGGTACCCTTACTTGTTGAAGGAAAGGTGGATAAAGACGTCATCACAATCGGCGATCGGATCAACTACGCCCTTACAATACGGCATGAGAAGAATGTAAGGCTGGTATGGGAAAACATTGAAAAGCTGAATTTTTCCCCCTTTGATATTTTGAAAAAAGATATAGAAAAAACGACGGAAGGAAATATTGAAAAGATATTGATCAACTACACGCTTTCTTTGTATGAACTCGGAGGGAAAAAGAAGACGCCTGAGATTCCTGAAATTACCATTTTATATTACAAAGAATCGCAACCACAATCCGGTGAGAAAAAGGGCGATGCCTCCCTCATCGAGACAAAGGAAGCCAAAATCGACCCAATTCCTGTTATCGTTAATAGCCTTTTGAAGGCTGTAGACGTGCCTCTGGAGGGACTCAAGGGGCCACTGTATTATTCAAAAAAGGATGTCTTTCTAAGGGGGTATGTAACCATAGGCATCGGGGTGGCTTTATTACTCTTTTTAGGCGTAACGGCCTTGCGTTCAATGGCGGGAAGGTTATCGCCGGTTTCACCGAAATCTGTGACCGAAACGCCCAAAATCGCCCTGGAAAGATTACAAAACGCTGTGGCATCGTTCCG
>Ga0194119_10004074_pt1 | contig 22972 bp, 24 predicted proteins | sample TA2MahC100mmetaG_FD_148620 | JGI IMG/M metagenome (GOLD analysis project Ga0194119, IMG submission 148620) | Freshwater microbial communities from Lake Tanganyika, Tanzania - TA2015018 Mahale Deep Cast 100m | ecosystem: Environmental > Aquatic > Freshwater > Lake | place: Tanzania: Lake...
GTATACCGGCCCAAGAGTGAAAACTGGGAAACCGCCCGTTTCTCTTAGTATTCGCGCCGCTGCCCAATGCTTCCAGGTCTCTCCTCCAGGCTCCCAAAACCTCGGAGTCAGTACGTACATGGCAAGCAAGAGGAGGGTCACAGCAACTGCACCCTCCCTCCGTGTGAACGGACGGTGCGAGCCAAAGAAGCGGGGCTGTGCTACGCAACAATGATTGCCAGCGATGGACATCCTATTATCACCTATGAGACACATCCCCCTATTCCAACAAGGCGCGATTCTGTCGCAGAAACTCTGCCCCGACCCGAGAGGGAAACCCATAGCAGTAGCTCCCCGGTGCGATCAGCGCACGATAGCGTTGCTGTAATTCATTGTCCTCATCGGTTGTGACCCACTGACCGTCCAACCGCTGGTTCATTTCCTTTACCAGAGAGAGTATCTCCTCGGGTGTGTTCTCAATCAGCTCAAGGCCAGCCCTAGCGTATTGTTCAGCCCGATGCCAACGATCAGCGCTAGCCCTTATAGTCTCTCGGAAAGTCAGAAGGCGCTTGCTTTCGCATGACCAGAGCTTCTTGGGGATAAAGACATCGGTATGCCGCCATGCAGCGTTTCCGATTGGAGGAACGACGTTAACCCACGCAACGGGCACATTGAAGATCCATGGCAGACTACTGATTCCGCAGTCAGAGCAGAGAAAGAACTTACACCTTGCGCTCAGGTAAATGTCTCCAAAGTCAGACCGATACTTTGTCGCGTAGTCGATGATCCCCTGACCAACATTTCCCAAGCCCTGTTCGACGACGGCACCCATGCGAACCGCAAACAACCCGATGGAGGTCAGGTACTCGGCCGCCGCAAGGTAGTTAAAGATATTGCTGTCACGGAAGTCGTGGTAGATCCACTCCGTAGGAGTTTGGCGCGAAGACCCCGAGTTCAGATACGCCTGGTCGCGTGCGTGAAAGCAGACATACGGAAATCCAGGTTTGACTCCTATACCAGCCAAGAGTCTTTGACCTTGAGCTTCTTCATCATCCGTAAACGCAAGTTGCGGTGGAATCTTGTTGAACTCGTAATACTCATTCCCCTCGTTTGGCAGGTCGATCCAAAGTCCGGCATTAGGCTTATATGTGCTGAGGGCGTCATATACCTGGACTAAGCGGGCGCTCTCAATCACAGTCATGCGGCGCTTGATCATTCTGAGCAACTGGCGGTTGGCCGGTGGACCAGTCACGAAGACATGCCGTTCTAGTTTGGCCTCCTTGGATTGAGCCTGACGCCGGAGATACAGTTCCGTGTTCGCGGCCAGATGGCCGATCCGGCTGTAGTTGTATAGTCTCCCTATACGAACCGTTGCCAGAGGCCGAAAAGTTCCGACTACCGCTTGGATTAGCAGATATAGGAAAAGCTTCATTGGCAGCGTAAAACAGTACCGCCAGAAAGTTCTTCCTATGCCGTCTCGCACTGACTTTCCTGCTCTCTGCTTGCGAAAACACCACGGCAGCTGCCGTCCCGGGAAGGACGTCGAGATATATTCAATATCTTGGCGCTCCGGAGACGAATCCAGCGCACCTTAAAGTACGGTAACTTTGGGCAAGGGGACGACGAAGTGTCCGCCCTGGTCCATGTAGGCCTGGTTCTTTTTCATGATTGGATCCGCATAGGCCCATGCGAGGATTACGATATAGTCCGGCTTCCGTTCGCCAATGACCCGTGCAGGCAAAACGGGAAGATGGTGGCCGGGACTGAACAGATGATGTCTTGATGCATTGTCGTCTACAAGGAAATCCAAGACGCCCCGAAGGTCGAAATGATACATCAGTGTCGTCACGCCGACCGATGCTCCATAGCCCGCAATTGTCTTTCCCTTTTCCTTGAGACCACCCAGCAGACCGAAGAGCTGGGTCTTGACCGCCTGGATTTCGGATGCAAAGGCCTTGAAGGGTTCGACTTGGTCCAGCCCAAGACTGGTTTCATAAGCCACTAATTGTGCCACGGAGGTGGATGTCTTTCGTGGACCACCGGCACGTTGTACGATGCCACGCATGGAACCCCCCTTCGTAGGAACGCGCTCTACAAAGATTAGTTCCATGCCGTAACGGTGGAAAAACGCTTCAAGCGGTTTCACGGAGAAGTAGGACAGATGCTCATGAAAAAATGTTTCAAGCAGAGCCTTCTGGATGACGTCAGCCAGGTATGAAGTCTCAAACACGAAAACCCCGTCGGGAGCCAGCAAGTCGCGGATACTCCCAATCATGTCCGCCAAATTATCGATGTTGGCAAAGACATTATTGGCCGCTACGATGGCCGCGCACCCCCGCTCTTTCTTAATCTTGTGAGCTACTGTCGCCGTAAAGTAGGCTGGCAGTGTCTCGATGCCGGACGCCGTGGCTTTTCGAGCAACCTCAGTTGCCGGATCAACCCCTAACACGTGCATACCTCGGTCGTGAAAAACTTTCAGCAGCGTCCCGTCATTGCTGCCGACATCCACGACGAGGGCCCCTGGGGGAGGACTCACGTAGCGCAGCACAGCGTCCGCATACTGGCGGAAATGTTCCGCTAACCCAAGCGAAATGGAAGTCGAATAGGTGTACGCGCCGTATAGCAGTTCGGGGTTGACCACATCAAACAACTGCGCATGGCCGCACCCGCGGCACAAGACCAGGTCGAGCGGGTAAGTCTCCTGAACCTCGCCAAGCCGTTCAGCAGACACATAGGCATCCCCACTCGGCGTAGGGGCTAGTTGAAGTACCAGATCGAGGTCACGCCCACCGCATAGACGGCATGTATTTCGGCGATATACCAAAGGCGTCATGTGAGAGTCTCGTTCGCTTGACTGCTGACTTTTGGACGCCCCATGGACGTCAATTGACGGGCTAATGCCTCATGCCCTTGCAGGGAAACGCCGCCATCGACGATGATGTTCTGCCCGGTTATAAAGGACGCTTTTTGACTGCATAGGAAGGCGATAACCTGAGCGATTTCGTCAGATGAGCCCATGCGTCCCAGAGGAGTAATATCCTTATAAAGCTTGAGGAGCTGTTCATTCTGAAGGTAAAAATTCTTTGATTCGTCCTTGAGAATGGTGGAGGGAGAGACACCGTTGACTCTGATCCCTTTCGGTCCAAGCTCCACGGCGTAATAGCGTATCATCTGATTGAGGCCGGCTTTCGCAATATGATAACTTAAGGGCTGTTCGGCGGCGATGAAATGACTGGCAATGGAACTAACGATAACGATGGCTTTTCCATTTGTGTCGCTGAATTCCCTTGCAGAATGGTCAATGACATGCCTCGTTGCGGTTAACGTTGCTTCGATCTCACCTATCCAGTCATCTCCCGTTCCCCTATATCGCTGCAAGAAAACCAAATTGTGCAATTTCCCGTTCGTATGGATGATTTCATCCAACGTCGGTAAGAGTTGTTTCTGGTTTGCCACATCGGTGCACCAGTAGGAAACGTTTGACCGACCTTGGTCTTGATCCGAAGCTGGACGGCGTCCGATGACCGAGAGGACGTGATTCTCGTCGGCCAAGACTCGAACGAGAGCCCGCCCGATTCCCCTGGTTCCTCCTACAATCAGAGTGTGTGGTTTCGTCATACGCGGATGGCAGCCGATCTGGATGACAACCCTTCAAGCCCCTTCCTTAGCGTTGTAGGAGAAAGCGCTGAACAGCCCGAGAGAGCCGCCCCATAAATTCCTCTTGCGCAATGGGGTCGCTTCCGTCCGGTGCCCACGATGGAAACACCGTGTCGGACCGGACGAAAGGGCCGCTGGAGGACTCATGAAACACGAGCTGTTCTGATGTAATGATTACGGTATGGTAAAAAGGTTCGGACATGCGATAGTAGAACTGCTTGCCCGATGTATAGTCGCCCATTTGGACAATGTCCATAATATTGCCGACGTCATCAAAGACGACAACGTCAGCGGATCCTTCAATCAAGTGAAAGGATTCGGTTTTGTTCAGGTGTTTATGCGGGCGCACATAGGTGTCACGCGTATGGACGATAAGCATTTCGTGAACACTCTCATCCACACTCCTATGGGCACAGAGCCTGACACGCTGACGGGCATTGGTTTTCGCTTTTTGCTTAAGAAACTCCACGTCTCCGCGCTCTACTTGTACAAGACTATCTTCAGCAAAGAACACTTCCTCGTTTTGCACTTTAACGCGCATGGCTCTACCCACGGTGGAAGCCAGCCGCTTTGTGGAAGGCGCACTGGCTGTCCGGAAAAATCGACAGAAAAATCCCCCCCTTTTCACGAAAGCCTTGATTATTTTCGATCACCTTCCCCTCATTCGTGGGAGCGACGCTTAAAAGACATAGCGATATCCTATTCTCAAGCAGAGCCCGGGAACTCCGTATGGGCAGACGCGAACCCGCCATGAAGAGCCCTTGCTTATGTGGATCATCATCGACCACAAAGTCGATGCACGCTTTTAGGCCCAACAGGTTGATCCATGCGCACCCGAGATGGCCTGCCCCAAACATAGCCACGGCCCCATGCATTTGCCGGTGATCACTCAAAAATGCATGGAACTGCGATCGGCATCTGTCCAGTTCTTGGCAAAACGCCTGCATTCTTCGTCGTTCTTGCTCCAATGTCGAGGCCGAAGGAAACTCAGGCGACATCCCATGTTGTTGCCGGCCAATACCCACGAGAGAATCTTCCATAGCATATGGGAACGTTTCAAAACGAACAAGGCAAAGGCCGCTTACGCCGAAACATTGGCGAAAGGTGTCCGGGGTGAAATAGAGTGTGTGTTCCTCCCAGACAGTGCTGTAATCGTACTTCTCCAGAGCTCGCCTACAGTCGGGAACCTCGATCACAAGGTAGCCTTCAGGACTAACCAGTTCTTTGAGCGCACCCATGAAGGTTATTGTGTGATGGGCATGTTCGAGAATATGTCGCAGGATAACGAGGTCCGCCTTCCCATATGTATGCGCCAATCGCTTGGCCACGTCTGGAACCAGCTGGTCTTGGATGGTTTCCACTCCCATACCGCGACCGTCGATGCCCAGATCCTTCCCGGGGTCGAGGCGCCAGACCCGCTCAAACCCACGTTTTTTCATTCTCTCCAGAAGGGAATCATCCTTAAAACTTAGGCCGCAGATATTTGAAACTCGACCGAGCCCCGGCAAGGCAGCAAGAATGTCCGCCAGATGATCAAGATGGGCCTCAGGTTCCGTATAGGTTATCCAATCATACTTAGGCTTCAGCTCTTTGGCAGGCGGCGGCTCGCTAAGCTGGACTACTCCGCAAGCTTCACACTGTCCAAGCGCCAGAGGAAACAGGCCTTCGACTGCATCGGGGCTCGCGAGAAAGCGGTTGGTGATGGGCTGCTTGCCAAAGTCAAGAAGGGGCAACACGTTCCGAGTTCCACAAAGATGACAGCCGTTCATACGTTAGCCCGCCACTTTCTCAGGATGTAATGAGGCTTGCTGGAACTCATCTTCAAACGTGCGGCGAATGCCCTGATCGAGGGTCGTAAACGTAAACGCCGGAAATAATTTCTTGAGGGCATTGTTGGAAAACATGTGGTCAACTTTGTTCTTGGTCCTGGGTTTTGAAGCTACCTGTATGCGGCCATACCCGAGCCTAGAAATGACCTCCAGCACATCCAGAAACGAGTGGCTAGTGCCGCTGGCGATGTTCAGCACACCGCAGTACTCATGAAACGTCAAACGGAAGGTGAGGTCAATGAGGTCATCAATAAAAATGAATTCGCGCTGCTCCCGTCCGTCACCCCACAGGGTAATCGCTTCTCCATTCAGCGCGGCCTTAAGAAAGCCGGAAGGACCATAACTCCCGGATGGTTCTCCTGGTCCGTAGACCGTCACGGGTCGCAACACAAGCCATGAGTTACTCTGTCGAGACAACATCTTTCGAAAGAGGCATTCGGACGTATACTTTGCTATTCCGTAATATGAAGTGGGATGAACGGGCGTCTCTTCTCTGATGTGAGTATTATGAATGTCCTCGCCATAGACGGCTGCAGAACTGAAATACACAAAACGCGCCACAGGATGATCTTGGAGCGCGCAGCACAAATTCTCAGCCATTTTTACATTTTGTGAAAAGGCTTCCTGGGTGTCGCCAACCTGCCTCTTAATACCGGCCAGCATCAAGAGGACTGTGTGCCGGTCGAGGAGCTTCTGCAGTGAGCAGACATCCCCTTCGACGGTCAGGTCAATTTCTGGCATGGATCGACCTGCGAGCTTCATCTCTGGCAAACGCGCTCGAAAATGCGCTTCTAACCGACGTCCGATGAAACCTGTATTGCCTAGGATGACGACTCGACGGATATCGTGCACTGCACACGGTTCGTCCATCGCCATAGTCTATGACCGCGAGCTTAACATCATGTTAACGAGCAATCGGACAGAGGCGCCCTCAGACCATCGAGAGGACACACCGGCCGACTTCTCCGATACGGATCTTGTCCAGGGCGGTATTGATTTTACTCAAGGGGTAGCGATGCGTTATCAGTTTGTCCAGTTTCAGCTTACCGCTCCGATAGAGATTCAAGTAGCGCGGAATATCGACGGTCGGATTGCTTTGACCACCTTCACAGCCAGTGAGAACTTTCCCGAAATGCAGCGGCAGCGAATGGATAGTGATATCTTCATTGTGACGCGGCACACCAACGAGGATCGTCCGGCCTTGCGGGGCGGTCAGTTCATAAGCCTGCATGATCAATTCGACTAAGCCAGTGTTTTCCACAAATACATCCACTCCATGCGACCCAACGATCTTCAAGATTTCATCACGCACGTCGGCCTTTTGAGAATTGATGGTGTGCGTCGCGCCGAACTCGCGTGCCAACGCCAGCTTATGATCGAAAATGTCGATGGCGATGATCGGGTCGGCAGACACCAGTGAGGCGCCCTGTACCACGTTCAGGCCAACGCCACCGCAGCCGAAAACGGCAATAGACTGCCCAATTTTCAGCTGTGCGAGATTGTTGATCAGGCCCAACGCGGTAGTCACGGCACACCCCATTAGCGCCGCGACCTCAAAAGGTACGTCTTTTGGAACGGACGTCAGACGATTCTCAGAAACGATGGCGTACTCATTAAAAGTAGCCACCCAGCCAGCATTGACAACCCTGTTCCCCCACTTATACTTCGGCGGACATGCTTGAATCCCGGACCCCTTTCGCCAATGCAAGACCACGTGGTCCCCTTTATGGACCTGCGTTACACCCGGCCCTGTTTCCGACACAACGCCTCCACCCTCGTGCCCAAGCAAATGTGGCAAGAATTTATCCTCGCCTTTTACACCGGCAATTTCGCCCAACTGTGCACCACAGATACCGCTACAGTGAATTTGAACAAATACCTGTCCACACTCCAAAGAAGGAATTTCAACTTCGTCCAAAGCCAAAGGCGCGTTTAGCTTTTCTAAAATAGCCGCCTTCATCTTCATCTGACGACACCCCTAAGCAGATAGCATTGCCCGCGTTCTACTCAAAAAAAATAAACTCGTAGTCCCCCGTATAGCCAAAATGGTTGTAGAGCCATATCCACTCGGCCGTATCGAAGAATGCCTCTGCCGTCAAAGCCCAACATTCCAGGTTGAACAACTCCTGCTCATTCCGGTAACTTTCGACCATGATGTATTTGTTTTTCCCAACCCGCTCAACTTCATTGATGGCTGTTTTGAGTTCAAAGATACGTAGATTGTGAAAGCAGCCAAGAGAGATGACCAAGTCGAAATATTGATCCCCCCATGGAAGAGGCTCCTGGGCTCGATATCGGAATAGGCAACTCCGAATAGCTTCAGGCGCATCACCTATCCCATGGCGGGAGATGTCGAAGCCGTGAATTTCTGCCTGTGGAAGAAGCCGGCTCAATTCATAGAGTAGGTGGGCCTTGCCGCAGCCGACATCCAGAATCTTTGCATCATGTTTGAGCCCGTACAGGGCGGTGAGCCTTTCCGCCACCGGTTTCCAACGGCCGTCATACTTATAACCACCATATCCGTAGCGACGATCGCCGTCCCAGTAATCAAACTCATACTCCTTGGCTTTGACCATACAATGGACTTTGTCATCTGTCATGCGAGCGAGGCAATCCCTTTTAGTCTTTTTGTGGAGAGGAGTGACGATACTCAACAATCTTCCCATGAACCAGTTCCTTCCTTGTCCGTTTAGACAGTCGGCCTATCGGACACTTCCAGAAGCTGCTCAATGGTTGAGACAGCAGAATGAGCCGTAAGACCGCAATGCGTCATGAGACTATCCTGGGACCCATACTTTTCTGGGAACAGATCGCGAATACCCAGCCGCTTGAATCGCTTCGAGGCATTAAAATTCCCTTCGGCGATGACCTCTGCCACCGCGCTTCCTAATCCTCCGATCACGGAATGCTCTTCCATAGTCACGATCACGGACACACGATCGGCCTGCTCCGCTATCGTGTCCGCGTCTAGGGGCTTGACTGTTGGCATATGCAACACAGCAACTTCGATCCCTTTGGTGGCCAAGAGAGACGCAGCCTCCAGTGCCGCCTTCAGCATCACTCCAGTGGTCACAAGCAGCGCGTCGCTCCCTTCCTGCATAAGAACAGCTTTGCCGATTTCTAAAGGCGTCTGATCGGTCGTGACCACGGGATCGCTCCCCTTGGCCAGTCGAATGTAAAGTGGCCCAGGGTAATTGACCGTAAGCGGCATCAGCCTGCGCATTTCCTCAGCATCGGCTGGAGCGACAATGGCCATATTAGGAAGCGCGCGCATAATGGCGATATCTTCAATGGCCAAGTGCGTGGGTCCCAGTGGGGCATAGACCAGCCCTCCGCCGTTGCCGATCAGCCTGACATTCACACGGTGGAGGCAGAGGTCCAGTGCAATCTGCTCAAAGCAGCGCCGGGTCAGAAAAGTGGCGATCGTATTAACGTACACAACCTTCCCTTCCATCGCAAACCCGGCCGCCATTCCAATGAGATTTGCCTCACTGACGCCTTCCATGAAGAATCGACCCGGCATCTCCAGCTTAAATTGCTTTAAGGTTCCAACGCCAAGGTCCGAGCCAATGAAAACTATCCGTTCATCTTTTTTGGCGAGCTCATACACCATGTTCAGGCAGACTTGGCGCATCAGTAGCCCTCCAGTGCCACCAGCAGACTGGATATCTCTTCGTCGGAAACCTTATTTTTGTGATGCCATTCCAAATTATTCTCCATATATCGGATGCCCTTGCCCTTGACCGTATGGCAGATGATCACGCTCGGCTTGTCAGACGCCAGCGGCAACTGGGACAAGGCGGTCCGCAATTCTTCTAGGTTATGGCCATCAACTTCCTTCACGGAAAAGCCAAAAGCTGTCCACTTGTCCGCAAACGGTTCCAGATTCAGCACCTCAAAAGTGGTCCCATAGGATTGGCACTTATTGTAATCCACCAAGACCGTCAAGTTGCTCAATTTGTGCTTGCCCGCACACAAGGCCGCTTCCCAGACAGAACCCTCATTCGATTCGCCATCGCTGACGATCACGAACACTCGGTGACCAGATCGATCGCGCCCCGCATTCAGAGCAAGCCCGATTCCGATTGACAGTCCGTGGCCCAAGCTACCTGTGGAGGCCTCCACACCAGGCACCTTTCCACGTTCAGGGTGTCCGCCCAGAATGCCGTCGCTTTTACAGAATTTCCAGAGCTCCGACTGTGGGAAAAACCCCTTGTCGGCCAGGATAGCGTATAGGGCCAGGCAGCCATGTCCCTTGCTCAGGATACAGCGGTCCCGAGCCGGCCATGTCGGATTTTGGGGATCATAACGGAGGATTTCGTCGTAGAGCACACGGAGGATTTCAACGAGAGAGAAAGCGGAAGCAATATGTCCTCGACGACCAGCTTCCACCGTACGGATGATCAGTTGGCGTAGCTCCTTGGAACGGCGATCGAGTGGTGTTGTCAGCCCACACTGAACTTTGTTAGTGATAAGGGAACTGTCCATATTCGCCTTTAATCTTGTTGAGCATCCCTCTGGCTTTGGCAAGCTGCTGATGTTGCAGTGCATTCCGGTCTAATTCTTGTCCTTGGGAAAACCCGCGCCGCTCTAGGTGTTCAGGCAGAAATTCGTTCAGCAATATGAGGCACCACTTTAAGCCGAAAAGAGGATACAGAAATTCGACTCGCTTGCGAAGGCCTGGATAGTGAGCTGCCATGACGCCCGCTAGAAATTGCCTCTTAAAACTTTCCGAGAGATCCATGGCCGGGTGCAACAAGAAGTCTGAAATCATCTTGGCCGGGTCATCCCAACCAAAATACTCAAAGTCAAGGAAGACTATCTCTTTTCTGACCCGTCGCAAGGCATTGTGAAAACCGAAGTCCGACGGACTGAGAGTCCGCCCGGCCTGCGGGATCTCGCCCCCCCACGAAAGGCCATGCGACTGGAACCCGCCTTGGGCCCACCGGACAATTTCGCTCTGTATCGGGATAAAGTCGCGGTCGAGAAACTCGCGCAAAGAGGGATGCTGTGCCACAGCCCCCTGAAGCCTCTTCAGTCGCTGCCCGACATTCTCCGCAACCGCGCACCCCGAGAAGTACGCTTCCGAGGCAGGCGGCAGTTGAAGGCACTCCCGCTCGCCTGACAGACCCTTTAAGGCGTTCAGAAAACTGACTACCACCTCGATATCCCCGGCCATAACCTCCGGCGCCACGATCCGAGTGCCTTCGATATATTCGTAGACGGCATAGCCGTAGTCTCGGTCAATGGCGAGGGGGCGAGGCACACACCGGTATCCGTGCTCCCACAGAAAACGCAAGCTAGCATATTCAACTCCAAGCCGATCGCGGTCGTCAGCGACATGTCGGAAGTAGACCTTCACCGCGTACTGCCTGGACGCCTCATCGGCCACCCGGTAGACTCGGCTGTTGCGCCCTCCGCCAATCGCCACCAGGGACGTCACTTGCTGCCCTAACGACCGACGGAGCACATTTCGCAACTCTGACGCGGAGGCGTCAGCTTCGAGCTTCAAAGAAATAGGCACCGATTTCCTTCCAAGTTCTGAACACGCGCATACCGGGCAACGCGGCATGCTGCAAGTGCGGGTCATAGAGAATCTTCTCCACCGTCGGCGGGAAAGAGGGCTCTAGAAAAGTTTCTTCCAGATCATCGATGAAATGTGTACACCACAGGCGTGTCAACCGTTCTACCTTGCCCGCCCGAGTCGGTTCAAAAAAGACATCCTCCATCGATACCCCCAGGCCATCTACATCGAAAACCCGGTTTTGCTCCATCCAGCTGATGGCAGCTTCACGAAGATTGGTGTGCGTTTCATCGAAACTAGCATAGTCGGTTTTATGGCTGACTATATACAGACGCACGCCGTGTTGTTTGCACATCCCGAAAAACATCTCGGCACCGGCGGCCATGCCGGCTTCCCCAATCCCCGCCCCGTACGCAATTGCTTGCAATTGTTGCCATCTCACGTCACCATCGGGAAGCTCACGGACACAATCTCTGATGGACTTCTTGTTTCTAGCGAGCTCCGATTGTATCCAGCCGCGCTCCAGCGCGAGACGATACAGCAGATCGTCGTAACTGACCAGCGTATTGTCAAAGTCCACACCAATACGGATACGAGCCACGGGTTCGTGTCTTTTCATACGACGCCGACAAACTGTCCTGAGATAGTTTCCCGAGATTCGTTGGAGCGGTACAGGGCGTCCAAAAGCAGCATGCTATCCTCGACCAATCCCAGCCCATATGTGGCTCCGCCTTCAATCTGACCAAGGAAGTCGGCGACCATAGCTTCGTAGCCGTCCCGTTTGGGCCCATTGTAGTCTAAATTAGACGCATGCCCCGCAGTTCCATATACCTGCAGGACCACCTTTGATTTCGTCTGCAGTTTCATATCCCATCCTAGCTTGATGGAGATGGCAGTCCGATCATTGACCGTGACCAGAGCAACGGACGTATCCTCAACGCGAGAAGACGCCGAACCGCGAAGGATATTCTGGCAGAAGGCCCTGTAAGTACAGCGAGACGGGAGTAGGCTGAGCGCAATGTGAATAAGATGCGCCCCCAAATCCATGAGGACCCCTCCCCCTGAATATACCGGATCATACAGCCAGGTCTTGTGCTCGTACCGCTTTGTTCGATACCACTCGAAATCCATGATCTCGATCCTGCCAAGTTCACCGGACAGCGCTTTAGACTTCAGCCAAAGATTCTCTTCTCTGAACTGGTTGTTGTAGGCCGCGTAGAAAGTCTTTGAATATTCCTTTGCCTGCTGGAGAAGGTAGCGCGCGTCCGCGTACGTAGTACAGATTGGCTTTTCCACCAACACATTTTTCCTCCGTGACATTGCCGCAGCGGCCATCTCACGATGAAGGTGGGTTGGAGTACACACGAAGACAGTCTCAATTGCATGACAATCGAGTAGCTCTACGTAATCATTGCAGACCATTGGAATGTGATCATGTGCAGCCAACTCCCTGGCTGAACGACCACTCTCGCTGCAGACTGCCATAACCATGCAATCCGCGCGCTTCGTGATAGCTGGGAGGTAGGCCCTGCTCACCACATCGCCGGCGCCGATAACGCCTATCCGATGAAACATGCCTCGTTCACTTCAGATTGAGGCTCTGCATGGTTTTGATATTGTAGTAACGAATATCCGTCATGGGCTGCGGGATTTGCCCCGCCTCAAAAGCCGCGACTAGATCTCGTACTGCCTCTTCGATCGTGTGTTTTGGCACGAAACCGAGCTCTCTCTTAATTTTCTCGGAAGAGATGTGATAGGAACGGTTGTCATCAGTAGGCGTCGTCACGACCTCCACATCTTGCCCAACCACATTGCGAACGATTTCAGAGATTTCGCTCACCCGATGGTTTTCGTAGCCAGCATTAAACACTTTGCCATCGATCAACTCTTCCGGCCATTCCAAGGCATTGACGTAAAGATCCGTGACGTCTTCAATGTGGATATTGGGACGCATCTGCTGCCCGCCGAAGATCGTAATCTTTCTATTGTTCACGGCATGATTGGTCAATACATTGACAGTGAGATCCAGCCGCAGCCGCGGCGAATACCCGCATACCGTCGCCGGGCGCAGAATCAGAGCTGTAAAGCCCGGCTCACGCTTCTGGAGCAAGACTTCCTCGCACATTGCTTTGTATTTGGAATAATCGGTCAACGGTTTCAGTGGCAACTCCTCGGTAACGTTTTCCTCTTCGCTGATTCCATACACGCTAGAAGAAGAGGCATAAATAAAGCGCCGAACTCCGGCATCGCGAGATACGTCAACAAGGCCCCCAAATGCATCATAATTGATGGACCTGCCGAGCTCGGGATTCAGTTCAAAGCTGGGATCGTTGGAAATACATGCCAAGTGGATAACCGCATCGCAACCCGGGACGATCTTCTGCAGCAGAGCCACGTCCCGAATGTCGCCCTTTATTTGCGTCAGATTAGGATTATCTTTGACCACATCCAGCACGTGATCCCCGTAGATGTAGAGATCGAGCACCTTTACCCGGTAGCCCCTTTCCAGAAGCCTCGGCACAAGTACAGCGCCGACGTACCCGGCTCCGCCAGTTACTAGTACCTGCTTCGGTTTACCGTAACTCATGCTGCCGCTTGACCCTCCCTGATTTATCGGACTTGATCCATTCAAGCCCTAGCAGGCTCGGAAAAACTGGTTTTAACTGTGCGATAGGAGCGTCGAAGGTATAGAGAATGCGCTCGTCACGCGATCCAACATCCATCATGATCAGACCATGGCTTCACTTACTGTGGCCCGCCAGTGGAGATTATCGTCTATTCCGTCCACGAGCCACCTTGCAAAAGCCAGTGCTGAAGTCATGCCTGGAGAGACAACATTGAGGACATGGATCGAACGCGGGGTTGTTTCCAGCACGAGGTCTTCAACGAGTGAGCCATCGCTCCTGATCAGCTGTGGCCGAATTCCCACTCGACTGCCGAGTTTTAGGTCCTGAAGACGAAGCCCTCGAACAAGTTTGCTCGCCTCTTTCAGGAAATAACGCCTGCTGCAGGAATGCCGTAACTCCTTCGTGGCGACCTTGATGAGCGCTCGATTCCGCATAAGAGCATTCCACATCCCTCTGTGGCGGGCCATTTCAAACAAATCCCCGATGTTAAAGGAGGTTCGTTTGTATGCCTCGCGCCCGAAGGCTGGCACGGCATTGGGACCGATCAAAACAGACCCACCGACGGTTTTGGTCAAATGCACACCCAGAAAGGGAACAAGAGGGTTAGGGACTGGGTATACCATAGATCGAATGATTGCCGGCCCGGGCCGGCTCACAAGGAAATATTCTCCCCGGAAGGGGGCGATAACATAACCCTGACCGAGACCCATCATATGCGCCATGCGATCGGCATGCAGGCCAGCGCAATTGATTGCCAATTGGGCCGCATAGATATCGCTTTGCGTGCCCACCTGGATACAATCAGTTCGCTCTTGTATGTGAATCACCTCCTGGTTCAGAGCCAGGGTTGCGCCACGCTGCTCCGCATCACGCGCAAGTGTCTGCGTCAGAGACTGTGAATCCACAATGGCTCCGGTCGGAGAGAACAAAGCGGCGAGACCTTTCACGTTTGGTTCAAGCTCGAATGCGCGATCCATTGGTAGAATTTCTATCCCCCCTACACCATTCTTCTCCCCTCTACTTTTCAAATCATAAAGGATCGGGATCTCTGCTTCTGTCACAGCGACAACTAATGTCCCGACCTGCTCATAAGGGATCCGATATTCATTGCAGTACTGACGAATTTTCTTGCTTCCCTCAACACACAGTCTGGCTTTCAGAGTTCCCGGCCTGGGATTAAACCCGGAGTGGACCACCCCGCTGTTACGTCCGCTTGTGTGCAACCCCACATTTGATTCCTTTTCAACAAGAACAACACCGCCCAATCTTTCGCTGAGCGCTCTGGCGAGTGAGCAGCCAATGATGCCACCCCCAATAATTGCAATATTACATTCTCGTTTCATCGAGATATTTGAACTGGCTTACGGAACCGAGGTGAGGGGTCGTGAAATGTCTCTGCCTGAGCCTGATGGCTAGAGAATGGCGATCTTCTCCCTTGGGCTTTGGGGACCCTTCACATATAAGATGGGCAAATGTACCTGCTGGCAATGCTGAGAGTAAAGGGCCAATGGGAGCCTCAGACACACAGGGTCGCAGCATACCAAGCAATAGTCTCATCGAGACCTTGGGCCACGGTGTGGGCCGGAACGTAGCCAAGCAGACGTCGGGCCTTACTAATATCGGCTTGGGAATGTCGGATATCTCCCGGACGAAACGGGCCGAAGTGCGGTTCCATCCCTTTTAGGTCCGGCCTGTAGGCTAGCAAGCGATCCCTGATCATGACATACAGGTCGACGAGAGCGGTCCTTTCGCCAATCGCAATGTTGTAGACGGTATTGACTGCCTCAGGATTATCAGTAATGGCGGCCAGTAGATTGGCCTGCAAGACGTTCTGGATATAACAGAAGTCTCGACTCGTAGCCCCGTCGCCATTCACAATACACGGGTCCCCCTGCAACAAACTGGCAACCCAGATCGGGATTACCGCTGCGTATGGACCATCCGGGCTCTGACGCCGCCCGAAGACATTAAAGTATCGTAGGCCTATGCATTCCATGCCGTAGGTCCTGCTGAATGTCTCGGCGTAAAGTTCGTCGGCACACTTGGTTACAGCGTAGGGAGATACGGGCTTACCGATGACATCTTCAACCTTAGGCAGAGCAGGATGATCGCCATAGACAGCACTGGAACTCGCATACACAAACCGCCTTACCTTCGCACCTTTGGCCGCCACCAAGACATTGAGAAAGCCGGTAATGTTTGAGCGATTAGTGTCCTGCGGATCTGCAATCGATCGGGGGACCGATCCCAGAGCTGCTTGGTGGAGCACATAGTCAACTCCGGCACAGGCTTTTTCGCAAGTATCAGGCTGGGCTATGTCGCCTTCGATAAAGGTAAACGCAGACCAACGATTTGGACCAACTGATCGTTGCACGTCCTCAAGGTTCTGCCGACGTCCTGTCGAGAAATTGTCAATGCCGACGACCTGTTGACCGCACTCCAACAACAGCTCGAGAAGGTTCGAGCCGATAAATCCGGCCACGCCCGTGACCAACCACCGCCTGGATTCTGCAGTCAGGATTTGTTTGGTAGTCTCGTAATGAGTCATCTCCGGGAGAAACCTTAGATCTGAAAAGAAGACCAAGTTGATGCGGGAAGAATCGAATCAGAGATGACCTTGAACAGAGGCCAAGCCTGCCAATAGCTACCCACTTCCCACGTCACGTCTGCGGCTCCTGCTTCTCAATGCCTGCCAGGGCCGCCCAGGAAACGCGGTCCGACCAGAGAAACCAGGCTCCGACGGCATTAACCGCGAGCCACTGGCTCCCATGCAAGAGAGTAGCATAGGCGGCAGCCTGATTCGGTCCAGTGCCAGCTACCATCGTCAGTCCAGCAACGCAAAAGCCATGGAAGGTCCCCACAAAGCCAGGCGCCGAAGGAATGGCCACTCCAAACAGAACCACGACAAACAAGAGTGTGGTCTGAACGGGCGTCAATCCTAGCTGGAATCCACGGGCCATCATATGAAAGGAGGCAATTGCCACGATCCAAACGAGTAGGGACAGGCCAACCACGGCGGCCGTGCGCCCCCCACCGCGCAGTTCGCCGAGCCCTTCCACAAAACGCCTGATTTGTTCTAGGGTTGTTGAAGCCCATGAATGACCGATTCGGGCAGCCCATCGCTCTCCTGCGTCAAGGAACCGCTCTCGGAAACGGAGCACCACCAGCAGCGCGACGGTCAGGACGGCCACGACGGCGAGCACCGCCTGACCCGTCCGTTTCAGGATCCCGGCCGCCTCTCCCCCGAGGTCGGGCGAGAGCGCCAAAGCCAGTCCGAGTAGGGCCACCGCTGTAATCACGTCCAGCAAGCGCTCGACCACAATGCTGGCCAGAACGGTGGGCATGGAGGTGCGCTCACGCTGAGCTAGCACCCAGGCGCGCACGACCTCCCCCAACCGAGCCGGCAAAACATTGTTGGCCATGATCCCGATATACGTCGACGAAACGAGAGACCATGAGCCGATCGCTTCCCCCCCCGCAACCAGGAACCGCCATCTGATCGCACGAATCACCAGCCCGAGGAGCGCGCCGGCGACGCTCGCCAGAACCCAAAACAGACCAACCTCTCCGATCCCCACAGCCACCGCCGACAAGTTGACGCCTCGAAATGCATACCACAGACAGCCCGCACTCACGAGGCTTCCAACGATGAGGCTGGCAACCGTTCGGCTATGCACGGCGGGAAATGATCGTATCGACGATGCAGTGGCACAAGGCCAGATGGGTTATCTCGACATGGCCATAGGAGGATGAGGGGGCGAAAAAATTCACTTGCCCCATGGTTCGGAGAGGGTTATCCGGCTTGAACCCTGACATTGTGATAAGGTCGCAGCCTTTGGCGAGTGCCGCGCGGCTTCCTCGAATAATGTTCTCGGACTGCCCCGAACTGCTGATCGCAACCAGCACATCCTTTTCGTCTGCGAACATCTCCACCGACTTCTCGAACACGTGTGGATAGCCATAGTCGTTGCTGATACAAGTCAGCAGCGAACTGTCGTTAAACGATACCGCACGCATGCCGCCGTTCTTCCAGTAATCTATGGCCTGATGGGACGCAATGGCGGCGCTCCCCCCGTTGCCGATAAAAATGATCTTTCGACCTGCGCCAGTGCGCCTCGTAATGACCTGAATAGCCTCCTCAATACCCTCTGGCAAGCTCAATGGCCGGCCATCCCGATGAGTAGTTTCGACCGTCCGAATGACTCCCGCCAACTCATCGAAATAGCGTGTCGCTTCTTCCATCCCTTGCCTTTCTCCTTGTCCCAGGTTCATGACTTGAGATGTTAGCCATTCCCTTCACTTCATAAGAGCAATAATGTGTTTGCTTAAAGCTACTCGCTCCAATGGCATCCGATTCCCCAATTCAGCAACCAATTCTGCACCCCCTACGTTGCCCACGAAGCCCACGATATCCCAAGGCGCACCAAGTTGTGCCAATAAAGCCGTTACGGCCAACACGGCGTCGCCCGCTCCTACCCTATCCAGTACGCGCGTCGCAAAGGCGGGCACCTCGATAAAGCCCTCCGACGGAGTGTAATGGAGACTGCCAGTTTTACCGATTGTGATCGTAAACCTGGAGCAGTTGATTCGGCGGGCTATTTCGAGTTGCCCTTCACGCATATGACCATCACGCTGCCTCGTTTCGATCTCAACTTCATGGGCGGCGAGACAGACATAATCGGCCCGTTTGTATTTTGAAATGGGATTAAAGCCTCGATTGCCAGCGTTCGACTGCACGTTGACCGTAAGGAATGGCGCCGTGCTGCACAGCAGATCAATCGCTTCCGGCGTCAACATCCCATGCCCGTAATCGGCCACCACGGTGAGATCCCTCCCTCCGAGGGACTGCCTGAGCGCTGCGAGCAACGCCCGAGCATCTTCGCGCGCCGTCATGCCATCTTCCATCAGATAAACTTCAAGCAGTTTGTTGCCTGAATAACGATCCACGATACGTCGCTTGTGGATGGTAGGCGAGCCAGACTTGGTCAATAGAATCGGTTTGACATTAGGTCGAAGTGCGCCACGGACAAAATCTTCGCGACGCTCGGTGTCACCTAACTGGGTCACCAAGCTCACTTCACCACAAAGCCCCGCCAGGTGGTTAGCAATAGCTAGACTGCCTCCCGCATAAGCTTCGATCTTCTCTCTCAATACCGCCAAGACAGGATCTTTTGTGGACTTGCCGATAGCCGTACAGAATACATATTCGTCAATGATGGCCTCTCCCACAACGAGCGGATGTAATTTAGAGGCTCGCTCCAGCCAGCCAAGAACTTCATCGGCTGAGTGACGCCTGCGGAACTCCTCTAGATATCGATCCACTTCGGCAGGAAATGGAGATAAGTGTCGGTTCAACAGATTGGAAGAACTAAAGACGAGGTCGTCTGTGAATCGTATTTCGCCGCCAACCGAGCGAACGGCCTCAGTCTCTGTGCTAATTCCGCCGGTAATGTCCTTTTCTGCGACTTTGTAATCCGGCCCCTTAGCGTAGATGTCCGGCTTCAGGAGTTTGATGGTTTCGACCGCCAACGGCCACTGATTAACCGCCACGTAATCCACACAGTGAAGCGCTGCAACTGATTCCGCTCTCAGATCATGGGGAAACGCGGGACGATGGGGCCCCTTGTTGACGTATTCGTCCCGGGTAATCGTGACCACGAGTGCATCCCCCATTTGCCGGGCTTCTTCAAAGTGACGAATATGCCCGATATGCAACAGGTCGAATACTCCGTGCGAGTGAACGATTCGTTTGCCTGCAGCTTTCAATTCTCGCAGGCAAACGGCCAACTCATCTAAAGTTCTGATTTTGGGATTGCGTCCCATGCCGGGTGCGCGTCGTGTTATACCGGATCGTGCACAAAGTGTCTGGATTCAGTCAAGTGGACTAAACACGACCTAAGTAAATGAACCAATCCATGGTGGCTTTGGCAATCGAGGCTGGATCCCATACTGGTGCCTCCCTCCAGTACTCAATGTGCTCCAGCATGGCTTGGACACCTTGCTCAAAAGAAACCCGTGGCTGCCATCTCAGCCCCTGACGGATCTTGGACGTGTCCGCGTAGGTACAGTCTGGTTCGCCAGGACGTTTGGGGATGTATAACACGTCGCCTCCGAGCAAACTGACTAGCCGGTTGACGCTGAAAGTATTCCCTGATCCGACATTAAATACCTCACAAGAAACATCCGATTGGGCCGCCTTAAGAAAAGCCTCCACGACATCCGTCACAAATGTGAAATCGCGTGTCTGTGTACCGTCACCCACGACAGTAAATGGCTTGCGAGCCAGTTTTTGAGCCAGAAATACCCCAAATACGGCCCCATACGTTCCGGATGTTCGTGATCGAGGTCCATAGACATTGAATAGACGTAAAGAAATCACGGGCAGCCCGAATACCTTCCCCCAATGCAGTACTATCTGCTCGCCCAGGTACTTTGTGAGGGCATATGGATACTGTGGTCGAATCTCCGCTGTTTCCGGAGTAGGATGACGATCAGGGATACCGTAACAAGAGGAAGACGCTGCATAGACAAGCCGCTTGGCCCCGCCCAGACGAGCGGCCTCTACCACAGCAACAGTCCCTTCCACGTTGGCGCGGTGATATTCAAGGGGTCGTTGGATGGAGGGGACAATATCGGCCAGAGCTCCCAGGTGAAAAACCCAGTCGACCCCATCGAAGTATGGGCGGATCATCTTCAAATCTGCCACATCCATCTGATGGAAGGAAAGGCTGGCGCTACCTTGCAGGTGAGCCAGATTTTCCAGTCGCCCAGTGGAGAGGTTATCCAGCACAACCACTTGATGCCCTTGCTGCAAGAGCAGCTCGGTAAGATGGCTTCCGATGAACCCTGCTCCGCCGGTTACAATGGTACGCAAGATTTCACCTGCTTATATGTTCCCTTCGATAGACTCGTGGTGAATGCACTGCCCACCGTCAACGATCGTTACTCCCGCTCAATCTTTCTTCATCAGCTCAATCAGCGTTGTCAGCACACGATCCGTCAGCCTTTTTCTTTGCATCGACAACCATACCCCAGGCTCCGTGAACCGTACCCAGTAAGGGCACCGCAGCGGGAAGTTCGTTATTCAGAGAGCTGCAATGGGAGCATCAGATCGACTGGGTGGCTAAATCGGCACCACGTCAGCAGCGTCAATCTCGACGGCAGCGGCTTGCTTGATGAGATGCACAGCGATGACCAGCCGATACCGTTTCTCTTTTCGAAGGAGGACTCCTCTGACACCCTCCAGCGGGCCTCGGATGACCTCCACCGCCATACCCTCGTGTAGGTAGGGGTGCGCATCGTAGGAAAGGGTGCTGACCATGAGTTTCTTAAGCGCATCGATTTCCTCATCCCGTACTGGCTCAGGGGCATTCTGCCTGCCGACGATCTGCACAACGCCCGGAATCTTAAGTACGGACAGTCTGTCCTGCCAGATGAACTGGGCGAAGCAATAGCCGGAAAAGAGAGGAACCTCGATGGCTTTCTTGCGATCTTTCCACTGGCTGATCCGCATCAGCGTCGGGAGAAGCCGCTCAACACCCTGACTCGCCAATCGATCTCTAACCTGCTTTTCATGCCGTGACCGCGTCCTGAGTGCATACCAGCGTGGAATTTCATCAATTTCGGGCACAGCTTCGCCCTCTCACTTACAGACCCACCTTCCGCCACAACCCCTCGGTGGTCAGGACTCTCGACGGCCAAACGGGCGGCCGTCTGCGAAGCCACCGTCTTACGTGCCCGAGACGAGAGCTACGATCTTTTCGCTCGGGACCCCTTCCCCGACGATCCGGGATCGGGTTCTTTCTGCATCGTCGAGATCAGCAATCAACACTGCGTCAAAATCGCAAGTCTGCAAAGCGACGACCGGCAACAGAGGATAGGAGAGAAACATGCCTTCGTCCTGGCCATTGATGAATCCGACGAGCGCCAGGTCCATCTCACGAATGGTGAGATAGGCCAACTCGGCTAATTCCCCTGTTCCGTAGATGACGAGCCGCTTCGAGCCAGCGCTCGACAAGTCTCCAAGAACCTGCTTCAGCCGTCCCCGCACCTCCCGGTAGTAATTGAGGGAGTACTGCATATACTGGTATGCCAGACGTGACTTCTCGGCGACCCCATGTGGCGTGAGGAGGTACTTGATGCGATTTCTGGGAATGGTGGTGACCTTGATATAACCTTTTTTGATCAGGCGCTTGAGATACAGATTGGTCAGCCCCAGCGCGACCCCGAGAGTTTTCGCCAGCGTCCGCTGCGTGACTGATCCATCCTTCTCAAGTTCATTGAGAAGCTGAAGATCTCGACGAGACTGTAAGTCCATGGAGAGTTTTAGCTTTTACGCTTGAAGTTCAGGATTTGAACATTTCAAAAGAACGCAGTCAAGGGAAAAGAGAAAGCTCCATTGGGAAAGCCCCAGTAAGCATTCGCCAGCTTTACCGAGGGAGTGGACCGAGACGTGCTTGGGGAAGAGATACGGGAAGGGCTTTCTCGTGAAACTCGCGTTCTTTTGCCGCCGGCACCGTTAAACCCTTGTCGGTCTGATAAAACTTGTCATCACGTTCCCATTGGTTCGTCATCTTGGCTCTTTCTCCCTCTTGGCGGGCTACTTTTTCGCACCTTTCTCGATAGAAGTCAAGACCTTCAGAAGGTTCCGGGCAAGTCGCTTCTGCTGAAGTTATGCATCCCGCGGCTGGGGAGGCTGTCGCATGAACGGTGGGTCGTCGTGGTCCAGGCGATGAAGGTGAAGGGGGTCCAGGGACTCGGCAGTCGAGACCACCCCTGTTCCACCATCAGCAGTGGGCCGAAAGACATCGAGGGCATGGCTGTAGTGATAGCTGCATCCATGTGGCGCCAGTCCGGCTTTCAGCTCCTCCGGACGCTCCCAATTGGCGGTCAGGAGTGCGGTTCGTGCCGGGTTGCGCCGGCTGAACATGAACGAAAGATGGTCCGGGTACCAGTCGGCACCCCCGGTCGCATAGGAGACAAAGAGGCGGGCTTTGGCGACAGCGGCAAGCTCAGTCAGGTACCCGTTCGTCAAGTACCCGTTTTCACCCACATCCAGCCAGCGTCCTGGAGCAGACAGGGCAGCATGGGCCGCGTAGGTGCGCACTTCCAGCAATTGCTGCTGGGAGGCAAAGACGGTTGCCATCGGCCCATGTTTCCTCACTAACTCGTCGATCACTCCCTCCTTCACGGCCGACTTGCCGGAATTGGTTGGGCCGCTGTCCACATGGACCAGCACGTTGCGTCCCCGATCGGTCACCAGATAGCAGTTCCGTGGCATCTCGATGTCGCAGGGGTCCTCCCCGAAAAACGGCACCGAGACCACCGCCCCCCCCTCGAAGGCCCAGGCTTCCCCA
>Ga0194119_10004076_pt1 | contig 22965 bp, 28 predicted proteins | sample TA2MahC100mmetaG_FD_148620 | JGI IMG/M metagenome (GOLD analysis project Ga0194119, IMG submission 148620) | Freshwater microbial communities from Lake Tanganyika, Tanzania - TA2015018 Mahale Deep Cast 100m | ecosystem: Environmental > Aquatic > Freshwater > Lake | place: Tanzania: Lake...
CGCTCGTCGCGGCGATTCTGGTCGCGCTGGCGATTGGATTCTTGTCGCGGCAGGGGACGCTCAAAGAAGATACAGCAATTGGAATTTTGTTCGCGGGCGCGCTCGCGCTCGGCGTCGCGCTGATCAGCACGATCAAAACGTACGCGCTCGATCTGACGCACATTTTGTTCGGCAATGTTTTAGGCGTGAGCGTCAACGATCTCTGGCTGACGGCGATCCTGGGTTTGATCGTACTAACGACGATTGTTTTGCTCTACAAAGAGTTTCTCGTCATCTCGTTCGATCCGGTGCTGGCGGCGACGTTGCGCTTGCCCGTCGAACTGCTTCGCAACGTGATGCTGATCCTGCTCGCGCTGACGATCGTCGTCTCGCTGCAAACGGTCGGGATCGCATTGGTCGCGGCGATGCTGGTCACGCCGGGCGCGACGGCATACCTGTTGACGCGTCGCCTGCCGACGATGATGGTGATCGCCGCGCTGATCGGCGCGTTCTCCAGTATCGCCGGATTGTACGCCAGTTTCTACATCAACGTCGCGTCCGGCGCGGTGGTCGTGCTGATCGCAACGGCGATTTTTCTGCTCGCGTTTTTATTCGCGCCGACGCGCGGGATCGTGTGGCGCGCGCGCCGCGAACGGCAAGGAGGTGATTGACATCGCGCAAATATAAAAACGAGCGCAGAGGTAACGGCTCTGCGCTCGCGCAAGAGAATAAAGCCATCGGTTCAGATGCTTGCGTCCCTTGCCGTGTGATTATAGCACAGCGCGTGACGCAAGCAAATTTACATTCTCGATTTTCAGGAGGATATTCGATGTTCCACTCGATTTCTATTCTGCGTCTGCTTGCGCTCGCGCTGCTGAGTCTGTCACTCGCCGCGTGCGCATTCCCCAGTACGCCAACTCCCGTCCCCCCGACGGCGGCGCCCGCGCAACCCACGCGCGCGCCCGCGCCCACGATCGCCACTTCCACGCTCAAAGTGCTGGCGGCGGAAACCTTTCTGGCTGACATCGCGCAAAATGTCGCGGGCAATCGGCTCAAAGTGGACGCGCTTATTCCGATCGGCGTTGATCCGCATGGTTTCGAGCCAACCCCCGCGGACGTTCGCCGCGTGGCGGATAGTCAAGTGCTGATCGTCAATGGCGCGGGCTTTGAAGAATTTCTCGCGAAATTGTTGGAGAACGCGGGCGGCAAGCGCGCCGTGATCGAAGCGTCGGCTGGACTCAAGAGCCGCGAGGCAAAGGAAGGCGAGGAAGCGAAAGTCGAACTGAGTGACGCTGATCTCGCCAAGGCAATCTGCGGCGCGGCGGGCGGCGAAGCACCCAAGAGCGCGCCGTCGGGCAAAACGGCGACGACGGCAACGACGTTGCCCGGCGAAGAGGGTTTGTTCGCGATCACGTTGACCAAGCAAGCCGACGGCACGTTCGCCGGGTATATCAAACTCGAAACGGACGAGGCAGGCGATTTTCAAATCGCGATCAGCGATGGCAAGTTGAACGTCGCACAAAACGCCAAAGCGATTGCCGCCGAGAAAAAAGTCACACTCAAATGTGCGGGCTTGACCCAAGGTCTCGTTGTCGAATTAAATAAGGGTGAAGCCGCGCTGGCATTGACAGGATTCAAGACCGACCAAGCCATCGTCCTCGTCGCGCCCGCAGGCGGACACGCGCATCATCATCACGCCGGCGATCCGCACTTTTGGCTGGATCCAAACAACGTGATCAAGTACGTCGAAAATATTCGCGACGGGTTGAGCCAAGCCGATCCGTCCGGCGCGGCAACGTATCAGGCGAACGCGAGCGCGTACATCGCGCAGTTGAAACAACTCGACCAATGGATCGCCGAGCAAGTCAAAGCGATTCCGCCAGAGCGCCGCTTGCTCGTCACGAACCACGAAAGTTTTGGTTACCTCGCGGATCGCTACGGATTCAAAATCGTGGGGACGATCATGCCGAGTGTCAGTACCGGCGCGTCCCCTTCGGCGCAACAACTCGCCGCGCTGGTGAACCAAATCAAAACGAACAAAGCCAAAGCGATTTTCTTGGAAACAGGAACGAATCCGCAACTGGCGAAACAAATCGCGCAGGAAACCGGCATCAAGGTCGTGACGGAACTGTATACCCACTCGATCACGGATGCCAAAGGTCTCGCGCCGACGTACATCGAAATGATGAAGTACAACATCAAGGCGCTTGTAGACGCGCTCAAGTAGCCGCGCTGCATTTGCCAACCGGAGTAAAGTGAATAGACCGGAGCGCAAGTCGTGTTTCGACTTGCGCTCTTGCGTTTTCCTCGATCACCACGCGTCCAAAGTGTGGTATAATCGAACTAACCTCAGTTCGGAAGGAGCAACGATGTGTGTCATTTGTGCCGCCGTTCCAGCCGTTGCCGCATTGGGCACAGCGGCAGATGGTGAGCAACGCAAACGCCAAAAGGAAACGCACGCGCGCGGGGCGCCGACGACGCGCCGCGAATATCCCATCCGCGTCCTGACTGCACTCGCGATGCTGATCCTGTTTCTCGTTTCGGCGTTTTATCACGCGCAACAGCCCAGCGGTTGACGGCGCGTCAAAGCAAAGACCTGGCGGGTCGAACAACCCGACAGGTCTTTGTATTTTTCGCCCTATCGAATGAACGTCAGGTGCAAACCTGGATCGTTGGGATGCAGTTTGTGGTAGACGCGCCGATTTTGCTTTTGCATCGCGTCGAGCATCGGCGTCGGTTCGAAATCGGTGACCAGCAAGATGAATCGCTCCGGCGATAGTTGTCCGAGCAATTCGTTGACGCGTTGAAGCGGCACGTCGCCTTGCCGGAGCAACACCGCGCCGTTGACGACGAACTGCGGCTCGCCCGCGATCCACTCCGGATCGCTTTCTGTTTTGGGCGGGATCGCCACATCGGTGGGCGCGTCCGCGCGTATTTCCGGCTGTCCGACCGCGCGGCGCAAGGTGTTGACCAACTCCAACGGATTGAGATTGCCGATGCGGGCAACTTGTTCCAGAGTTGCCAGTTGTCCGACGGTGCGACGCAAGACCGGGTTCTTTAGGTTCTTGAACGGCGGCGCGATCCCGATTATTTGCTCCTCCAGCGCGGGGTACGCGTTTAGCACATCGAATAATTTGCTGCGGGGGGTGATTTCCATCGCGCGACCTTTCTAGCCCTGCGGCGTGTCGTACGTCAACAAGCGACGTTCGCCTTCCAGTTGACGCGCTTCGGTCAAATCCTGGGTCACTTCCAGTGTTCCCAGGTAGCCGCCCTGCGCATCACGCATCGCGTAGTAGCAGATGTAGATCAGCCGCCCGCGCAGATTGATCCAAAAGCGCGCGCGGTCTTGTTTGCCCGCTTTGAAATCTTTGACGATCTGGTTGACGATGTGAACGCTCTTGGGCGGATGGCAGTACTGCACCTTGCGTCCCAGAATCGCGCGCGAGCGATCGAAGATGCGCTCCTTGCCAGGCGTGAAATAGCGCACGGTGTCATCCTTGTCCACAAACGTCAAATCGAACGGCAAAGTGCTGAACGCGGCAATCAGTTCTTCCAGCGAGAAACTGCCAGTCGGCATTTGAATGCGTCCACCGGCGGCAACGGGCTTGAGCTCTTTGTGCACACCGCCTTCCGGCGTCCACTCGAATTGCGGCGCGTACAGACAGTAACCGTACTCGTCGCTCTGCAGATAGATCTCGTACCAGTCCTGTTCGGTGAGCAAATTGAGCGCGGTCGGGAGCAGAATTTTTTCTTCCTTGTAGACCATATCGTCAATCGCTTCGATCGCGGGCGTGACGGCGAGCAAGTTGTACGCTTTGGCTTCGGCGGCGGTCAGCGTGACGGTTTCCTGTAACCCGGCGATGGTTTGGCGCAACATCTGGCGCGCTTGATCGTGCTTGCCCCACATCACGGTCGGCGGACCGGGCAAGTTGTTTTTCTCAAAGTACGGAAAGAGCAAATATTCTTTGCGCCGATAATGTTTGTCCACATCCATCAAATTGTTGAGCGCTTGTTGAAGATCGCGCATCGGCGCGGTGGCGTCCTGATCGTCCGGCAGCGCTTCGATTTTCTGCATCTGCAAGCGAATCTGCCCCGTCGTTTTATTCAGTTCGCGATTTTCTTGCACGAACGTGTGTACCGGGTGACCGGGGATCGTCTTGGGCGTTTCTTGCAGATCGAGGTGTTTTTTCAAGACGCGCGTGTGCGTATCGCACAACTGCTGCACGCTTTCCGCGGGGATGCCTTCCTGGATCAGTTGGACTTCCATCAAAAAGACATCGCTGTAGTCCGCCTCGTCGAGCATCGTTTCGAGTTGCGTCTTGATTTGATCTTCCGCCGCGCCGGAATGGAGTTGGCGGATGAGATTTTTCATAAGATCAATCCGCTGTTGGCGATTGTTGATGATCTCGCTCATTCGAACATTCCTTTCTTCGGTTTCGTGGTTGTTAGTATATACTAATTTCGATTGAATGTCAAGTAAAACTCGTCCACCGGGCATTTTGAAAAAACCAGGTTTCTCGCAGAAACCTGGTTTTGATTTTACCCCTTGAACAAGGTTTTTTCGGTAGTACTACCACAGTTCGCCGAAACGCATCTGTGTCACTGGCAGATTCACCGCCCGACCGAAAGCATAGCGCGGGCGTAGCGAAGCGTCGAGCGCATCAGGTTCGCAACTGCGGAAACAAAATCACTTCGCGGATGGAGGATTGATCGGTCAACAACATCACCATCCGATCCACGCCCACACCCAGCCCGCCGGTCGGCGGCATCCCGTGCATCAACGCTTCGATGAAATCGAGATCGACCGGATGCGCTTCCTTGTCTCCGGCGTCGCGCTGCTTGGACTGCTCCACAAAGCGCGCGTACTGATCGAGCGGATCGTTCAGTTCGGTAAACGCGTTCCCCAGTTCCATATTCAGCGAAAACGCTTCGAACCGTTCGACGACGCGCGCGCAAAGCGTGTCCGGCTTCTTTTTGGCGAACGGCGAAATTTCTTCCGGATAATCCATCACGAACGTCGGTTGAATCAATGTCGGCTCGGCGAAGACGCTGAACAATTCGTCCACTTGCTTGCCCCAGGTCGGTTTGGCTTCCACTTTCAAATTCAGTTCGGCGAGGCGTTGGCGGAGCGCGGGCAAATCGGCGTCCGCGTAAATGTCCACGCCGCTCGTTTTGAGAATCAGATCGCGCATCGTCGCGCGGGGCCACGGCGGCGTCAGATCGATCGCGTGTCCTTGGTACGTGATCTGCAGCGTGCCGTTCGCCGCCAGCGAACAGGCGGCGTACAATTCTTCGACGAGCGTCATCATCGTCGTGTAATCGCCGTATGCCTGATAGCACTCCATCATCGTGAATTCGGGATTGTGCTTGAAATCAATTCCCTCGTTCCGAAAATCTTTGCTGATTTCGTACACGCGCTCGATGCCCCCCACGAGCAGGCGTTTCAAATATAATTCATCCGCGATCCGCAGATACATATCGCGATCGAGTTTGTTGTGGTGCGTGACGAACGGCTCCGCCGCGCCGCCGCCGTACAACGGTTGCAGCACCGGCGTTTCGACTTCGAGAAAACCGTGCTCGTCCAAATATGTTCGCATCGCGGTGATGATCTTGGAGCGCTTGACGAAAATTTCGCGCACCGGCTCGTTCGACAACAGATCGAGATAGCGTTGGCGATAGCGCGTCTCGGTGTCTTTCAGTCCGTGCCATTTCTCCGGCAAGGGCGACAACGTTTTGGCGAGCAGTTCAAAGCGCGTCACTTGGAGCGTGATTTCGCCGGTCTTGGTGCGGACGATCTCGCCTTCCACGCCGATGAAATCGCCGAGATCGAAATCTTTGACAAGGGTCGCGTAATTTTCCGCGCCGACGGCGTCCTTGCGGAACAGCAATTGAATTTTCGCCGTGCCGTCCTGAAGGTGCGCGAACGCCAGCTTGCCCATCTCGCGCAACGCGATCAAGCGTCCGGCGAGTTGCACGCCGGAGAGCGCTTCGCCGCGCGCGAACGCGTCGAGCGTCTGGCGCGCGGTGTGCGTGCGCGATACCCGTAGGGGGTATGGGTTGACGCCGCGCGCGCGCCAGCGCTGCGTTTTCTGATAGCGGTGTTGTTCTTGATCGTTCAGCCGCGCAAGGAAATCGTCCATAGAATCTCCAAGACGGAAGACGAAGGACGGAGAACGGAAGAAATCTGTCCACCGTCGTCCGTCCTCCGTCGTCCGTCTTAACGGATTTCAGTAACCTTCAGATGACGCACGCCGTCGGGAATTTTCACTTGCACTTCGTCGCCCGCGCGTTTGCCCAGCAGCGCGCGCCCGACCGGCGATTCGTTCGAGATGCGCCCGCGCGTCGGATCGGCTTCCGCCGAGCCGACGATTTGGTACATCTCGTCGTCGTTGCCGCCGCGCTCGACGACGGTGACGTACGAGCCGATGCCGACGGAATCGCTCGCGCGCGTTTCGTCAATCATCACCGCGTTCTTCAGCATCTGTTCGACTGTCAAGATGCGCCCTTCGACGAACGCTTGTTCATTCTTCGCTTCGTCGTACGCGGAATTCTCCATAATGTCGCCTTCTTCTTTCGCGGAATGAATCTGCTCGGCGACTTCGGCGCGGCGCACCGTCTTGAGTTGCTCCAGTTCTGCTTCGAGCTTGGCGCGTCCCTCGGGTGTCAAAAAAATGGGTTTTTCAGCCATGCGGTACGACCTCTTGGGAATAAAAAATCAGTCGGACATCATCCGCCCAGATTTCACACGACGACGTCCAACTGACTGTATTATACGCGAATTTGATATTTACGCAACCGCGCCGCGCAAGGCGCAAGACGCAAGGCGACGCGAGGGAGTACTTTAGTACCTCAAGTCCTATTGCATTAACCTGAAAAATGGTGTATTATCTACAGTAGGGTAAGATGAGGAGAATGCTATGAAATTCGGGACGGCGGTTTTGCTTGGTATGCTCTTGACGGTTTGCGCGTTTGCTGCACCCACAGTTGCCACAGCCGATGCTCCGTTTTGCGCTTTTATTCCAGCCACTGGGCATAACATTCATGGCGCATTCTTTGCCTTTTATCGCGTGCGTAACGGCGTGGAGAATTTTGGCAATCCATTGACCGAAGCGTTCAAAGAAAACGGACGGATCGTGCAGTACTTTGAACGCGCGCGCCTGGAATTTTTTCCCGAAAACCCAGAACCCTTTCGCGTGCAGGTGAGTTTTCTGGGCGAGCAGTACGGCATTACCGATCCCCCGCTCAAATCTCAGGCGATTCCTCCCGACAACAATCCCAACTTTCATTACTTTCCCGATTCGGGGCAAATGGTCTCGTTCGCCATCAAAGAATATTTCGATCAGAGCGGCGGCATTCAGATTCTCGGTTATCCGATCTCCGGCTTGCGCTTCGAGTCCGGCAAGTTCGTGCAATACTTTCAACGCCAGCGCGTCGTTTGGGATCCGATGCTCTCTGGCGCGAACAAGGTGCGTCCCAGCGCGGTGGGACAACTCGCGCTCGATAAAAAATATCCCGCCGATTTCAAAGCGCGCGCGCGCGTACCCACCGATTGGTGCGGTACGCCGATGACCGGACCCGCGCCGACACCTGCGCCATTCGTGGCTCCGACTCCCTCCAGCGGCAACACCGCGCTCGGAATGCAAGTGCGCGTGCGCTTTCGCCAAACCCGCACGACGGGTCCGCAATACGTGGACGTGATCGCCGAAGATCAAAACGGTCGGCGCCTCCGGGATGTAGCGGCGTATGCCATAGTCTACCTGGTAAATGGCGAACGCTACTTTCCATTATTGCCGACCAATGCTTCCGGCGCTTCGACGTTCGGTTTTGAAATCGGCAATCAGCCGACGAACTGTTCCGTGACCGTCCAAGTCTACGGGTTTTCCGGCGCGCTCTTAGCCGCCGGACGCGATACGTTTAACTGCCACTAATCCGCATTCGCCGCGTCATCCTGATCTTCCCAGCCGATGATCCAAACGCACAGCCCCGCGAGCAAGATCGTGGCGATGACGAGCGCGGCGAGTTGGGTCGGCAAGAGTCCGACATCTTTCGCCGACCACAACAAAATGACGACCATTCCGACGGCAAGCGCGCCCCACGCCGTCAAACGCGGATGTTGACTCGCCCAAGTTTTTAGCAACGTCATTTGAAAAATCCTTCCTACAAAGTCGCCGCTGGCAAAATCGCCGGCGGCATTTTTACATCGGCTTGGTGGCAATGTCCGCGCGCAAACGCTTTACCCAAATCCGTTCGCCCGGCTTGATCCGTTCGCGCACGATCGCTTGCCAGACCGGATGCAAACTCGCCAACTCGGCGGGCTGATAGCCCTGTGTGCGCGCTTGCTCGCTGAGGTAGAGCGGCGCCGAAACTTCGAGGAACAGCACGCTCACCTCGCAGAGCAACTTGTGCGCTTCCTCCTCGATCAATTCGAACAAGCGCGGCAACACCAGCAACGCGGTATAATTCGATTCCGCCCACAACTCGCGCACCGTCGCCACCAGGTTTTCCGCTTCCCACGCGGCAAACGCGACCACGCGTCCTTCGCCCGTCGCGATGCGATAGCCCCCCGCGCCAAATCGTTTGAGCGCTTCCTCGTGCGAAAGTGGGCGCGCCAAATTTTCGCGTTTGGCAATCGCGGTGGCGAGCGCATCCAGATCGTTCCGGCGGCTTCGGCGCACGTCGAATTCCGGCGCGGGCTGGGCAGTTGTTGCCGGCGCGGGCGGCGCGACAGGCGGGGGCGTTGGAATTTCCGGCGCGCGCTCGACTGGCGGCTGACGGGTGACCACCGGCGCAGGCGCCGCGGCAGGCACAATCGGCAACGCGGGCGCAGGGTGCGAATCTTGTAACCACTCGCTTTTGTCGCGCGCGGTTTCCGGACGAATCGTTTTCCACACGCGCGCGATTTGCGCGTGCGTCGCGTTCGGGTCGCCGCTGTTATCAATGACGACATCGGCGTGGCGCAATTTCTCGTCGAGCGATCCTTGCGCGGCGAGCCGCGCGCGCGCTTGCTCCGCGCTCAGATGCCGCGTTCGCATCACGCGTTCGATCTGCGTGTCGGGCTGGCACGTCACCGCCCACACCGCGTCGCACCAGAGATGCATTCCGGCTTCGAACAACTTGATCGCTTCCAGAACGACGACTTGATGTTTCGTCGCGCGCAACAGATCTTTCGACTGTGCGATGACGGCGGGATGGACGATGCTTTCGAGCGTGTGGAGCGCGGCGGCGTCCGCAAACACGCGCGCGCCCAGTTTGCGCCGATCGATCCGCCCGTCGTGCGTCAGAATGTCCGCGCCGAACGCGTCGACAATCGCGCGCCACGCGGGCGCGCCGCGCCGCATCGCGACGTGCGCGAGCGCGTCGGCGTCAAGACCGCGCGCGCCCAACTGCTCCAGTATTTGGCGGACGGTACTTTTGCCGCTGCCCAGGTTGCCGATCAAACCGATCAGGTAAAAGTTTTGCACGGTTTCCACTTGGTGTCATTGCGAGCCGCGAAGCGGCGAAGCAATCTCCCGATTCCAGGTTGGGGGTTGCTTCGTCGCATCGTTCGGCTTGGCGCACGATGCTCCTCGCAATGACAACGCGATCGTCATTTCAAATCCAACTGATAACCAATCGGCACGATTTCAAACCAGGTGTTGCCTGGTTTCAATGCCAACGCATTGCCCGCGCTATCGGTGAATTGCCAAAACTCCTGCTCGGTCTTGCGGCTCCACTTGCCCTGCACCATCACGCCGTCGCGAAAGAAATGCGCGTCCCCTTGTCCGGTCAGCGGAATGTAGACCGAGACCGCGTTATTCGCGTCTTCGATGATGTTGGTGCGTTCGTGTCGCGCGTACAGGACGACGACATTCGCCGCACTGATCTGCGCCTCGACATCTTTGCCGGTAGTCACGCAGTCCGAGCCGTTGCCCCACTTGGAGGTGATCGGATGCATCGCGTCAATGTGCGGATTGGCAAGCGGCGAATAGCGCAAGTATTTTCCGCTCGCGCTATCGTAGCGCCACGCGACCTGGGCGGAGGGGGGCCACGGCGCTTTGGTCAGCGCGATGCTCGTGATCGCTTGACCGCCGGGCGCGCGATCGGAAAACGTAAAGCCGTAGAGCGGCACCGACGATTCCCAATTTTTTTGGCGCAAGTACTCGCGGATGCGCTGAGCCGACGTCAGCAAGCGACCTTGATAGCCGCGATTTTTGTCGTAACAGTATGCGGGCTGGTTGAAGAACTCGTCCAAATTGATCATTGGCGATTGTTCGAACAGCCAGCGTGTCCCATTACTGCCGCCGGAAAAAACGAGCGCGGCATTGAGCATCGGCACCATTTGAAAATTGATGATGCGCCCACTGCGGATCGGACCCAGCAGCGGCGGGTCTTGACCCAAGTACACCGCGCTAAAGCGCGTGTTGGCGTAGGCGTTGTTCAAAATGTCAATCAATTCTTCAAAGACGAGATCGGCTTGACTCAACCCGGCATGCCACTTGTTCGTGCGCACGGTTTGCTCGTTGCCGATCCGCGCGACCAAGGGGCGGCGCTGGAGCATCGCCGGATCCGCGGCGAGTCCGGTCAGTGGATTGATGTTTGCCGGGCGACCCGGGATCGGGACCGGCGGAAAAGGACCGAACTTTGGCAAGAACGGCTGCGCCGCTTCGATAGGCGGAATCGGCGCGGCGGCGCGCGGCGCGCCCGGCGCGAGCGTCGCGGGAACTGTTTGCGGCGCGCCGGGAATGAGCGGTTGCGGATTCGCTTGCCCAAGTGGTAACGGCGTGCCAAGTGTCGAACCAAGCGGCGGGACCACTGTGCCTGCCGCTGGAAGCGCGGGATTGTCCGCCGCCAAAGTTGGAATGGAAGTGGATTGCGCGCGCGGCGTCCAGGTGGGGCGTGGTGTGGGCGTGGCGGTTTCGGCTTCGCAGGCAACCAACACGAGCATTGCGCCGATCAAAAATGTAATCCATCGGCGACGATCAGGTAAAAACATATTTCTCCGTACCTCAGATCCCAAAAGTGCATCCATTATAATCACAAAACGCGGGATTGGCAAAAGTCAACTGCGCGCAAGTTCAGCGGCGGGCAAACCAATACCACGCGCTCGCGCGCTCGTTGCGCTCGGTGCCGTGTTCGATGCGTTCCAAGACGAAGGAGGCGGCGAACAACGCGCGCACCTCGTCCGGCGTAATGCCGATGTTGCGAAACGCGAGCCAGTGACGCGGCGCGTCCGGCGGGCGCGGACTGAACGCGTACAGCATCATACGCCCGCCCGGACGCGTCAATTGCGCGATTTGGGCGACGTAACGCGCGCGCGCGGCAACCGCGAGCGCGTGCAAACAACCGATGTCGAGGACGAAATCGAACGGCGCGGCAAGATCGAGCGCCGCCAGACGCGTCGCATCGGCAACGCGAAAATCAAGCGCGAGATTCGCGCGACGCGCTTTGGCGCGCGCCACCGCGATCGCGCGCGCGGAAAAATCCACGCCGACGACTTGAAAGCCGTGCTGCGCGAGAAAAATCGCGTGCGTGCCGGTGCCGCAACCCAGGTCGAGCGCGCGCGGCAAGGTCTGCGCGGTTTTCGAAACCGCCCAGGTCTTTTCGACGAACGCGACCACTTCGGGGGGCGTGCGGTTGCTGTCCCAACGCGGCGTGCCAAACCGATACTGAAATTCAAAAAACCATCGCCGCAAATTCATCATCTCGATCACCCAATCACCTGCTTCGCGTCACGCTAACACGCGCGCAATATTGGTAGATCGGACAGAGCGAACATTTCGGCGAAGTGGGATGGCAAATGTTTTGTCCCAGCGCGACCAGTTCGTCGTTGATTTCGATCCAGTACGCGCGCGGCAATTTTTCGCGCAACGCCATTTCGGTTTGTTCCGGCGTTTTGGTTTGCACGTACCCCCAACGATTCGTGATGCGATGAACGTGCGTGTCCGCGCAGATGCCGGGCTTGCCAAATCCGAGCGTGACGACCAGGTTCGCGGTTTTGCGCCCGACGCCGGGCAGTTGCACCAGCGCGTCAATTTCGTCCGGCACGCGTCCGGCGTACCGCTCGATCAGTTCGTGGCACACCTTAAGAAGGTTGCGCGCTTTGACGCGATAAAAACCGACGGGATAAATCGCGCGCTCGATTTGGCGCGGCGTCAACTTTAACATCGCCGCGGGCGTATCCGCGCGCGCGAACAAACGTTGCGATGCGGCGGCGGTCACCGCGTCTTTCGTTCGCAAACTCAAGAGCGTGGACACGAGGATGTGAAACGGCGCGCGCCGGCGGTGCGACAATTCGGTGACGTAGGGCGTGCGCCATACGCGCGCGGCGCGCCGGAGAATTTTGATGACGGGATGAATCGCGGCATCGTTCATAGGACCAGATCGTTGGCGCGCGCTTGCAAATCCTTTTTGAATACTTGCCAATTTCCTTCGATCACGTCGGTCAACTTGACGCCGATGCGGAACAAGCCATTCGTGCGGCGATGCGCGTGCACCACGTCGCCCTTGATCAGCAACGTATAGAACGGCGCGAAGATCCACAAGATCATACTCGCGTCGGGCGCGACCTCCTGCGTCAATTCGATCAGCGCGCCGCGCTCGCTCAGATTGACGGTCTGCGCCGTGCCTTCGCTCACTTTGGTCTCGCGCTGAAAACACTCGTACATAATTTGGTACGCGGCTTGGACGCGCGGCGCTTGGCGTTGTTCCGATGTCATCGCGCGATCCTTTCGCCCAACGCGCGCACGGTGGCGGGCGAATGACCTTGATAGTGATTGTTCACAAAGCACCACGTCATCACGCCCTTTTCGTTCAACGCGACGATCAGATCGCTCCAGCGATCCAGGTCGGCGTCGCGATTCAAGCGCACGCGATCGAATTGTTCGTCGGTAATGTCTTTGCGATTGCCGAGCAGGCGAACGTACGCGAAATCGGTCGTGGCGCGCGCGCTGCGCGGCATCGAACCGTAATCCGAGAGCGCGAGCGCGACGCGCTGTTGCTCGAGCAGATCGAAGAACGCGTCGTTCAGCCAGCCGCGCTGGCGCACTTCGACTGCGTAGCGAAACTGGGGCGGCAGCGCGGCGAGATAGCGCGCGAGCGCATCGTGCTGCTCGGGCGTGAAGGTGTACGGAAATTGCAGGAGCAACGGACCCAGTTTCTCGCCGAGCAAACCCAGCGTCGCGAGAAATTGTTCCGTCTCGCGCTCGGCATCCTTGAGCATTTTTTCGTGCGTGATGATCTGTGGAAATTTCGCGGCGAAGCGAAAATGCGCGGGCGTTGCGTCGCGCCATTGCTCGACGCTGTGCGGACGCGGGAGCGCATAGTACGTGCTGTCAATTTCGACGGCGCGAAAATGCTTGGCGTATTCCGCAAGGAAATCGCCTGACTTTGTTCCGGGCGGATAAAACGCGCCGACCCAGCTTTTGTACGCCCAGCCCTGCGTGCCGAGAAAGAGAGCGCCAGCCATTGTCTAACTTTTGCGCTCCAACAGATCGAGAAAATCGCGCGGAGCCACAATTGGAATTTCACGGAAACGTTCGAGCAGATTCAGGTCTGGATCGCCGCTGACTAGAAAATCTGCGCGACCCGATACAGCACATTCCAGAAACCGATTGTCTGTTGGATCCGTGGTGATCTCCGTAATCGTCTCTGTGGGTACAACAAATTCCGCTTTGCGTTCGATGTATGCGATAATCGAATCAACAATGTCACGCGGCAAACCAAACTTGGGACGCGCAAGGACAACCACATATTCTGCCATAATTTCTGCCGACACAAGGACGGCAAAATATTTTTGGTCCCAATAATCAACCAGGGCTTGCAATCGTCCTCCAAGGATCATTGAGACAAGTACGTTGGTGTCCAGTACGATTCTCATTTCTGGGCTCGCACTTGTCTGATCTCTTCGGCAATATCCGCTTCGGTAATTCCGCGCTCGGCGGCGATGGCGCGCGCTTGCGCCAGCGCGCTTTGGAATTCGCGTTCCAACTCGGCATCGCTCTTGGCGCGAATTTTCAAGAACCGAATAAAGTCGAGCACTTCGCCAATCTTTTCAGTTGGCAAAGTGTCCAATTCTCGAATGACTAATTCCTGTTGTTTCAACATAGTATCCTCGCTCGGCATTGATCAATCCCGCAACTCTATTATATCACACGCGCGCGGGACTGACAATCGCTTGTGCGAAATCACGGGCGCGGCTATAATGCTGGCGGGAAAGAGAGGTCGAAATGCGAAAACACAGGAACGCGTCGAGTGTTGTGCTCGCGCTGATCGTCATCGCGATTCTGGCGTGCTCGCCGCAAGCGATTGCCAAAGAGGTGCTGGGGCTGCGCGCGGACGAAACGCCGACGACGGTCGCGTTCGTCACGACGCCGACGCGCGCGATGTTTACGCCGGTGGCGACGCCGACACTGATGCCGCCCGCCACCGCGTCGCCCGCGCCCAGCAGCGCGCTCCCGGTCGCTCCCGCGCCGACCGCGCTGCCGGCGCTGAACCTGCGAACCGATTTGCCCGCGCTCGCGTTGCGCGACTGGCCCCGCCCCGCGAACGACAACGGACGCGGCATCCACTTTTTCGCCGATCGCGTGTACTATACGCCGCGCGATTTCGAGATTCAAATGCCGCGCGTGATCGATCTGCAAATGCGCTGGATGCTCGTGATTTATTCAGACGAAAATCAAATGCGGCTTGCCGCGCCGCAATTCAAAGCCGCCGGAATCGTTCCGGTCTGGCGCCGGTATTTGCGCGCGTACAATCGCTACTCGTCGTGGGAACGCGACGTGCAAATTCTCAAAGAGCACGGACTGCCGCCGTACTTTCAGCTGTACAACGAGCCGGACAGCGAGGAGGAATGGGACGGGCGTCCCGTCAACCGGGACGCGTGGGTGGCGACGTTCGTGCAGAGCGCGCGCGACGTGTACAACGCCGGAGGATTCGTCGGCTTGCAGGTGCTCGATCCCGAGTGGGTGCGCGCGGTGATCCAAGAGATCAAAACGCGCCAGGGCGAACGAATTTTCGGACGAATGTTTTTTGTGCCGCACGCGTACGCGCTCAATCATCCGCCCAACTACACCGAGGATGAGAACGCGGTGCTGGGTTTCCGAATGTTCGCCGATGTGTTTCAAAAGGAACTTGGCTTTGTGCCGCCGTTCATCGTCGGCGAGGGCGGCTGGAAAATCGGCGAAGCGCACGACAATCGGTTCCCCAAAGTGGACGAGCCGCTGATCGCCAAATACTATGTCGAACTGTACAACTGGTTTCGTCCGCCGGGGCGAATGTCCAATGGCGAACCGCTGCCCGATTACTTGTTCGCATTTTGTCCCTGGCTTCTCGCGTCGAACACGACGGCGGGCGCGTGGTACGATTCGTTCGAGGGCAATCGCACCGCGCTGATTCAATCGGTGACGAAGATGGGGACGTTCACGCGCCAGTTTTCGTGGGACAAGAAATGAGACCGGGAGACAAGGTGAGTGGGAGACCGGGCGAACCGTTGGTACGCGCGCCTTGTCCCCGTGTCTCCCCGTCTCCGCGCCGCGCGTCAACGCCCTTGAAATTCCTCCACCATCGGCTGCAACACGACGATCATTTTAGCAAGTTTCGCCGCGAGCCGATCCACCAAGTCCGCGTCGAGCGATTCGTACGGCACGACCTCGTGCACGCGGCTCCACGAATTCGTCCAGCGTTCGATCTCGATGCGCGGACCCAGTTGATCGTGGATTTCGAGCGCGCGCGCTTCCAAGTACGCCAGCAACGCGTCATTGGTTGCTTTGTCCGCCTCCAGATGCAAGCCGATTTCGATCAGGCGTTCTTGACCGCGCACCCAGACTTCGTAATGCAATCTGGGATGGCGATAAAAAATTTTGACGATGCTGAAAAAGGATCGCGGCTCGAATCCGCGCCGCGCGCGCGGCAATCGTTTCCGCGTCTTGTCCACGAGACTGATCTGAAATTCTTGAATTCGCATTTTGACAATCGAGATTATAGCATAGCGTTTGCCGCGCCACAAGGTCGGTCACGGAATCGCGTTTTGACTTTTCGGGCAAACGGCGATAAAATCGCGCGCGAGAATCGAAAATGGGGCGATGGCGAAATGGCAGCCGCGACGGACTTAAAATCCGTTGGAGTGCTCCTCCGTGTGGGTTCGACTCCCTCTCGCCCCATTTCAGGGTACACAGCGGAACGCGTTGGCGCTCTCACGCGCCAGCGTTCCGCCGAGGATTTACGATGTCACAACGCAAACAGATGCGCCCAGTCTCCCAGCCGACTAGCAAGGGAGATGACGAAATGAACAAGGACTTGATCAAGTACGTGACGACGCGTGAAGCGGCGGAAATGCTGGGGGTGGCTACCACGCATGTAAATCGCTTGCTGATCGGAGAGAAAATCAGGGGCATCAAGAAGGGACATGACTGGCTTGTGTTCGCGCCGTCGCTTGAAAAGTATCTCGCGAACAAGAGCAAGCGCGGGCGTCCGTCGTCGGGATCGCCGACAATCCAAGTACAAGAAAAATCGAACGGGCAAGGATGATCGAATTCCTTGCCCGTTGTTTTGTGTTTGCAATCATCAGCGCGCACGGTCAATTCGACCGTGCGCGCTTTTTTGTTTCCATTCCCCAGGGCTACAACTCCAACACGCAGAGGGCTATCGCCATCAGGGGTGTGAGCATTGTATCTGTTGTAACCCGTTGTAACTATTGTAGTGTGTTGTAACTGTTGTAGCCATTGTATCAAATATGTGGTGTGTGTTGTGAGTGTGTGTATGTGAGAGAGTGGGGAGACGCAGAGGACGATCAAGCATCTATGCGCCCCTCTCCAACTTAACGTCACTAACGTCACAAACGTCATTAACGTCATCGGGGGGGATCGGGATGGAATCTATTCATTCCAACATCAAACCGCATAGGACTTGATCCGCAAGCACAGATGACGGGTGTGTCCGCGACAGACGGGGTAAGTGGGGGTACTATACCTAACGGTCAAGAGCGTTACACGTTTACAGGTCCACCGCTTGCATTCTTTTCAGCAGCGCGTGGGGCTCTTGCCCCAGTCCACTGGCAAGCGCGACAAACCAATCGCTTGCGAAGAAGGCGCGCAAATCGCCGAGCGGATCCGACGCCCATGGGTGCTCGCGGTTGAATCGTTTGCCTGCACGGGTCTCTTTCAGGTCGTCAACGGCTTGGCGGATGATGCAAGCGGCAAGCACAGTTTCCGCACCCAAGAGGTTGCTCAGGTCAGAGAGATCGGGGGTAGGGTTGACCGGATTGATGGTGGTGGTCCGCTTGACGATGCGGTATCGTCGGGATTTGCTTGGAGCATACATCGCCCCAAGTGTAGCACAGAACGCGTGTTCGTGTCAACGTATGCGTTTTCGCGCGCTCCCAATTTCTCGCGGCGGTGGCAAATTTGTCACCCTTCGGGGTTCAACCTACGTTCACAGGCTGATGCTCGTGCGTTCACTTTCTCTGGTACTCTACCCATGCCTTCTGCAATGCTGGATGAACGTATACTCCGCTTCCGGATTCGGACAGAACAGCCCCCAAATTGCGCGGGTCAAACGATTCCCAGTTTATCTTTCCAAACACTCCGCGCGTCATCGTGAATTTGATCGCGACCTCGTCTTTCCTGTTGCCGTAGGCGTCTTTGAACTCAGTGAACATTCGCACTTCGAGCGTCTTGACAGTCGAGATATTCCGAAACACGCCGGGTGCAAGTATGGTCATTGTTTGCGATGCTGTTCTGATTGCGTGTCCCTCGTCCAAGAATATTTTCACACCATAGTCAATCGTCGCAACAGATTGCCAGATTGACGCTTTGCGAAAATTATCCTTCAATCCGTTCGTGGCGATTGCCGCAAGTTGTTCTTCGGGTGTCGCTGGCGTTCGCGTCATTGTAGGCGTTATGGTCGGTAGAATCTGAGCAACCGATTGTAGCTTGGGCGTTTCTGTCGCACGCGGTTTGGTTGCCAGTGCGACTTGACTGGCATCAGTGCGCGAGGTAGTCGCTCTTGGTATCATCAAGAGAACTGAAAAGCACATCACGCAGATTGCAACAATCGCAAGAACGGGCAAGACAAACAGAGTGGGAACACCGATTCCCCAGAAGTAAACACGGGTAGGGAAGTTGAATGAGGGAAAAGAAGATGGGACCGGTGCAGTTTGAAATTGCGGGGCTTGAAGTGGGGCACCGCACCCCCCGCAAAATCTGTACTCAGAAGGATTGTCCGATCCGCACGACGCGCATTTCATTTGTGTCTCCTTTGACCACTCGCGCAACAACCAGCAAGCAATCGCCTGCCAAGGGAACACGCGAGTCACTTGATGTGCTTTGAATGCCGTGCCAAACTTGATCGTGCCTGCGAATGTGAGTAACGGGGTGAAGCATCCATATCGGTTCACAAACCGCATGGTTTCGCGATTTGCTATTGCACTCTGCTACCCACTTCTTCTGCCAACATTCTACCGCATCCCTTGTTTTTGGTCAATTCTTGTCCAGAAAAGGGCGAGAAAAAGTCGCACTTGTGCAGGGTATTGGCGCACAGAACAGCGCCAAACTCGTCAAAATTCGTTCAAATTTGGGCTACCAGACTATTGACAAAAAGTAAGTTATCTTGTATAATTGAATATGTAAGATAACTAACAAAAACATCGGCAGCAAGTGGTAGGACACTTGCCGCCGACTAACCGCCCGAACGTGAGCAAGCACGCGCGGGGGCTACACCGATAGTACCACAGGTTGCCCCTTGACGCAAGACCCTCGAGGGGCGAATTTTTTGGAGGTGTAGCAATGTCTGTCAAATGGATTGATGGTGCCGAGACAGTTGTTGTCTATGGGTACGAACGTCGCCCGGTCAGGTTGCCCTGGCAAGCGTGGATGCAGTGGACGAATGTAGCCATTGCAAACGTTGAGCGCGCCATCACTGAAAAACTCCCGCGCACACAGCAAGTCACGAACTCACTCGATTGGCTGCGCTCGTGCGGTGTGGACGGCAAGGAATCATTCTTCGGGTTGAAAGAACGTCTCGCACTCTTGGCACAGCCGGGCGATCCCAGTCGCATCGTGCGCTGCCAGTGCTGCAACATTCCGCTGAGCGATCCGTTGAGCAAAGCCCTGGGCATCGGTCCCGTGTGTAGGACCAAAGGGAAAGCAGCGTGACACAAAACACGGGGCGGGGTCGAAACACCCGCCCCTACTCCAAACGAGGTGACAAATGGCTTTCAAGAAAATGCAAGCGACGCAGTACCCGCCCCGGCTCTGGGGGCTGGTGGGTTATCCCGGATCCGGCAAGAGCACGTTCGCAACCGCGATGCGCGCGCCGATTCTCGCGATTGACGCCGATCATCGCTTCACCGAAGTCGTGCGTCTGGCAAAGGAAGTCTTCGCGCTCAGCGATACTCCCGAAGACAATGTGGACGCGGATCGAATTGCGGCGATCCTTGCCCAACAAATGCCCGGTAGCCAGGTGGGGACGATCGTGATCGATTCGCTCACCGCGATTATCACGCCGCTTGTCGTGCAAGCAATGATAGACAAAGACGAAGGGCGCGTAAAAAACTTGGCGGCGGCAATGCGCGGCAAAGCGTTGGCGATGCGCCAACTGCAAGACGCGGTGACGCGCTGGGGGACGGACGCGCTCTGGATTTATCACCTTCACGATGCGCGCGACGAAAAAGCGCAAGCCGTCACGACCGCAACCGTGAGCGCAACCGAACTTGTGCGCTTGACCCGTTCGATCAATCTGCAATTAGAAATCACGCAAGCCAACGGCAAGCGCGGCGTCAAAGTCATCTGGGCACGGCGCGGGCGTTCGGGCGGGACGCTCTGGGATGATACGGGCGATTGGCGCGGAATGCCGGAGAAGATCGAAGCGGCGGTCTACGACGGGCTATCACAAGCCGAACAAGAGCGCATCGAGCGCGCCGCGCCCGAAGTGTTCGAATCGCCGGAGATCGCGGTCGCCTGGGCGATTGAACAAGGCGCGTTTGACGAAATCGCGCACGCGCGCAACGCGTATGAAAAAGACATTATAGCGATTTAGCTTGACAATTTGGCAACTGGCGAGTAACCTTATGTCGCGTAGAGCAGATTCATAAGGAGTCAAGCACCATGATCAGATACCACGAATTGTCCCAGCATCCGAGCAAGTTTCTGGCCATGACTGGGTCTACCGTTGAGGAATTTCAAGCGCTCTTACCCCACTTTCAAAGGCGGTTCGAAGAATATGTCGCCACCACCACCCTGGATGGGAAACCGCGTACCCGGCGCGAATACAGTGACTACAAGAACTCGCCCTTGCCAACCTTAGAGGACAAGCTGCTATTCATTCTGATTTACCTGAAACAAGAGACCACCCAAGAGGTACACGCTACGTTGTTCGACATGTATCAACCAGATGCAAACACCTGGATTCACTTGCTCCACTCGTTACTCAACCAGACGCTGGCTGACTTGGGCGAATTACCAGAGCGAGACGCCAAGGCGGTTCAGCCAGAAGAGGGCGATCTGGAAGTGTACTTTCACGATGGGACCGAACGTCCCATTCCACGCCCAACCGACCCAGAAACTCAAAAACAGTACTATAGCGGTAAGAAAAAGCAACACACGGTCAAGAATATCATCGTCATCAATGCGTCCTGCAAGATTCGTCTCCTCACCCCAACCTGTGAGGGCAAGAAACACGACAAGAAGGTCGCAGATGAAGCCGGCTATACTCTTCCTGAAGGGAGTATCTTGGTGCAAGACACTGGGTTTCAGGGTTTTACTATTGCCGGGGTGAGGATTCTCCAGCCCAAGAAGAAACCACGGGGGAAGGAACTGACCCCGGCAGAGAAGGAAGACAACCGCCTCATTTCCCAGATCAGAATTCGGGTCGAACATGCCATTGGAGGTGTGAAACGATATCGGATGGTTAAGGACAAGATACGGAACTGGGTGAAGAATTTTCGAGACAAGGTGATGGAAACGTGTTGCGGCCTACACAATTTCAGGCTGAACTTCAGACCATGGCACTACGAACTTCTGCTCGTCTAAATCGCTATAATGTCTATTATACAGTACTGGACGACATCCGTCCAGTGGTTGAATGAATTCTCCTTTGCGATTCACCGACCAAATTGAGGCGGTGCGCATTGTGCACTAGGCGGTCCAGGATCGCATCCGCGAGCGTGGGATTCGCGAAGCGGGCGTGATACTCGGCCACTGGCACCTGGGTCGCCACGAGGGGCGAGGAACGCCCAAAGCGATCATCCATGATCTCGAGCAGATCCTGAGCTTGGGACACGCTCGGCGGATCGCGCAGCCAATCATCCAGGATGAGCAAGTCGGTATGGGCGAGACGTGTGAGGCAGAAACTGAAGGAACCCTTCTGATGGGCGCACACCAACTGCTGGAGCAAGCGCGAAGTGCGGAAGTAACGGACGCTGAAATTGTTGCGACAGGCCGCCTGGCCCAGGGCGCACGCGAGGAAGGTCTTGCCTGCGCCGGTCGGGCCGTCGATCAGCACATTGAGATGCTGGTCGATCCAAGCGCACTGGGCCGGCTCGAGTCCCCAACGCCGGTCGAGCCCACGCGCGGCCGACCAGTCCACGTCTTCGATGAGCGCCGGGATGGGGAACGCGGCCGTCTCCACGTGGCGTTGCACGCGTCGGCTGGCCCGGCGCGTACATTCCTGATCCACGAAAAGGGCCAAACGTTATTCAAAAGTTAACTGGTTGTACTGGGTGGGGGGTTGTGCAATTGCTCCTGCAAACCTTCCCGGAAAGCGGGGAGGCGCAGTTGCGTCAGTTTGTCGAGCAGAGGTTGCATCAACATTTGCATCTCCTGGGATAGAATGGGTCATGCGCTGACAGGACCGCAGCACGTTTGGTCTCCACGGTTGCGTCAGCGCCCTTTACAGGCAATAGGCCTCGCCGCGCAGGTTAAACCTCGCGGGAGGCGGGGCGTGCGGGGCAGTGGATCGGCTCTCGAGCAAGCGCTTGATGGTGCAGTAGGATAACCATAGCGAGGTTGCCCGCGCCTCCTGGCACGCGTTTTCCAAGGTGGCCTTGTCGAAGCGGCTGGCCAGACCCAAGATCCCCAGCACGAACGATACGCTTGCTCGGGATGGGTTCGACTGGCCAGCATGGTCTGGATCACTTGCGTCGTGGCTGGTCCCACCTCCTCCGCCCAGCGGACGAAGCGTTCAGGCGACCATTGCAGGGCTTGCTGATGGAGTACGGGCATGTTGGTGGACTATGTCGTAGAGCGTCCTGGCAGATCGTTGCGCGGATGCATGGCGATCCGTTCGCCTTTAGCAGGATTTCGAGGGTGCGCTCGGTGACCCGGAGGGTGACCTCCTCGTGGATCAAGGTGTAGGGGACCGAGTAAAAGTGTTTGCGGAATTCGACATGGTAATCGAGGTTGACCCGGCACGTCTTGAAGTGCGCGAACTCGTAGGGCTGCGACGGTAACGGCAGAGCGCCGGCCGATCCACCGTCCCGAAGAGCTCTTGGCGGGACTGGTGCAGATGAGGCATGGGGCGCCGATTGAGCTCGTCCAAGAGTTGGTGAATCGTTTGGTTGAGCTGAGCCAGGAAGAAGAAGGTCTGATGGCGCAACCGTGCCAAGACCCAGCGCTCCACCACTTGGACGGCGACCTCGACCTTAGCTTTGTCCCGCGGGTGGCGCACGCGGGTCGGAATCACCGCGAAGCCGTAGTGCTCGGCCAACGCCTGGTAGGTCGGGTTGAGGTCCGGCTCATAGAGACTGGGATGCTTCACCCCGCTTTTGAGGTTGTCTGGGGTCACGACTAAAGGAACCCCCCGAGGAAGGAGAAGGTGCGGACATGTGCACCAATCCAATGCTCGGGCGTTTGGCTGAGATGCGCCTCGGCATAGGTATAACCGCTGGCGCCTAACACGGCGACGAACACTGGCGCGGGCGTCGCCTCGCCGGTTTGGGGATCGACGACGGGAACGGTCTCGCCCGCATAATCCACGAACAATTTCTCGCCAGCTTTGTGAACCAGCCGCATCGGG
>Ga0194119_10004081_pt1 | contig 22946 bp, 33 predicted proteins | sample TA2MahC100mmetaG_FD_148620 | JGI IMG/M metagenome (GOLD analysis project Ga0194119, IMG submission 148620) | Freshwater microbial communities from Lake Tanganyika, Tanzania - TA2015018 Mahale Deep Cast 100m | ecosystem: Environmental > Aquatic > Freshwater > Lake | place: Tanzania: Lake...
TGTCATCACGGAGTGTGGGCTTCTCGTCTTCTTCCATCAGGGGTCTCCAAAAACAACAAGGCCCACGCTGGCTGCAACCAGGTGGGCCGTACAAGAAATGAAGAGGTGCTTATGCAGCGACTACGGGAATGGGAAATGGCTTGGTCCGTGTCGACGGCGAAACCTCAGTCGGCTGCACTCAAGCTCATCAGACTCGGCATCCAGTGCCCTGGGGAAAGATTGCAATCGGTGACACAGTTTGGATGAAGTGGTCGAGCGGACCGATCGTCACAGCGGCCACCGTTCAGGGTTTTCGACAGATCGAAGCTTGTTCGCCCGATCGATTGCGCGAGATGACGACCGGGTCGAAGCTATTCGGCCTGAAGGATTATTGGGAGTCATTGCCCCCCGCATTCAGCGCTGTCGTTGTCTGGTTGGATGATGAGCGGTGGCTCGATACTCCGATACTGCCGGGCGCAAGGAGCCGTGGGGAAAGTTGGGTGCCGTTGAAGACCCTAGAGCTTCGAGATGCATGGCTGACCACCCGAACAGTCGATTTACCGAAGGGCGACACTAAGCCGGGGAAGCGAACGCGCACGACCGGCTACGCCCTCAGGTTTCAGGTCTTGCGGCGAGGTGGATTCACATGCCAGTACTGCGGGCGTAAGCCTCCGGAGGTGAAACTTCACATCGACCACCTGCAGCCTTGGTCCACCGGAGGACTCAATGTAGCGGAGAACCTCAGGACGTCCTGTGAGGCGTGCAACCTTGGGAAGGGTGCTACTCGGCTGTAGATGTAAGCGCAGGGTCTGGAGGCTTCGCCTACAGTCGCCAGTGTTCGAAATGATGCCTTGCTCCTCCAACCCCGCTCTCCAACTGCCTCATCCGACACACGTGCAAGATGTTGATCCGATTACGGGTCTGCGTGTGCTACGGCGAAACGGTTCGCGAAGGTTTCGAGAGAACAGAGAGCAATACCGAATCGAACTGCGCCCTGTTCGGCCCGATGCCGGGAGGGCGGTGGCACACGCAGAATGAGCCTGAACCCCGCGTGGCGCGGGCCTCGCGCAAATGAAAGCGCCCAACCGAGAACGGTCAGGCGTGGTGTATTGGTGGTGAAGTTTGAGGCTAAGTCTAACGCGGCTCTCGTAGTGTTGCGGCACACGGAGGCGCTGTTGCGGTCTGGTGGGGGGTGGGCGGCAACAAAACGTTCCCCTCGCATTTCCGACGATTGCTCGATTTCATGGAAGTTACCTGAATCGTCACCTTACTCCGAGCCAAAATCGTTGCTCTCGCTGTCTGGCTGTCGATCAACAAGCCTCCACCACCTTCTCGAAACGGGCTTCGCGTAGTAGTGACGCCCGCTGTACCGGTTGGACTTGCCACCGCACACCACCCGGATGAACTTTCCGGCGAATACGCTCAGTGCACCCCGCTGGTTGAGTGGCACCTGATACAGGCAACTATTGCCGCTACCAGATAGCCGGTAGTCGCGCACATCAGCCGTAAAGTGCAAATAGCCTTTCTTTCGCGCGAGGTGCTCAAACTCGGCAAAGACTTCAAATTTTCGAGCGGTCCAGGTTGGCATTGAGCGCATCTCTCGCAACACTCGGCCGATCTCGTCGTCGAGGTTGTCTGGGTATCGATAAGCGTCGTCAATGGCCATAGACATTTAGCCTGAGCGTGAGTCAGGCGATCACTCAAGCCCCTCGAAATTCACGTGCATTGCATGACCGCGCCAAAGGGGGACGGCCGCTTCGGAATCAGACTCGAACGGTTGCTCTGCGCTCGCCATCGCAACAGATGCGAAATGCCCGATAGAACTCACCTTCGCACATCGGGCAGCAATCGCGCTCCAGTTCGCTGGGCGATCCGCACGGTTTGCAGGGAACGATGTCGAGCGCACGACCACCCACTCCGGACGCTTTGATTTTCCGATGAACCAGATCGACGGATCAACATCGGGGCTCCCCTGCCAGGACATCAGCCGATACCCCTGTTCTGCAAGGTAGTCGCGAACGATCTGCACCGCCATATCGTGCAATTCCCATGGCGTCATCTCAATGTCTTCAGCCGTGACCAGCAAGACCGGATCAATACGCTGCCGAGTAGCGGCGTCGAGTAGCCCCCAGCCTGGCTCAGCCGGAACCCAAGCGTCACCAACAAGTCTGCGAGTCATTGGAAGGATGCACGCGTGCCCACTCGCAGCGGTGGCCGCGGCAATAACGCCGTTTGGGTTCCCGGGCCCCGTCACCCTGCCATCCACATCCTCAATGCGAACGAAGAACAACTGGTTGCCGAGACGGAAGGACAAATGCTCGAGGAACGGGGGATAGGGATGCGCGCGCAGCCACGCCTGGATGCCGCCATCGACCTGCCTGTTCAGATAAGTACCCGCTGCGCGCCAGCAATCCTGGAACGCTTCAGACATCTCATTCATTTCGATTTCATACATGCCGACGCCTCATCTCTCGGGAGTCTTGTCATCCGCCCGACGCACCACTTCACTGCTGCCTGTCGTACCTACCGGCGTTTCACTTCAACAGGCTGGATCGTCTGACACTGGTCGAAGCGTCTGACGGTGCCGTAGGGACAGTAGTTGGCGGGTACCGCGATCTGCCTTGATAGCGCCGGCAGATCGATCAGCGGCGTCGTACAGCCTGAAAGAGCCGGAAGCAGCACAACCAATAAGCGATTGGCCACGCTCCTACCTGCGAACGTCTTCTTAGTCATGGCATCACCCCAAACATCACCTGCCCCATCAGATCGCGCCTCATTGCCTCTCGCACCGGAAGGAAGTCGCGCTCGTCCTGCGGAACGCAGTAGCTGCGATCGCGCTGGATGCTCAGTTCCCGCACCACGCGCAGCCGGTTCCCCTCAAGCTTCCACTCTGACCGGTACCGAAACGCCCCACTCTCTGCCGACACCCCGGATGGGATGTAGGCAATTTTTGCTGCGATTGGAAGTTCGATGTCGATGTCGTCGCGCCAGCGTCCGGCACTACACTCGAACGGATTGCGCCGGTTGGCCAGCGGTCGCCAGTTCGCGATCCCGCGGATGTCGGCCCGGGTGATTCCAACCGGAATCCTCATGGCGGACGGTCCCGGCAGCGTCACCACCGATTCAAGCTCGAACTCGGCATTCACTTCCCAGGGCTCGCCTTGCTTGAGCGGATCACCCGCCCACATACGGCCGGTGCCGCCCTCGTCATAGCGCTGAAGGATGCTGTTGATCCGGTCCTCCATTGAGCGCGACTGCGCCCCGTGCTGGGACCGCCGCGAGTCGCCCTCCTCCGCCCCTGCCACGCGAGTCTTCGATGAGCCTCGTACCCTCCCCTGCTCATCCACTTTCATGCGCACGGTGGTCTCGACAAAGTCCCGATCGGGGGATGTCACCGGCAGTCGAACCACCGCCCCGCTGGCGGTAAGAAGCGCAGGCTTGCCATAGAGCGGCTCCGGCAGCGACCCGAGCGCCGAATAACGGTCGGTGGGATCCACATACAGATCAAGCGAGGGGATGTAGACGATCACATGGTCGAACGCTCCGGCCTGCGGCAAGCGCGGCAGGTAGTAGGACGACCGCGTGTTGATCAGCGCGGGTGTGCTGTCGATACCCACCGCCCGCAGCATCGCCTGCATGAACGCCGTCTGATCCTTGCAGTCACCGTAGCGGGTCTTGAGCACATGGGGCGCCGGATGCGGAATCCAGCCCTCCACGCCGATGTGGACGGACAGATAGCGGATATTGCGATTCACCCAGTCGCGGATGCGGGCGACTCGCTCGCGGTCGCTCTCCGCACCCTGTGTCACCTTGAGCGCGAGTGCACGGATATCGTCATCCGGCTGCGCGCGGGGCGCTGCGCGACTCTGGTAGGCAGCAGCCAGCGTCGCGTAATCCGGAAACGTGGACATCAGGATAGAGGGCGCCCAGTCGTCGATATCGAGCTCATCCCCTTCTCGCGGCAACGCCTTGTCAATCGAACCCACGAACCGATAGCGCACGGAATCTGGCGCGTCACCAGGCTGCAACGCCACCTTGCCGCCCTCAAACCGGTCGGAGAGCACCTCTAGCGGAACCTTCGCCGGGTGAATGATGTTGACTTCATATCGATCGAGCTTCAGTCGCGGTACCAGATGAAAGCTCATCGACACATGGCCGGGATAGGGCATGGTGTGATGCACCGATCGCGAGCGACGGTGTACCGTGCTGCCCACCTCGAGCCCCGGATAGATGAGCGTTGCCACCTTGTTGTCGCTGTCGCCATCGCCGTCATCGTCGTCATCTTTAACGCGCACCGAATCGACCGGTACATCAATGCGCTTGCCCTCGGGAGTCACCGACCAGGCCTCGGTGACGTAAAGGCGCATCATCGTTTCGCGAAAGCGCATCTTGTCTTCACCCAGCGCGCGCACGCCTCGTGCGTTGTCGGCCCGGCGGGCGAGATCGGTGATGACGTGGGCAGTGCCGTCCTCGTTCACGGTGACATGAACGATTCGGTGGAGGACAGAGTGCGTGGGCTGGTAGGCGTCGGTCGCCACGGTTTCTGACGCACTCAACGCTTGCGAAACGTACAGGGTGATCAGAAGCAGGCCGGCCGAGAGGCCTGCCCTCAAGCGCCCAGAGACTCCGTTCACGACATTCGACGATGTTGCGTGGATGTTCTTCATGCGGCTCTTTTTTTTTAACAGTTTCACCACCGACCCAAACGGAATCTTGCCCGAGTCGCCGCGGGTCAGGAGCGGTGACTATTTCAGGCGTGAGGCTCACCAGATGAGCCTGTGCGTGGGTAGAGTGAGCGTTTTGGCGATCGACCGACCCGGATCGTTCAGCTTTTCGATCGGGAGCGCGCGGCGGCGGCTGAAGTGGCGCGGCTCAAGCCAGACCTCGTAGTGCTGTCAGGCGATGTGATTGACCGCGCCGACGCGCTGGGGGTTCTCGACACCCGGCGGCACTAAAGGAAGTCTAAGGACGTCGCTGCGTGAAGCTGTTGCAGCTTTAGCAGCGCCACAGCTTCGATACTGATGAAGCGCTTCACTCGCCGTCCTGGCGGCCGCCGTCTGGATGTAGCAGGAAGGGACGGGCCGCGCTGAGCCCGACTTCACTGAGCCTCGACTCGAGCTGCTTTGGCAACTCGCCTCCAACCCTCCAGCTCGCTTTGAATCTGCCGGGCAAACTGCTCAGCCGAGTGCGGTGGATAGACCTGCAGTCTTTGTTTACGCATGAACTCGACCATATCGGGCTGCGCCATGATGCGGATGATTTCGGCGTTCAGCTCCTTGACCATGGCGGGCGGCGTTGCGGCGCTCACTAGCACACCCGTCCAGCCTACGACATTCACGTCAGCAAGCGCGGCGTGTCCCGATTCGGCTAGGGTGGGTATGGCCGGTGCGAAAGCCGATCTTGTCTTACTCAGGATTGCAATTGCTGCGAGTCGACCTGCTTCCACCTGCGGCAGCGACTGTGGCATCCCGTCAAGCATGAGTTGCACATCTCCGGAAATCAGGTCGGGGAGCGCTTGGGCGCTACCCTTGTAAGCGACGTGCTGAAGATCGATATCGAGTTCCACCGCAAGACTCGCCATCACCATGTGCGCGAGGGTCCCCTGTCCTATGGATGCATAGCGGACCGAGCCAGGTTTGGCCCTTGCTATTTTGATCACCTCGGAAATCGTTTTTCCATCAAACTTGGGGCTTGCAAGCATTACAACATCGTTGAAGCCAAGCAGAGCCACGCCGGTGAAATCGCGCACGACGTCGTATGGAAGTGACTTATTGAGCGCTGGCGCGATGACGATCGGTGAAAGCGACGCTACCAGTAGCGTGCCACCGTCCGCTGGCGACCGGAGCACATGCTCCAGAGCGATAACACCCGAGGCTCCCGGGCGGTTTTCCACCACGGCGCGCAGTCCCGTCTTTCGCAAACTTTCGGCAAGCGCGCGGGCCTGTAGGTCGGCGGCGTTTCCCGGGGGAAAAGGAACGATCAGGCGAACGACTTTCCCCGTATCCGCCGACTGAGCCTCAGCCGGAGGCGCGCAAAGCGCCACAGCAAAAGCGGCAAGGAAAGAGAAGGTGGTTATCTTCATGACGTCTCCCTGTTTAAGTTGGTTTTCGAGGGTTGAGCGTGAAAAGACCCTCGGTCCTCGGCCGTGGTTCCAAAGCGCGCTGTTCGCGGTACAACAAGCGCGTCTACCGCAACAATGCCGTTTGATCCGATTCTCAACGGGTTGATATCAACCGCATCGACATCATCGGCAGCCCACATCGCAAAATTTTGCAAACGGTCAATGACTTCAAGTAGCGTCTGAAAGTCAGCAGGACGCGACCAGCGAGCGCTGTTCATGATTCTCCCGACCGGTGATCGCGAGAGCTCAGCTGCAATGTGCGCATTCGAGGCAGGCACGCTAAAGACCACCACCTCAGATAGCGCCTCAGTGTAGATGCCGCCCAAGCCAACGATCAGGAGCAGACCGAGATCGTCGGTGCGCTTCAGTCCCAAAATTACCTCAAGATCCGCCTCAACCATCGGCTGGACGATCCACTCATCGACCATCCCGAATTCGGATATGGCGCGATCAAGCTCAGTAGTTTGACGAATTCCGACCCTCACCAGCCCGTGCTCGGTCTTGTGAGTGACGCCCAGCCGAACCCCCTTCAGGACAACAGGCGCGCCGAGGGCATGCAGAGCACGAGCCACTTCGTCTCGGCTGGCGCAACGTATGGTCTGCACTGTGGGAAGAGAAAAACTGGACAACAATTTGAGGCTTTCCGGTTCGCTGAGTGGGCGATCTAGACAGAGCATGGCACGCAGCGCGGAGGCGTCCCCGGTCCCTGCGGCTGGATCTGACGGGTTAAGGAATTGACGAGGCGCGTGCTCCTGCGCGTCGCCTGGCGACGCAGGGTACGTCAGGGCATTAATCGCCTGCATGGCAGCATCCGTATCAGCCAGGCAAACAAAACCTTCGGCTTCATACGCCGCGCGCTCTTCGGGTTCGAGGCCACCGGGCGTGAGCACCAAAATCGGCTTACCGGCTGACTTGGCATTAGCAAGCGCTTCGATGAACGGGCGGCGCTGGTAATCGTTCATAGAGTGCACGAGCGAGAGTAAAACCGCTACTCCGGGGTCAGCACCGATCAGTGCAGGGACCTCGGAGAAGACTGATCGCATTGCGCCGAAGGCTCCGTAATCAGTGGGATTTCCGACCCTGGAAAACATGCGTCTGGCATCCAGCTCGGCCTGAGTGTGTTCGGCGTAGACTGCCATGGACACACGATTGCGGCTGGCACTATCCAACAGCATTGCCGCACCGGCGCCTGAAACAGTTAATGCGCCCAGTCCGCCTCCGACACGACCGAACCGGGACAGCAGCGCGGCCGCCGTCATGAGCGACTCAATGGAATTAACCGTACAGACGCCGGATTGCGCAAATAGCGCCCGGTAGGCTGCGTCGGGCGAGGCAAGGCGACTGCAGTGCGCCTCGGCCGCTTCAGCACCGCTCTGCGAACTCCCGATCTTCAAGACCACGACTGACTTTCCCAGCCCGTGCGCCTGCTGAACGAGACGCCGGAATCGATTGCCATCCGACAGCGCGTCAAGCAGCATCGCTACTACCTGGGTATCTGGATCGTTGACGGCATGCTCAAGATAATCGAGCAGGTTCAGATCGGCTTCATTACCGGAAGAAACAAAAAATGACAGACCACCACCGTGACGCCGCAGGATCGTTGTCATGGTGTCAAACAGCGCGCCGCTGTGCGACAGAAGAGCGACATGACCGACTGGCATCCGCCGGGAGTGTCCGGTATTGAATCCGAGTGCGAGCGGGTGGCGAGTCTGGTAGATGCCGTTACAGTTAGGCCCTACGATCCGCATGCCGCTCGATTTTGCAATGTGCGCGAGTTCCCGTTGGAGCGCAGCGCCTTCGTCACCGCTTTCAGCAAACCCCGCAGACCCGATTACTAAGAACCGGACCCCAGCGGCTGCACACTCCAGAGCCGCTGAGATCGTGGCGTCCGCAGGAATTGCCATGAACGCAACGTCAATTGGTTCGTCAGCTTCGGCAAGGGTTCGGATGCATTGGAACCCTTCCGCGTGATCAAGTGTTGTATTGAGCGGAAATACCGTTCCAGTAAACCCTCCGCTTTTTAGGTTGCGAAGGGTGATTCGGCTGAGCTTACCGGGATCGGAAGAGACATTGAAAATTGCCACCGACTTTGGAGCAAAGAGTCGAGACAGATCGGGCTGAGCGCAATCGTCCATGTGTAGGCCTTTGTAATTGTCGGTGTTGACCTCAGCGTCCCTTCCACTGGGGCTCGCGCTTCTCGACGTAAGCACGGATGCCCTCGATGCGATCCTCCGCAAGGTACGGGTTTTGTCCCTCGTTCAGTCGCATTGCCGCAGCGAGTGGCAGACCCGACGATTTCACGGCGGTTTCCTTCATACGCCGAACGGTCACAGGCGCGTTTTTCGCGATGGCATGTGCCATTTCAAGCGCAGCCCTGAGCGCCTCGCCTTTGGGGACTACGCGGTTGATGAAGCCCCAGCGATACGCTTCCTGAATAGGGTAAAGATCGCCTCGAAACAGAATCTCCATGGCAATTGCGCGAGGAATGACGCGCGGAAGCATGATCGTTGAAAAATGCGCCCCCATAGCACGCTTCGCTTCGGGTAGCCCCAGCATGACATGTTCGGCCCCGATGCGGATGTCGCACGCTACGGCAATCTCGAAGCCACCGGCAACGGCTGCGCCGTTCAGCGCCACGATCGTTGGCTTGCAACACTCCTGAATCACTTCAAGAAAAAACCGGTTCACTTCATTCATGAAGTAGCGGTTGGCCTGACCAGCTGCGTCCGACTCGCGCCGCTGCTTGAGGTCCAACCCGGCACAAAACGCGCGGTCGCCCTTGGCGGTAAGTACCACAGCCCTAACTTCTGGATCGATGCTGGCTTCGTTGTACTGGTGCGATAACTCAACCATCAGGGAGGGAGTGAGCGAGTTCATCCGATGCTCGCGATTGATCGTCAGCACTAGCACGTTCCCCGAGCGCTCGACAAGAAGCTCTGGGCCGACCTGAAGGTCAGAGGGTGCCTCGGATGTTTGAGCGGCGATGCTGGCTCGTTTCTTCACCACAGTGTTTTCTCCTTTTACGATGTCCTGAGGCCGCAGGCCTCGAACGCTTGTCGTGTGCCAATGTTTTTGGTGGGCGGCCGCTTTGCCGTGGGGCAGGGACTGCCTTAAAGCGTTTCGTACCGCTCCAATACTCGCGTGGCTCCTCGCCGGGCGGCTGATTTGCTCAGGCCACCTCTACTGAGGTCAACGGCTTCATCTTGTCGAGAACGTCGCGAGGCCTGGATTGCGCCCGCCACAGGTCGTACTTCGACTGCATGTCGAGCCAGAGTTGCGGACCGTTCCCTAACAACGCGCCCAGCCTCAAAGCCATCACGGCCGAGATCCCGCTGCGCTCTGCCAGGACCGAGTGGAGGGTCTGACGGGAGACCCCCCAGTGCACGGGCAAAGCTGGCGACGGATTGACCCTCCAGGCTCGGCAATACGTCTTCACGCAGAAGAGCCCCAGGGCGAGTAGGCGGGCGGTTACGCATCACAAGCTCCTAGCGATAATTCTCAAGATCAGTTGGTGCCTGGTGGCCCTCCAGAGCCATGCGCGCTATAAACCCCGAACGAGTCTCACCCGTGGCGCGAGCCAATGCGTCGAGCCGGTGCAGCACCCGGCGCGGCAGACTGATGTTGACTCGTTCAAGGGTGTCATCAAGCACCGCGGGGTCCACCTTGACTACAGCCCAGACCCACGTCCTCCATTCCTTGTGCTTCTTGCGCAAGGCGTCGACGCTGGAGGGCCGAGGAATATCCTGTCCCGTATCAAGTGCTGTTTCAATCCAAGCCGCGATGGCTTCTTCGACCTTAGCCATGGCATCTTCCATCGTGTCACCGGCGGAGAAACACCCGGGAAGGTCAGGTACAACGACGCCGAATGCCTGAGTCTGGGTGCCAGGTTCAATTGCTACGGGGTAACGCATGTTGCATGCCTCATTTCAAATCCCGGCCTGCTGCCGTATGGCCTTTGCCAGCCCGATCCCAAGGTCCTTTTTGGGGTGAGGAACCACTACGATGCCTTTGTGCTGCGGATGTGTGAAGACATGATGAGAACCATTGACACGGGCAAGTCGCTACCCCGCTTGCTTGAGTTCACGTATCAGCTCCGCACTGCTCATGTGTGTACTATACACATTAAGAAAGCCGGGCGATTGTGATTCAACAGCTTACTTCCCATCCACCCCCGCCATCGCCTTCACCTCAGCCGCCACCGTCTCTCGCAGTTCCGCCGGCGCAATCACCTCGCAGTCCTTCCCAAACCTCAACACATCGCCGATCAGCTCACGCGGATCGTGATACGGAACCTCGCCGCGCATTCCAGCAGCGTAGCGGCCTGCACTTCAAGAACGCGCCGGTATCAAAGACGCAGCCGGTTGCGGTGGATGGGTGAACATACGGATGCCCCAACATGGCGTGGTGTACGACCACAGCCCGGACAGGCTTCACTTTTTCCCGTAGGTACTGTCGTGCTCTGGCGCTACCGTCAGCAGTCGCATGTATGAGCCGTCGCGGTATGCCGTTGCCCTGCGCGCTTGAGTGAGTCGCAGCGAGTAGATCGCCTCGATCCCTGGCGGAGGACGCACACTGACGACTTTTTCCCACTTAAGCCCGTTGTCTCGGTACACCTGAATCCACGTCAACTGCCGAATCTTCTTCAGCGTTTCCAAAGCGGCATGTCTTTCCGGCTTTTGCAGACCGAACAGGCTCGCCTGAAAAACGGGGTTGTTCAGATCCAGCAAGACTTTGTCAGTCGTCTCACTTGCGGTCATTGCGTAGTCGCTTCATTACCGCGGGCGTGTTCTTGTCGGTGGCAGCGTTCGCCGTCGCCCAAGCGAGGGCCGAACGCAGATCAGCCGCTGCTTGCGGTTCGTGCAGCCAGCGTTCGTTATCTGGAATGACAGTGGCGGTCCGCACAATCCAAACGCCGGGTTCACGCTCCTCAACCAGCACTTGCCGGCCAGCGAACTGTTTACCGAGGGAGATTTGCCCGTTGGCGCCGACGACCTTGACGGCGACGTTGGAAGCTGCAGCAGTCATATGTTCGTTCATTCGTAAATTGGTGCGGCACGATCTTCGTGCAATCGTAAGCGTTTGTCAAGATCGAACTTTGAGAATGCCGCCGGAAAAGTAGCGCCTGCTGGGGTGGCACGTGCTGTACGCACTTGAGGTTCTCGCACCACTCACCGCGGCAACCCATCTGTAAAGGGTTCATGTACCACTATTCTCGATCATGAACCCGCGCTCATGAGGAAACCGATGACCATCGAAACCACCTACCGCCCGGCCCGCGAGCAAATCAAGTCGCTGATGGGTCGCGCCGTCGCAGACCGCGAAGTCATCGCGGTGCGTCGTCGCGCGGGTGGTGATGTCGCCATGATTGCGGCCGACGAACTGGAGAGTCTGGTGGAGACCGCCCACTTGCTGCGATCGTCCAAAAATGCCCAGCGCCTACTCTCGGCGCTGGCACGGGCCCGCTCGGACTCCGTTGCGCCGACTTCACTGATAGACCTGCAAAAGAAAGTCGGCTTCGACGCGTGAGGGCGAGCGCGTCGCCGTCTGTTACCCAGAATTTTTGGAAGATCTCCAGTCCTGGATCCAGATTGATCGCCGCACGGCCAAGATCGCCACATCTTCAGCATGAGAAAGGCAAATGATCGTGAGCAAACTCGCCTCGCGCCGTACCTTGGGCTCTGATCTCAAGCGCGTCGATTCGCATGTGATCAAGCCTCATGAATACAAGGAACTTCCCGAACTGACCGAGGATATGTTGGCTCGAGCCACACTGAGGAAAGGTGGGAGACCAAAATCAGAGAACCCGCGTCAAATGATCAGCCTTCGTTCACCACCGGATGTCATCGAACGCTGGAAGGCGACTGGACCTGGCTGGCAGACTCGTATGGCGGAAAAATTAGCGAAAGGGCCTTCAACACGCGCCAAACGCGCCGCTTAGCAAAACCCTCTCACTAGGCGGACCAGATAGCTGGTTCGAATCCTGTAGCGAAGGCCGGGATTCGGTCACCTCGCCTCGCTGCGCTCGGCTCCTCGACTAACTCGCTCAGTTTTCAGACCCCCTGCTTTTGGTGCGGTTGGGGATTCGAACCACTTCCCTCGGCATGGAGTTGCTGTCGAACCAGAGCGAGGGTTGCAGACTCACTCGTTGTTGCGCTCCAGCAGTTGTAACAAGCCATGCACATCGCCGAGGACCCAGAGGTCAGCGACCAACCCGTCCCGCAAAGAAAAGAGCGCCGCACCAAACCATTCGACCTGTTTTCCTGTAGGTTTGAAGCCCATGAAATCGGCACGGTGGGTTCCTGAAAACCGCATCCGAGCAAAACACTGGTGACCCTCCGCGACCAAATCAAGGATGTCGCATTGGTATGCACCGAGGGCCTGATGGACAAAATCAACGTACTCGGCAAACTCGGCATGTCCAGTCTTGGTTGGACCGAGAGAGCCTCTGAACGTGAAGTCAGAGCGAAGCAGATAGGGAATGACAGACTTGTCGTGCTTGTTCCACACATCGGCATAGAACTTTTGAACAACCGTTTTCATCACAGAGTGGTTCATAGGGGAATCTCTGACATAGCGCCGGAATAATCCGCCTGGAAAGGTTTTCGTCCAGCAGCAGCTTCAAGCCGCCGCCGGAATCCGAACTTCATGGGCCTCGCGCGATGCCGCGTAGGCGAGGCACGCTCGAACGTCGTCGATCGACAATTCGGGGTAGTCGGACAGGATCTGATCGACGGTCATTCCGCTTGCAAGCCAGCCCAGTACTCGCCAACGCTAATCCGAAGATCGCGCACGCAAGCACGGCCACCGCGGCGAGCGGCATCATGGGACATTCGTTGTAAGGGCGAACTCATCGGCAAAACGCTCGCACAGAGTTGACCCCTCAACAAGTCTGCGGTCAGAAGGTTTTCTGAGGTGGTCGGGCCGAGGATTCGAACTCGATGGGGCGGCTGCGACCCCTCTCCCTTGAACGCCTGCCTCGCAGCACATGCCCTGTCTGATTCATCAGATCACCCAACTTGGTACGGCTGCAGCCGCCTGAGGGGTTCAGACAGGCGGCAACTGAACATCTAGGTGGAAGGTTGCCCGTTTATATCCAATCAAATATAGTGCGAACGTGAAGCCATTACGGTTCCTCGGCGACTCGCTCAAGCGTCTTCGGGAGTTCCCGGAAGACGTGCGGCAGGACGCCGGCTACCAACTGGAGAAGGTCCAGCGCGGCGAGCAGCCTGCCGACTTCAAGCCCATGCCAGCCATCGGCAAGGGCGTGGAGGAGCTTCGAATCTGGGACCAGTCGGGGACGTACCGTGTGATCTACACCGCGCGCCTGAAGGACTTTGTGGCTGTCCTGCACGCGTTCCAGAAGAAGACCCAGGCGACGAGTCCACGGGATGTTGAATTAGCCCGAACGCGATGGCTCGCGTTGCCCAAGGAGCGTTAGATGAAGACCGCAAAGAACGCCACGAGCAAGAAGCCTGTGCAGCAGGTGGAATCCTTCGCCAGCGTCTGGGACGCCATCGCCGACACGCCCGAGCAGGCGGCCAACCTGCGCGCCCGTTCAGCCTTGATGCGTCAGATCGCCGCCATCGTCCAGGAGAGCAACTGGACCCAGACCGAAGCCGCCCAGCGCTGCGGAGTGACCCAGCCGCGCATGAACGACCTGCTTCGGGGCCGCGTGTCGCGCTTTTCGCTGGACGCGCTGGTCAACATTGCCACGGCGATGGGCCGCGAGGTGCACTTCGAACTGCAGATGGCGTGAGCCCGCTCGGCCGTGGGATACGCAGTTGGGGCCTGGCCGCCGGTGAGGCCATGTTCAGGATGCTCGACCTCGTGACGCGCAAGGCCCGTCGTGTCGAACGCGTGCCGCGGCCCTTGATCGACGAGGCCTCGCGGCTGATGGCGCTGCTGAACCGTCGCGGGGCAGGGTGAGGTGACACCACCCCCCCAGCTCTGCCGCCACACACGCGCCGCTTGGGACCGACGCGCGCCTCCCGTTCCTGGACTCCCTGCGGCTTCTCGCCCTGGGGCTTCTCATTGCCTATCACGTGGGCATTACTACGTGAGCAGGGACTGGCACCTCAAGAGCCCCTCGGCGAGCGCCGCTCTCGAGCCCTGGATGCGGCTCGTCAACCCTTGGCGCATGAGCCTGCTGTTCCTGATCTCCGGCGCCGTGACAGCGATCGCGCTGGGCCGCGGGTCCCGGGGGTGGCTCGGGGGCAGGCTGTCGCGACTGGGCTTGCCGCTGGTCGCAGGAATGCTGGTGATCGTGCCACCGCAGTCCTACTGGCAGGTGGTCGAGCAGATGGGCTATTGTTTAACTAACTTGCTCAGTTTTCAGACTCCCTGATTTTGGTGAGATCAGGGATTCGAACCTGATGCAGCCTACCCCGCTGATCCTTCGGATGTGAAGGTGGTACGCCAAAAAGGCTGGCTAGATGCCAGACATCACCGTGTCCATCGCAGACACCAAGGCAGATGCCTGCGCTGCGACGTTGTCGACAGGACGCCGCAGGACCTTGGCAGGCAAGGGCGCCGCATAGTGGGCAAGCGCATGCAGGCGCTTGCCTTTGACCGTGATGGCGGGGCAAAGCGCGGTCGGTATGCGGGTGTTGGCATCGAGCGCCGCCAGCGGTATGGTCAGGCGCGTCGCCAAGGCATCGAGCAGGTCGCTCTGGATCACCACCACATAGGGGATGCCTGCGTTGGCGCTACTGCTCGGATTGGCGAAAACATCGTACTGGGCCACGCATGCCTCACCAAGGACGCAAGTCGGCACCAGGAACGCCGTTCGTTTCGACGCGGGCATTCTCGGCAGCGATCCAGTCCCCGAACTCGGCTTCGAACCTCTTCTTACGCCCAGCGCGGCTGGCTTTGTCGTGGTTGGCCTGCAGGGCGTGGTAGTGCTCGGCGGAAATGATCACGGTGTCGAGTTGGCCCGCCTTTTCGACGAACACCGGTTCTCGCTTAGCTTGAGCAGACAGGCTGCCGAATCGGTTCTTGGCTTCAGTGGCAGAGACTCTCATCGTGGACCCTCAAGTTTTTAGCCATTTTAGCCAATGAGTCACCGTCTTGGCAAAGCCGCCTGCCGGGTCCAAACGAAGCAGGCGCCACGAGGGCGCCTGTGAGTTGAAATTGAAGTATTGAAATATCTGGCGGCCCAGAAGCGATTGTTTAATAACTCGCTCAGTTTTCGACCCCTCTTTTTTGGTGAGGTCGGGGATTCGAACCCCCAACGGATTGCTGCTGCACTTGCTGCGCGTGGCGCTACGCGCTACAGTTTGGGATGATTCGAAGCTTCAGGCACAAGGGCGTTGAGCGCGTCTTCAAATCCGGCTCGCGCGCCGGGATCCAAGCCGCTCATACCCCGCGCCTGGCTCGGCAACTGTCTGCGCTGGACGCGGCCACAAGGCCTGAAGACATGAATCGTCCTGGGTGGGACTGGCATCCCCTCAAGGGCGGCCTCTCAGGCCACTGGTCAGTAAGCGTGAACGGCAACTGGCGTCTGACTTTTGCTTTTGAAAATGGCGATACCATCCTGGTGGACTATCAGGATTACCACTGAGGTGTTTATGAGCTCGATGTTCAATCCACCCCACCCTGGCCTCACTTTGAGGGACGACATCCTGCCTGCCTTGAATCTGCAAGTAGGCGAAGCAGCTGCCCAGTTGGGCGTCGACCGGACGACTTTGTCCAAGGTCGTCAATGGGCGGGCTGCGATCAGCCCTGCGATGGCACTGCGCATTGAGCGTTGGCTGGGGCGCGACCATGGCGGGGCGGCTGAGGTGTGGCTGGCTCAGCAGGCTGCATACGATCTCTGGCAGGCGCGGGTCGCAGCGAAGGCCAGTAAGAGCCTTTCGGGCATCAAGGCACTGCGGCTTAAAACGGCTTGATCAGGAAGCAGGACTCAGGGGATGCAGCCGCCACCCCGGCGCTGCTCCTATGATCGCGCCTCATTCAAGGCGCAGCGGCTGTCGTCATCGTCCTGAGCTTGACATTGCTGTTGTCGCCACGTCTCGGGGAAGCCACCTGCTCGGCGTACCGTTTGGCAGTTGCCAAACATGAAGATGACCGTACATCCATGTGTTTACAAATTCGGATGCGCCCGCTAAGATGTACGTGTACATCCATTTGCCACTTTGAAAGGGCACCCATGGCCAACACCAAACTCTTCAAAAACGGCAATTCCCAGGCCGTGCGCATCCCGTCAGAGCTGGCCTACAGCAGATGGGACATCGAACTGGTCATCGAGCGCCAGGGGGATGAATTACGCATCCGTCCGGCCCGTCGGCGCATGGGCGACGTGCTGGGCAAGTTGGCGCAGTTCTCCCCCGACTTCATGAGTGAGGGCCGAGGCCTTAACGTCGAGGGCGAACGCGAGGCTCTATGAAACCCAAGTACATGTTGGACACCAACATCTGCATCTACCTGATGAAGCACCAACCGCCGCAGGTTCGGGCGCGTTTTGCTGACTGTTTCGTGGGCGACGTAGTGATTTCGGCCATCACTCTGGCTGAACTGGAATACGGGGTGGCCTGTTCAGGTGCAGCACAGGCACACAACCAAGTGCGGCTCGAAAGCCTGCTTGAGGACATCCTGGTTGCACCCTTTGAAGCTCGCGCAGCACGTGCCTACGGGCCGCTGCGAGCGGCCAACCGTGAACGCAACAAAGATGCGCTGGACAAGCTGATTGCATCTCACGCGCTGTCATTGGAGGTCACGCTGGTCACCAATAACGAGGCGGATTTCCGAGGCGTTCCGGGTTTACAAGTCGAGAACTGGGTCAATAACCACTGATCGCGCGATGAATCCCGCACACCACCCAAAGCCCTCCATGCAGGCGCGACAAAGATCGCTTGGGTCAAACAACGTTCCCTATCAATTCGGCACAGTTGGGTGGGCGAGATGCTTGGAGGGTAGGGTTAGATTGCGAGCGACATCGCCTGCTTGCTGAAAGGCGGGATTGACTGCTGCGGGTCGGAAGGAGCCGGCCAGCCCTGCGTCAGTCGCCATGGCTGCGTGATCATCGGACTGAGAACACCTTTTAGAGGGTCAAGGTCGGACTCCGAACGTCCCCTAAGCGGTGGTAATGGCATCGGGGTCGAGCAATCGGTCCACCAATTGAGGAATCTGACCAAGCATCATTTCCCGCCCGCGCACCACGGTGCAGCCACATCGCTCTGCCAGTTCCAGCAGGGGCGTTTGTTCGGGCATCACGATCGCATCGAAGACGACAAGCTTAGGTGGCAAGGCTGTGACATCAATTGGCAAACGGTCGTCGTCCAGCATGCCCACGGGCGTGGCGTTGATCAGCACATCGGCATCGTTGATGCGGGGTGGGCCGCATTCGACGAGGGTGCCTGGGCTGATTCGGGCCACGCAGTCGGTGATGAATTGGCGGCGCTCAGCGCTCAGGTCATGCAGGCGCATCTGCCTCGGTCGCTCGGCGGCCATTGCGCACGCAATCGCGCCGCCCGCGCCGCCGAGCCCCAAAATCGTCAGGCAGCGGCCCTCGATGCGAATGCCGCGCTGCTTGAAGGCCGCGACGCAGCCCATGCCATCGAGCATGTCGGCGCTCCATCGGCCATCGGGTCGGCGCACCAGGACATTGATGCTCCCCATGACCTTCGCCTGCAAGCCGAAGCGATCAGCCAAGGCCATGGCACGGGTCTTGAACGGCACGGTGATCACAAAGCCGCCAAAGTTGACCAAACGCATCAGTGACGCCATGGTCTGCTCGAAGTCTGCTGCTGGAACATGAAGTGGCACCAGCAAGGCGTCGACACCACGGCGCTGCAGCTCCCAGGTGATCATCTCGGGCGAGCGCACCTGCGCAATGGGATCACCCACGATGCCGAACATGCGGGTGCGGCCACGGATAAAGTCGACTTGGGTCATGGCGTTCCTCGGCTAGAAATGGCAGCCATGTAGGCAGCCTTTCATCATGGGATCTGCAAAAGCGCCTTCATCTTAGCCCTGACATGCAGCATGACTTCAGTGCTGACTGTGGCCTGCGGCGCTGCGCCAGCTGATGTGGGCGATGCGACGCAATCCGTCGGGGTGGACTGCCCGGCAGAGCCAGGCGATGCACTGGTTGCAACGCTCGGAGTTGAAGAGCTCGCGAGCGTGGCGTCTGAAGATGGGGCTGCGCGCGGTGTATGCCGCCGCGCGCGAACACAACGATCACGAGCGTGCACGCGCTGACCTGAAAGCGTGGGTGAGCTGGGCGAGGCGATGCCGGCTCGAGCCCTTCAAGAAGCTCGCCGCCACCGTGCGCAGCCACTTTGATTCGGTGGTCCGTGGGATGCTCGATCATCGCAGCAATGCCTTCGTGGAGGCGATGAACGGCTTGTTGCAACAAGCCAAACGCGCCGCGCGCGGCTTCCGGACGAGTCGACACTTCATCGCCATTGCTTACCTGCGAATGTCCAAACTCAGCCACCTACCCGCGAACCCGATCGCACCCGCCGGGGCGCGATGAAAATGTTGGATTCCACACAAAACGGCATAGAGCCCAGGTACTTGTTCGGGCTTCGTCATCATGGGACGATCCAGGGTGGCAGTCGCTTCCCTCGTTTGAAAATTCGCTTGTTTTCGCGTCATGTTTTCACTTCAACGCCAGGAGACACGGATGAGCAGGACGATGTGTTCAGAGCCTTGTGCCCTTCACCGCCGACGACTCGCTTTGGCTGGCGTCTTGAGTCTGGGATTGGGGGCGCTTCCGCCCTCCGCCTTGCACGCGCAGCAACCCGGATCGGTGTTTCCGTCGCGCCCAGTGCGTATCGTCGTGCCGGCGTCCCCAGGCGGAGCCATTGACGCCATTGCGCGTTTGCTCGCCGAGCGGCTCACTGGAATCTGGGGGCAGGCCGTTGTGGTCGAAAACCGCGCGGGCGGCAGCCAGATGATCGGAACTGACGTGGTTGCCAAAGCTGCGCCTGATGGGCATTCACTGGTGATCATCGCGTCAAGTCATGCCTTGAATCCCTATATGTTCAGGAAGACGCCGTACGATGCGATCAAGGATTTTACTTTCATCACTCAAACGCACCGGGTGCCGCTGATGCTGGCGGTGAGCGCGTCGTCGCCTTTCAGGACAGTTCAGGAAATCACCGATTTTGCGAAGGCCAACCCGGGGAAATTGTCGTATGCGTCGAGTGGACAGGGGTCCTCGCTGCAGGTGGCGGCTGAGCTTTACAAGGCGATTGGTGGAATCGATCTTCTTCATGTTCCCTACAAAGGCAGTACCGCGGCCCACCCCGACGTGATTGCCGGTCGCACCTCAATGATTTTTGATACGGTGCCCGCTATTTTTCCGCATGTGAAATCGGGTCTTGCTCGGGGACTGGCGGTGACCACTACCAAGCGCGTAGCGATCGCGCCCGACATTCCCACGCTGAGCGAGACCGTCATGCCGGGTTTTGACAGCAGCTCCTGGGGCGGGTTGCTTGCGCCCGCCGGAACGCCAGGTGACATCGTGGCCCAGCTCAACAGCGCAATCGTCAAGGTTCTTAATTCACCAGATGTGGCAAACAGGTTGTCGGGCCAAGGGATAGAACTTGTCACCAGTACGCCGCAGCAATGGGAGGCCTTCATGCAGGAGGAATTGCGCAAGGCTGCGGAGTTTGCAAAGGCTGCGCGAATCACTCCCGAGTGACGGGCGGACGTCCGTGCAGGTCTGCAATCACTGCCTCGAGGGCCGCAAGATTGCCGTGGATGTCAGAGACCAAAGCTAATCGCATGAGGTTCGCCTACGGCATGTGCCGGAGCAGAGAAGGGGCAGGCTCGATCGGCACTGCCCTTGTGCGCTGCTTTTCGTCATGGGATCTGCAAAAGCGCCTTCATCTTGGCCCTGACATGCAGCATGACTTCAGTGCTGACGGTGGCCTTCTTCTTGGCGCGTCGGATTTTCCAATCCAGAGACTTCACTTGATCGGATAGGACCGCGCACTCGATGCCGTCGACCTTGGTGACCACCTCGAATGGATGCCCTTTGACCTTGGTGGACATCGGGCAGCAGACCATCAAGCCTGTTTTGCCGTTGTAGTTGGCCGGACTGATGACCAGCGCAGGACGGTGCCCCGCCTGCTCATGCCCGGCCTGCGGATCGAATTGCAACCACACGACTTCGCCGGTATCAGGGACATAGGCACGCGGTGGCATCAAAGTGCCTCATTCCCAACGGGTCGCCCGAAGTTGACCTCATCATGGGTATTGCCCGCATGGATGCCGTTAACCAGAGAATCGAGGTCGTATTCAATCTTCTTGGATGGTTGAATGATGATCCGGCCGCGCGAGACCACAAGATCGACTTTTTGCTCAAGTTGATACCCCGCCTCTTTAAGAACAGCAGTGGGTAGGCGCAGGGCTGGGCTGTTGCCCCATTTCCGGATGACGGTTTCCATGGATTCAGGCTCCTGGTTGGTATCTACATTGTAGATACGATAGCGCTTACGCGCAACTGCCGGAGGCCTGCCCTGCGCAGGGACGGATCGAGCGCTGAGGTATTCGAATCCCCGACCCCACCAAAAACAGGGGGTCTGAAACTGAGCAAGTTAGTTAAACAATCGCTTCTGGGCCGCCAGTACAAGACCTTCGAACCTGCTGAGCGGGCTTTGAAGGCGCCCGGAGCCCCGCACCACGCGGGGCTTCTTGCTATGGGCTCCTGACTGCGTCTTCTGCCAGTTGGGCCTGAACGGCGTCTGAGACGGGCTTTGTCTCAGGACCTCCTGACTTTTCAGGGGTCGGTACGGGTGGTAGACGACCGGCCAGCGTCTTGGTCGCTTGCTCTGGACCTACCTGGAAGCCGCCTTGAAGATGTCCACCTTCGTCTCCAAACACCGCCGCAGGCTGATGTCGTTGGCGCCCACGCTGAACCAGCTGTCGGGCTTCTGGAAGAAGTCCAGGCCGCGGCCGATCTTGATGGTCCAGCCGTTGTCGATGCGGATCTCGCGGTCGTGGAGGTTCTCGTTCACCTTCACGTCCAGGGCGACGTCCAGCTCCAGCAGGCTTTGCTTGAGTTCGTCCAGCCTCGCGGCGAGCTCTTTCAGGTCAGTGGAGTCGTCGTAGCTGGTGATCAGCGTGATGTTGCGCACCGTAGGCGCCTTGATGGCGGCCTCGCAGAAGCGGACAAAGTTTTGCACCTGGTGCGTGGCTCGGATGTACGGGTCCTCGATCGTGATCGACTTGGCGCCACGCAGATACGGCAGCACAATGGACTCATAGCTGTGGCCCGAGTCACCGTAGTGGATGGTGTAGTGCTGCTCGGTCAGTTCCAGCTCGGCCGCGGCTGATGGTGCCTCGGGCACAGGCGAGGCCACCGACTGCTGGTCCGGTGGCGTCTGTGCGGGCGCCCCTGCAACTGCGGGCGAAGGCGTGAAAGCGGGCGGCACCGTAGGCGATGTCGGCACCAGCGGCGGCACTGGCGCACCACCATATATGCTGCGGCGGCTGGGCTCCAACGTGGCCGTGGCGTTGCGGGATTCTGGGCAGAACACCTCCACCTCTTGGCCGGCGGTGTTGAAGTAGGAGGCGCAGACAGGCGCGGCCCCGCCCCGCAGCGTTGGTCAAACCGATGTTGACCGCTGTTGCCACCCCTCACCAACTGACGCGCTGATCGGCCTCAAAGTCCGGGGCTGGTTGTGCCGCTTCATCCCAGTCAGGGGCTGGCTCCACGCCCTGTGCAGCTTGCGCGTTGCACTCATCCCACAGCGGCGGCCCGCGTGCCGGGGTGATGCGCGGTGGCTCTGAGTCCACCCCGATGTGCTCCAGTATTTGCCGGATGTCGGCGCTGTAGGTGATGAAAGCGATGATACGCATCTGCCCGCCACAGATGGGGCACACCAGCGGGAACGCCTCGTAGATGCGGGCTATCAGCACTGCCCACAGGTAGTGCGCTGGGCGCTTAGGCCGCATCGGCTGGGCGGGCTCGCTCTGGCCGGGTACGCCGACGGTGGCCACACCCATGGCATCCACCGTTACATCCATCGATGCGGGCACACCGCCTGGCTCGGTCTGTGCCATATCCGTGCCCGCGCCAGCAGTTTGGCCTGCGGCCAGCGCCACCACCGCAGCCCTATGTGGCGAGTTCGGCGCCAGCACGCCGAAGTAGCGGTGCCGGTGCGCGCGCGGTGGGGGCACCAGCTTGGCGAAACGGTCGATCAGCTCCAGCGGCGTAAGCGTGATGTCGTCTGCCCGAACACCTCGCTTTGCGTTGCGTTGGTCGCACCGGGCACTGCCGGGCTCGCTGTGCTGCTTGGCGCAGCGGTAGACCAACTCACTGCCCGCCTTGCGCAGCCTATCCAGCGCAAACGGGGGCCGGGCGCAATAGCGCAGCAAGCGCTCTAGGCCCGCGCGGTCTTGTGCGGCAATGTACACGCTGGTGTCCACCGAAAACCCGCTGTGCCGGTAGGCCAGCATCTCTTGGGCCTCAAAACCCTCCAGCAGGCCCCGCCCGACAAAGGCGCGCAGGATGCGCCGACGCAAGCTGGCCTGCGCTTGGCCCACGGCATCCGCAGTCACGCCGGTGGCGGGGTGGAAGATGACACCCGGCGAGTGGGCTTGCGCGCGGGCCTGCGCGTGTGCATCAGCATCGCCCGCATCGCCCTCGCCCACCACTTCCTCAAACACCCCATCGACTGCGCAGACATGGAAGTGAACATGCTCGTTCAGGCTGGAGCCGAAGCGATGGATGAAGGCGACTGCGCCGATGTGCAAGGCCACCTTGTCCACATTGGCCGCACCAGGGCTGTTGGCTGTATGCGTCCGGCAAACCCATCTTGAGCCGGTAATCGCGATGTAGGAGCCTGTGCCCTTCACAATTAGGAGGGCCAGGAGAGATGGACGAGAAGCAAGC
>Ga0194119_10004085_pt1 | contig 22934 bp, 19 predicted proteins | sample TA2MahC100mmetaG_FD_148620 | JGI IMG/M metagenome (GOLD analysis project Ga0194119, IMG submission 148620) | Freshwater microbial communities from Lake Tanganyika, Tanzania - TA2015018 Mahale Deep Cast 100m | ecosystem: Environmental > Aquatic > Freshwater > Lake | place: Tanzania: Lake...
TCCGATGGTCGGCGCTTCAGGGGCGGTTTCTGGTTTGTTGGGCGCTTACCTGGTGCTATTTCCGCGGGCCAGAGTTTTGACGATTATCCCGCCCCTAATCTTTTTCTTCTTCTGGCTCCCAGCCCCAATTTATCTCGGCTATTGGGCGCTGATTCAGTTTGTTTATGCTTTTATTGGCATGCCCGGCATTGCCTGGTGGGCGCATATTGGCGGTTTTATCCTCGGATTAATATTGATTCTTATGATGCGGCCCAAACGAAATTATCGGGCCGACCCATTCTGGGAATGCTGGCGTGATTACTGCTAACCCGCATTAATATAATGCGTTCTAGGGACGGTTCTCTTGACGCATTTCATGCGGTTAACTTATTTGTAAGTTTTGAGATTTGTTAAAAAGCGCGTCAAGAGAACCGTCCCTAGAACGCACTGATTGAGCAAAGTGGAGGAGGTTTATTTATGGAAAATTTATCGCAAATATTTTGGATCTTCATAATCATATCAGCGCTGACCCCATACCTGCAACAGCAGTTGCTCAGGGCATCGCGTACCAGAAAGATGATTGAGCTGGAACGCAGGCGTGGCAGCAGGGTGATTACCCTTGTTCACCGGCAGGAAGCGCTTAACCTGCTTGGCATTCCGCTGACCCGTTATATAAATATTGAAGATTCGGAGCAAGTTTTAACTGCGATTCGTCTGACTGATAAAAATGTGCCCATTGATCTGATTCTGCACACTCCAGGTGGGCTGGTTCTTGCATCAGAGCAGATTGCCGAATCCCTGCTACGCCATCCAGGCAAGGTAACTGTTTTTGTGCCGCATTATGCCATGTCAGGCGGGACAATGATTGCCCTGGCGGCTGACGAACTGGTGATGGATGAAAATGCTGTTTTAGGGCCTCTCGATCCCCAGCTTGGTCAGTATCCGGCTGCTTCACTGGTTAAGGTTCTCCAAACCAAGCCGCTTAAAGATATTGATGATCAAACGATAATCCTAGCTGATGTGGCGGCAAAAGCCCTGAAACAGGTGAAGGTTACCGCCAAAAATTTGTTGGCAAAACATTTGACTGAAGAAAAAGCCGAAGAGACAGCAGAGCTGCTCACCCAGGGCACCTGGACCCACGATTACCCAATCGATGTGCCCCAGGTCGCCGGCCTTGGAATTAACGTTAATACTGAAATGCCACCGGAAATTTATGCACTTATGAGTATGTTTCCCCAGCCGCGTAATGCCAGGCCTAGTGTTGAATATAACCCCGGCCCGGTTTACCCCGCTACGCCGAAAGAGAAATAGTATTAAAGCTGATCAAATGATCAGGGGTGGAGCCTGGCTCCACCTCATTTTATATCTGTGCGCTCTCGAAAACTCCGAGCGCTTTATTCATGCCTGTTCCAAGGTTTAAGAATTATGCATCACCTCAGAAATCCAGGCCTATCTGATAAAATATTTCCAGCTAAAATAACATAATAATCCATATATGGCTTAAGTCTACCTTGACATTTGGAAAAGCTTCCCAAAATTGAAGTGAATGGTATTAATTACCATATCTTCTGTTTTGGAGGCATAGAATATGCTGCGAAAGTGGGTTCCTCATGTTGAGTACCAGCAAAAACTGGTGCAGAAAATGTCTTACCATCATGTAATACAGGGAAGCAGGGTAGCAGCCTTAGATAAAAGCATTATAAAGCTTTATCTTTTAGACCTTGATCCCCTGCTTCCTGTTGTCAAGCCCCTTTATCCTGGTTTAGGCCGCCCCGCCTTAAATCAGCAAGGGATAATACGATCGCTCGTATTAATGCTTGACCAACAAGAACATTCTATCACTAAATGGGCACTTAAGATTGGCTCTGATCCTTTACTTTTTGATCTTTGCGGGTTTGATACAGATTATGCACCCGCTTTAGCCTCTTACTATGATTTACTTGTTCGACTCTGGATAGCTGATTACAGCAGCCAGTTGAGGAAAAAAGCCAGACTGAAACGTTTTATCTCCAGGCCAAAGAAGAAGCTTAAAGCCAACCAGAAGCTGCCACCTAAACGCCCGGGGGTGGTTAAACGGTTAGTCAACCGAGCGATCAAAGGTAAAATAAACAGCTCAGGGCCACAGGACGTTTTACAAAAGCTACTTGCCCGGGTGGTGGTTGACACTTCCGCCAAGATGGGTATCCTGGGCAACCTTGAACATTTTTCAGTGGCTTTCGACGGGTCAACCTTTTTAAGCGGCGCCTCAGCCTACGGGGTCAAAAAGTGTAAATGCCGTTCAAAGCGGATCTACAATTGCGACTGCCCGAGACTTTTTTCCGATCCCGATGCCAGATGGGGGTGGGACAGCTACCGTGAGCGGTATTTCTATGGCGACACGCTTTTTAATGTTACTGCATCTGATAGCCCTTACGACCTGCCGATCTTGATCAAGTTGGTTCAGGCAAACCGTCATGACAGTGCTACTACGGTTTATGCTTTGACCGATATTTTCAGGCTTTTCCCCGATTTGAGATTCAAAAGCTTTCTGGCCGATGGAGCCATGGACAATTATCCCACTTATGAACTGCTAAAACATTTGAAAATGGTCCCTTTTATTGCTCTTGATGCACGAACTAAGGCTAAACTTAGTTACCCTCATCCTGATGTCGTTTCCTTTGATGAGCAAAAGCGCCCGGTTTGTAAAGGTGAAAAACCATTTGCCTACTGGGGGTTTTGCCAGCCGCACCGGTTAAAATACCGGTGCTGGTATAAGGCTAAAGGGTTGGAACCACCTGAAAAGTGTCGGTGCTCTGATTCAAATTACGGTAAAACTATTTACCTGAAAACTGAGCATGATCCAAGAATGTTTACTCCCATACCCCGTCATTCTCAGGCTTTCAAGGATAAGTTTAAAACCAGAACTTCCGTGGAACGAACCAATAAGCGCATCTTTGAGGATTACGCCATCGAAGATTACGGGGCCAGAAGTACTATGATCAGAACTGCTTTGGCAACTTTCGCTGCAGTGAATATGCACCTCGATGCCTGGGTTAAGCATAGCTGTTTTAAGTCCTCAGAGCTGCTTAAAATATCAGCAGCATAAACCTCACCGACCCTGCACTTCTTAAGCCTAAAAAAGGCTTATTTGGCATGCCCTTTTTTACTCCATTTTCTTTTTACTCTATGCCTTTGTCAAAGATCGTGCTCTTTTATGAGCCTAAAGTTAGCTTAAACCCTATGGTAACAATCAAATTATGTCGTTAGCAGTTTTTCCAGTTACTTTTCGAGTGCCTTCATTTTCATAAAGTTCGGTGACGATATGGTTCCATAATAGATATAAAGTTTAACAATTAAAGCCAGGGCGAATGCAGTAACACTGAATCCGACAACGATCCCGGTCAGCATCAAACAGGAAGGCAGTGGATTGATGTAGAGTGCATCGGGCAGGTTGGGATCGTAAATTGGCGGTATTCCCCCGTGGATGTCGCCTACAATGATATAAAAGAGGAAAATTGCCGATTGCAGAATATTGATACCGATCACTTTTTTTATCAGATTTGGTTGGGTAAGGACAATCAGTGTCCCCATTGAAAACAATATAATAGCTACAAAATAGGGGAAGTTAAGCAGAAAAAGTTGAAGATCCAAGAGTTAAGCCTCCTCGCTGATCATAAAGTAAATACCAAGGATAGTGCTGGCGACGAGGACGCCGATGCCGAAATTGGCTACAGACATAATCCCTACACTGAAAAGAGTACCGGTAACACCAATCGGCCCATGTTCGTATGGCACAATAAACTTGATGATTTCCATGATGCCGCCAATACCGACGAAGATGATGGCAGAATCTAATATGGTCTGACGGAAACTATCATTCCAGAGCTCACCGAAGATCAGGATGTAAAGCAACAAGCCAAGGCCGATGATCATGCCACCTGAAAAACCGCCACCGGGTGACAGGTGTCCATGCATGATCACGTACAAACCATAAAGAAGAACAAAAAGCAACATGTAGCGAAAAACAACCCTTGTAACATAGTCGTGCATTAACTCTACCTCCCTGAAAAAGATACAGCAAAAAGCAGTATCTTGGAAACGATTAGAATATTTCGTAAGTTAAAATATTCACAAAAAACCACAAAAAAAATTGACTGCTTGTTCATTATGTTTTATAATCACCCGGGAAAAAGCAAAAAAAATCCCCCGTCACCATATTATTCTTAATCATTTTCATTTATATGTCAAGTTGTTTTTAAATATAATCTGAATGACGATAAATTATATAAATAACAATATTTTTAGAAGGAAATCAATGCTGAAAAGCGAATAAGAGGTTTTGGTTGTTTTTCGATAAATGACGAGGGGCTCATCTATGACAGAAATATTCGTTCTACAGGTTAATGATCTGGTTGCGGAAAGTTTACTACCTTTAGTGATTGTGCTAATACCCCTGGTTGGTTCATTGTTGATCGGTCTGATCGGTCTGAAAAGTAACCTGCTACGTAATCTCTTTACGGTTGCAGTATCCGGGGTAACTGTATATCTGGCTCTGGAAATTTTTCTAACCCGCCTGCAGGGCTACCAGGTTATTTACAACCTTCCGGCCCTTGCCGGGATAGAGATGGGTTTTAAAGTTGATCTTTTCGGTTCCGTTTTTATTCTTTTTTCGGCAGTCGTCTGGTTTCTGGCTGTTCTCGCTTCCATTCCCTACATGCGTCAAGATCCAAAACAGACCAGGTATTTTGTCTTTCTTATCATGTCGCTAGCCGGATGCCTGGGTGTTTTCCTTAGTGGTGATTTTCTCAGTCTTTTCCTCTTTTTTGAGCTGATGACTCTTGCTGCCTATGCCCTGGTGGTCCACAACCAGACCAGTGAAGCTTTCTCAGCCGGCGGTAATTACCTTTACCTGGGAGTTATCGGCGGACTGTCACTGCTTTCTGGAATTATTCTTTTATACGTCTATACGGATTCAGTGGCACTAGTTCCTTCATTACAAAACATTGTCCACCTTAAAGGAATAGCGGCTCTGATTGCGACCTTGATGATCGCCGGGTTTGGGGTGAAGGCCGGGATGATCCCACTGCACATCTGGCTGCCGCAGGCTCACCCGGTGGCGCCGGCACCGGCTAGCGCATTGCTGTCCGGAATTATGATTAAAACCGGTGCTTATGGCATTATCAGGGTTGCAGTGTTGCTCTATACCCCGGCAAAAGATCTGGCTGAAAGCAATCTCTGGCACTTTACTGAAAACCTTGGTCACCTGATTATCTGGATCGGTATTGTAACAATGCTTCTGGCGGCAATTATGGCAGTAATGCAGGATAATGCTAAACGGTTGCTGGCCTACAGCAGTATCAGTCAAATGGGCTATATCCTGATGGGCATCGGCGCTGCCGCTTATCTGGGTTACGATGGCCCGATGGGGTTTGGCGGATTTACCTACCATATTATTAACCATGCCTTTTTCAAGTCTGGATTCTTTATATTATTCGGTATTATTTATACCCGCCTGCACGAGGTGGACATGGGCAAACTTGGCGGGCTCTGGAAGAGCTTTCCGGTCACCTTTGCTGCATTTGCAGTCTGTGCGGCCGGAATTACCGGAATCCCCGGTTTTAATGGTTATGCCAGTAAAACGCTGCTTCACCATGCTATTGTAGAGGCTTTCGAACACCACCATCTCTGGGATCTATGGCTGGCCGAAAAGCTGTTCATGTTAACCAGCGGCCTGACAATCTGTTACATCGCCAAACTCTTGATTCGTATTTTCCTGGGCAGTTGCCCGGAAAAGACTGCCATTAAACTAAAGAATAAAGGAGCAGGTGAAAACTGGCTTGAAAGGTTGGTAGCCCTTTCATTTATTGCTATAATCAGCTATCTCGGACTATTCCCTGAAACAATGATCAAGAAAGTGCTGATTCCAATGACCGAAACCTTCACTTATGCTGAGTACTACGTTAACTATCTTTATAAGACCAATATCTGGAACATCCACGATCTGCTTGGTATCGTAATTGGCTTTACTCTCGGTGCCGGCTTCTATCTGCTTTTTACAAAGAAAGATCTCTTCTCCCTAAAACTGCCCGACTACCTAAGCGTAGAGTATTCAGTATACCGGCCGCTAACTTCCATCCTGGGGGCCACATTTACAAAAACAGGAAGATTCGTTGATGAAAATCTAAATCGCGGTTATCATGGTACGCCCGCGCTACTGGCCAGGGTCTCAGACGAAGCCTGTTACTTTGACGATCAACTCCTCAGAAAAGTAGGAAATCAGATGGCCAAAACCAGCAGATCTGCCTGGGATGGCTTATACGAACTCTGGGCTGGAAATATAAAACGTCTTTTTGGTATAATCGGGTTCTATCTGAGGAAGGTTTTTATGACGCTCTTTAAATTTGATTACAGCACCCGTGGAGATGAACGGTTCCGGACAGTTAATATTTCCAATATTGACTTTGACCTGTACATTGTCTTAATTGTGATCGGTGCTATACTGGCAACAAGCTTGCTCTTTATACTTTAGATTTATCAGCTTTGATTAGCTCAGCTGGAGGCGATACTATTGACCATAGCTTTTCCGCAACCCCTAATAGCTGTGATTGTGCCGATTATCGGGGCAATCATTATCCGCGCTCTTGACGAGGATCAGGCTGCCAAACGTCATCTTGTCGCCCTTATTGCTGTCTCGATCGTTTTTATCTCAGTTATTTCGATGCTCCCGGCGGTCATGGCCGGTGAAATTATTAAGGTCAACCTCTTCAGACTTTTAGATGGGCTTGGCCTTTTCTTTAAGATTGATCCCCTTGGCATGGTTTTTGGTCTCGTTTCATCTACCTTGTGGGTATTCGCCACTGTTTATTCTATAGGTTACATGGCTCATGAACACGATCAACGCAATTATTTTGTGTTCTTCGTTCTATCGTGCAGTGCAGCTATGGGCGTTGCCTTTTCGGGGAATCTTTTTACCCTTTACATTTTTTATGAATATCTGGCGATTTGCACCTATCCCCTGGTTGTTCATGCCGGCACTGAAGAATCGGTTAAAGCAGGCATAAAGTATATCAGTTACAGCCTGGCCGGTGGTGCTTTGATCCTGTTGTCTATTTTTATGATTTATGACTTGGTCGGCACCCTTGATTTTACGGCCGGAGGGATCCTGGGGGCTGTTGCTGCTGAACACAGCACCCGGATCACGGTCATTTTCGCCCTCCTAATTGCTGGTTTCGGAACCAAGGCCGCGATTATGCCTCTTCACTCGTGGTTGCCGGGAGCAATGGTGGCGCCGACTCCGGTTAGCGCTCTACTGCATGCCGTGGCTATCGTCAAAGCCGGGGTGTTCGGGATCTCAAGGGTCTTCTACTCTCTGTACGGGGTTGATGTGCTTCAGGGTCTCAACGTTACCAATATACTGGCTGTTATTGTCAGCTTTACCATAATTGTCGGCTCGCTGATGGCCATTAAACAGACTGTTTTAAAACTCAGACTGGCCTATTCCACTATCGGCCAGCTCGGATATATCACCCTCGGCATACTGATGCTTGATCCGGCAGGTGCATTGGGCGGTTTGTCTCACATCATCAACCATGCTGTATTAAAGATTACGCTCTTCTTTTGCGCGGGCATGATCATTACTGTTACCGGTAAAAAGAACTTGGATCAACTACGCGGGATCGGTAAACAGATGCCTTTAACTATGCTGGCCTTTGCTGTCGGCGCTTTAGGCCTGATGGGGGTTACGCCTATTTGCGGTTACATCAGCAAATACTACTTGCTTACAGGCGGTGTTTTTTCTGGTCACCCGGTTTATGCTTACGTGATTGTGACCAGCACTTTGCTTAACTCCATCTATTATCTGCCAATTATTGTTAATGCCTTTTTTAGGGATGGCGAATTTAAAATACAACCGGGACCGGAAGCGCCTTTATCCATGTTGGTACCGACTGTTGTCCTGGCGATTACCGGGATTCTTCTTGGGCTATTTGCTAACTATACAACCATTCCATTTATCGAAACTGTTTTAAAAACCGTATTTTAGCTTATAGGGGGGATAATAGTTGCCTCAGAATGATTATGTTATTTCCATCATACCGGTGCTGGTTATTTTGGCTCCAATTTTTGGAGCGGGCTGTATCATGCTGGCTGATCGCTACCGCCCGATATTACGAAACGCAGCAATTTTATCTGGAGTATTGGTACCCCTCCCGTTAGTTTATTATATGTACAATCTAGTTAAAAATAAATTATTTCTCTATTATCATTTTGATGTTTTACCCCCAATCGGTATAGAGTTCAGGGTTGACATCCTAGCTATTTACATGATCCTGCTCTTCAGTTTTTTTGCCCTGATCATTACCGTCTACGCCTTGGGTTATTACCGGGATAAGCAAGAGGGCAAAGCATTTTTTTATTTTTTACTACTGGCGATTAGTGGCACTTTTGGTGTTGCTCTCAGCGGCAACATGATTACTTTTTTTCTCTTCTTTGAATTCATGTCGCTGATGTTTTTCCCGATGGTCTCCTACAAGTCTACTCCTGAAGCAGCGGCAGCTGGATTAAAATTTTTCTTTATGACAATCATTTCCGGGGTAGCCATGTTCTGGGCGATAATGGTTACTTATAATCTGACCGGCAGTACTTCTTTTGGAATGGACGGTCTCTTCAGCTCCGCTTCACCTTTGGTTCTCTCGGCATTCATCTGTTTCCTGATTACCTTCGGGATAAAAACAGCCATGGTGCCATTTCACTTTTGGATGCCGGATGCTTATGCTGCGGCTCCGATTCCGGCAGCTGCCTTGTCTTCAGCTGTTATGCTGAAGACCGGAGTACTCGGACTGATCCGGGTTTTTCATGATCTATTTGGCTTATCTTTTATACAGGAACTTGGGTGGAACAACATATTGCTGGTTTTATCTATAGTAAGCGTTCTTTATGGATCAATCTGCGCCTTTGCTCAGGATGATCTAAACCGCCGGCTGGCTTATTCCGGTATTGCCCAGGTTGGTTATATGCTGCTTGGCATAGCGCTCTTATCTCCGCAAGCGCTCGTAGGCACCGTTTACCATGTTATGGCACATGCCTTTATGAAGGGGTGCATGTTTCTCTGCGCCGGAGTTATCTTTGTCAATACCGGTAAAACGAAGATTAGCGAAATGAGAGGGGTGGGACTGCAAATGCCGGTAACGATGATGGCTTTTACCGTGGCTGCGATAAGCGCCGTGGGTACTCCTCCTTTTAATGTGTTTGTGAGTAAGTGGCATCTTGGGCTAGGTGCCTACGAAGCTGGTTTGCCTTGGATCATTATTTTGCTGCTGCTTAGCAGTTTGCTTAATGCATCTTATTACTTCCCGATCTCAATTAATGCGTTTTTGGGCTGCCGGGAACTGCAGAATATTGAAAGAAAGAGATTACTTCTGCAGCCGCTGCGCATGGTTCCGGTCATTATTCTTGCCCTGGGAGCTGCAGTTTTTACACTGGCGCCCTTCAACTGGCCTTTAAATTTGGCCAGGGCAGTAGTAAATTATTATTTTTAGTAAGAAATTGTTGTAATCTGGTCAACGATTACCGGAGGTGATTTGACTTGGAACATGAGATAGTTCACACTTTATTACCGGCCATTATAATCTTTGTGCCGATCATATCTGGATTGCTGCTTTTTTTCCTGGCAGACAGGCTATACCCTTATAAAGAATACATTTGTATCGGGGTAACCGGCCTCTTTTTTATCCTGGTACTGTCAATGTACCCGGCAATCAAGAGCGGGAAAATCTTACTTGGTATTTTTCAGTATTTTTCATTTCCCCTGTCAATTTCCTTTAAAGTTGATCAGCTAACCTTTTTCCTCGGTCTATTTTTCTCCTTTGTTTGGTTTATGGCAGCCTGTTATTCTCCTGGCTACATGGCTCACGAGCATAAAAAAGAACGCTACTATGCTTTTTTCCTGATGGCGGAAGGCGGCTGTATGGGAACAATATTTGCGGGTGACCTGCTGGGCCTTTTTCTATTCTTCGAGTTTATGGCGCTGACTACTTATGTATTAATTGCCCATGAGGAAAATGCTATTACAATGTTTGCCGGCGCCAAGTATTTATTTATGACTGTAGGCGGAGGGTTGGCTGTCTTTTTCGGATTACTGACCATGTATTATCTTACCGGGTCGGTTACCTTTGCCAGGCCCGGCCTGATTACTGAGCCATCTTCCCTGGCTACTGCTGCTTTTATAGCTTTCATGATCGGTTTCGGCTTAAAAGCCGGTTTGTTCCCTTTGCATGTCTGGTTGCCGGATGCCCACCCGGCTGCTCCTTCACCGGTGAGCGCCGCTCTTTCCGGGGTTATGCTAAAAACCGGTATCTACGGTATGATCAGGGTTGTCTTTAATGTCTTTAATCCGGACTTTATCAGTAAAGCTAACTGGGATATGATCATGCTAGTCCTGGCCGGAATCACCATCCTGCTCGGTTCGGCTATGGCCCTGCTTCAAGATGACCTAAAAAGGCGGCTTGCTTATTCCAGTATCGCTCAAATCGGTTATATCGTGCTTGGTGTTTTTCTGTTAAGCCAGCAGGGCTTGACAGGAGGCCTTTACCATCTTTTTACCCATGCTTTTATGAAAGGTTTACTCTTCCTTTGTGCCGGGGCGATCATTGTCCAAACCGGTATTCGCAATATCAGCCAGATGAAGGGTATCGGTTTAAAGATGCCTCTGACCATGGTCTTTTTTACGATCGCCTCTGTTACGATGGTTGGCATTCCACCTTTTAACGGCTTCATCAGTAAATGGCAGCTATCGCTTGCATCGCTTGATGCAGGACAACCGATCTTTGTGGCAATTTTAATTTTGAGCAGCTTGCTTAATGCCGCTTATTACTTCCCGATTGTGATTACGGCCTTTTTCCCCGGTGAAAAAGCGGCACATCACGGGCATGACGATGCTGAAGGCCACGGGTACGCCGATCAGTCTGAAAAAGTGCACAGCGCTGCGATGGAAACGAATCATGTTAACGCTCATCATGGCGGGCACCAAGTTTACTACGGCGGGCGGCTTGCTCAGGAGGCGCCGTGGCATATGGTTGTACCGATGGGGCTGCTGGCTATCGGTTGTGTTGCTTTTGCCCTGTTACCGTATAACTGGCCATGGGAATTAGCCCAGATGGCAGTCAGGTCTCTGTTTAGCATGTAGACCAACTCACAAATAAAACTGTGCTTCAAACAAAAGGGACTTTCGGGGAATCGACCACAGCATTGGTTATGTTTCTGATCTATTCAACCGCAATTATGCAGGTAATGAGGAGCTTGTTAGGATGAACGGAGAGCCCTTAAATAATGAATTAGTCGGCATTCTTCCCCTGGCGATCGTAATGATCCCGTTCATCGGCGCTGCCCTGGCTACACCCTTGGGCAGGCTCTCCGAAAAATATCGCGACTATTTAACGCTTACCGTAACGGCACTCACCTGTATCCTTTCTGCTCTGCTTTTCTTTTATAGCTGGCAAGGGGTTGTGACCGCTAAGTTTAATATTGGTTTTGGTGAACTACCTCTTTATTTCAGGGTTGATCAGCTTGGCGCTGTTTTTAATTTACTCTCATCGTTTATCTGGTTCCTGGCTACGGTTTTTTCACTTTCGTATATGACCCATGAAAAGAGACGTAATCGTTATTATACTTTTTACCTGCTGACCCTTGGCGGGTGCTTAGGGGTTTTCCTGACCGCCGATCTCTTTAGTCTCTTTTTCTTCTTTGAATTGATGTCAGTTGCCTCATATTTGCTGGTTGTTCACAACCAGTCGGAAGAAGCGATCAGCGCCGGCAGGCTTTATATCTTTCTTGGTATTTTTGGTGGGCTTTGTTTGCTTACCGCGACGATCCTGCTCTACTGGTACACCGGTTCAGTTTTAATTGAACCGCGACTAGAAGAGTTAATAATGGTTCCGGCCCGGATCCTGATCCTTGTGCTGCTGATCATCGGTTTTGGCATTAAGGCCGGGATGGTTCCACTTCATATCTGGTTGCCTAAAGCGCACCCGGTGGCGCCGGCTCCGGCCAGTGCTCTTCTCTCCGGTATTATGATCAAAACAGGTGCTTACGGTATCATCAGGGTTCTCACCGTGATTTATACCCCGTCAGGCGAAGAGGCAAAAACACTCTGGGCTTTCACTGAACAGATCGGCTACGTCATGATCTGGTTCGGTATTACCACGATGTTTGTTGCAGCTGTGATGGCTTTATTCCAGCTCAATGCAAAAAGAATCCTGGCTTACAGCAGTGTCAGCCAGATGGGCTACATCCTGATGGGTGTCGGAGTTTGTGCTTATTTAGGCGTAGACGGCGCTGTTGCTTTCGGTGGTTTCAGCTTTCATATTGTAAACCACGCTTTCTTTAAAGCAGGAATGTTTATGATGGTCGGTGCGGTCTTCTTCCGGACCGGTGAGATTGAACTAAACCGGCTGGGTGGTCTTTGGCGGGATTTTCCGGTAACCACCTTTGTATTTCTGCTGGCCGCCATGGGCATTGCCGGTATTCCGGGTCTTAACGGTTATACCAGTAAAGTTCTGTTGCATCACGCCATAGTTGAAGCATACGAACATCACCACCTGATCTCGCTCTACTGGGCCGAGCGGATTTTTATGCTGACCGGAGTGTTGACGACCACCTATATAGCCCGTTTATTCAGTTCGATATTCCTCGGGAGCAAGCCTGATCATCTGCACTCTACCGCCAGGGAACCGTGGAATGAAAAAGCAGTTTTCATTACCATCGGCGCCATGATGCTCTTCATCGGCACCAGGCCCTTTTTTGCCCTGGAGAAGCTGATCACTCCTCTGGCCAAGTCTTTTCCTTTTGATTCTTATTCCATAAAGCATCTTTTGGAGGTTAATTTCTGGGATATTCACGATTTGGAGGGAATGGCCTGGATTGTGGCCATTGCAGCTGTATTCTTTACAGCAGGGACCTTAACCGGTTTATTCAAAATAAAACTGCCCGGCTGGCTGAGTATAGAACAGTTAATCTATCGCCCCCTGGTCAGCCTGCTGGTGTTGATCTTTACCCGCAGTGGCAGGGCCTTAGAGCTGGCGGTTGACAGTGCTTATATCAACAGCCCCCGCCTGTTAACTTATTATTGCATTGGCGGCAAAATGCTTGATTCTGCAGCCGAATTTTTGGTTGTTGGCACCCTGGAACCGCTGAAGAAAGTTAGCTATAAGGTTAACAAGTTGGAACAGCAGGGCACTTTTTTTATCAGGCTGATGCGGCAGGTTAGTTGGATATTGTTACATAGCCATAAGGCTTGGACTTATTACCTGAGGACATTTTTTAACCGTATCAGGATCTTTTTTCTCACCATATTTTACTTCCTTTTCCGATTGGACTATAAACCGCGTGGAAAATTTTTTATGCTGGTCAACACTTCAAATTTCGAGTACTATGTTATTATCTTTTTTGTAGTGCTGATTATTGTCATGTCGCTACAGCTTTTTACCTAAAATACCTGGTGGGCAGAAACAAGCTTTACTTTAAAGACAAAGATAAACACAGTAGCATTAAGGCTAAGCTAAGAAAGAAGGGAACCGAATAATGATTGAACAAGAACTGGCGAAGTTTGCCAGGCAGACCACTTATGACAAATTGCCGGCAGATGTTATTAAGCAAGCTAAGCTCTGTTTGCTGGACTTGGTTGGCGCAGCCTGCGCCGGGGCTACAGCCCTTCCCGGGCATGTGGTCACCGAAATAATTGAAGAAGCAGGCGGTAGTCCGCAGGCGGTTTTAATCGGCCGTAAGGAAAAAGTACCGGCTTTAAACGCAGCGCTTGGTAATGGTTTGTATGCCCATGCCCTGGAGCTCGATGATCTGCACCGCAGCTCAATCTTAAGACCCGGCTCACCAATTATCCCCGCTGCCCTGGCCGCAGCTGAAAAGACTGGGGCTTCGGGAAAAGATTTGATTACGGCTATAGTGGTCGGTTACGAGGTGGGGATTCGCATCGCCGAGGCGATGACGCCTTCGCACTATAACTTCTGGCACACTACCGGTACCTGTGGCACTTTTGCCGCCGCCATTGCTGCCGGTAAAGTAATGAATCTGGATGAAGAGCAACTGATTCATGCTCTCGGTCATGCCGGGACTCAGGCTGCCGGATTGATGGAACTTCATTACAGCTCAGAAGGGATGATGAGCAAACCGCTCCATGCCAGCAAAGCGGCGCAGAACGGATTATTTTCTGCAATGCTGGCTAAGGGTGGGTATACCAGCACTAAGACTATTTTATCCGGTGAAAAGGGTTTCTTGAGAGTATTTGCCCCTAAAGCAAAGATGGAAAAAATAGTGGAAACATTGGGTGTAGATTTTAAAATCATGCAAATCAGCTACCGCATCTATGCTTCGACCCGTCATACCCATGCCGGTATCGACCTGGCCCTGCGCTTGCGTGGTAAAGGCATCAAGCCTGAAGATATTGAACTGCTCAGGATTCAAACCTACTCGGTTGCCCGTGATCTAGTTGGTGAGCCTTTCCCCGAAAGTATTTACGAGGCGAAATTCAGTTTGCCGTTCTGTGTATCAACGGCTCTTGTCTACGGGCATGTCGGGGTGGAAGACTTCACCGAGCAGCGAATCAAAGATCCGGTACTCGAAGAGTTGATGAGTCACTGTACAGTCGAAATTGATCCGCTTATTGATGCTCACTATCCGCAGAAATGGGGAGCGAAGCTAAATGTGATTTTGCGCAATGGCACTATCGATCACGAGCAGACCGATTTTCCGAAGGGCGATCCGGAAAATAAGCTGACCCTTGATCAGCTACATACCAAGTTTCGTCGTCTTTCAGCGCTGCTGCTGCCGCCCTCCAAAATCGAAGCCTGGATAGAGCAGATTATGAAGGTCGAATCATTTGACAATATTGCCGACATGTGGCGGATTTAGTTTCAGAAAGGTTTATCTTTAACGATGCATTTTTTTTAAAAAGAAATATAGAATAAAAAACCGGGATTATTCCCGGTTTTTTGTGGTGCGCCTGCGTGGTTTTGAACCACGGGCCTCCTGCGTGTCAAGCAGGCGCTCTCCCCCTGAGCTACAAGCGCATATTAATAAATGCTAAAACATTTTAGCATTAGCACAGCTTGGGTGTCAAGGAAATGGAGCTTTCAAAAACTATAAATAATTAGTCTTCTGTGCTATCATGTAACTGTAAAATTTAAAGCAGGGAGGGGCTTTATTGCCTGCCAATCTGACTCCACAGTACTATGCCGCTGAAGATAAATACCGCCAGGCGCAATCGACTGAAGATAAAGTTAAAGCCTTGCAGGAAATGCTGGCTGTTATTCCAAAACATAAAGGTACTGAACGCTTACAGGGCGATATCAAGAAACGGATCGCCAAGCTGAAAGAAGAAGGCAAGAAGAAAAAGCAGAGCAAGGGTTTTAACCCATTTGGTGTTGAGAAGCAGGGTGCCGGCCAGATAGTGCTTGCCGGCTACCCAAACAGCGGAAAATCATCCCTGGTAGGCGCTCTTTCACGGGCCAAGGTTAAAATTGCGGATTATCCTTTCTCGACTGCCTTGCCAGTTAGCGGCATGATGCCCTATAAAGATACTTTTATTCAGCTGGTTGATACCCCGCCACTTTCTGTTGACAATATTCCCTCCGGCCTGATCGGCACTTTTAAAGAAGCCGATGCTTTATTAGTGATTCTTGATCTTTTCACTGCCGAATGTCTCGACCAGCTCGAAGGCCTGATGCAGGTGCTTCAGGATCGTGAAGTGATCGATTTATCAGAAGAAGGTATGATTATTGCCCCGATTCCCTTTCTTGTTTTAGGTAATAAATGCGATCACCGGGAAGCGGAGGAAAATATGCAGGTTTTGAGGGAACTGTGGCCTGATCTGGAAATCATTCCGGTTTCCAGCAACGGCAGTGGTTTAGAGGATCTCAAGCAAAGGCTTTACCAGATACTAAATATCATCCGGGTCTACGGTAAACCGGCCGGTAAACCAGCTGATCTGGATCGCCCTTTTATTCTGAGAAAGGGCAGCACCGTGCTTGATTTTGCCGCTCAGATCCACAAAGATTTTCCACAAAAGCTAAAAAGTGCCCTGGTTTGGGGTTCGGCAAAATTTGAAGGCCAGGCAGTTTCGCGGGAATACGTTCTCGATGACGGTGATATTGTGGAACTGCAGCTTTAACAGCTATTCTAAAGAAATCATTTTTATAACCAGACCTGTAAAGGCAGGAATTAGGCTCTTTTTCCCGAAATGTTGATCAGCGCAATCTGATAAGGGATTGCTTTAAATATCATTGATGAGGAGATGAATAATTATGGGATGGGGTATTTTAGGGCTTATCGCTTTGATTGTTGTCTCGCTGATCGGTATCTACAACCGGTTGGTTACGCTGCGCCAGAGAATCAAAAATGCCTGGGCACAGATTGAGGTTCAGTTAAAAAGGCGCTACGATCTGATTCCGAATTTAGTGAATACCGTTAAAGGGTATGCCAAACATGAACAAGAAACTTTTGAAAAAGTAACCCAGGCTCGCAACATGGCTATACAGGCAAAGGATGTTAATGAGCAGGCCGGCGCAGAAAATTTGCTTTCCGGAGCCTTAAAGACGCTCTTTGCTGTTGCAGAAAGCTATCCGGAACTTAAAGCTGACGCTAATTTCCGCCAGTTGCAGGAAGAGCTAACCAATACAGAAGGCAAAATTGCTTTTTCAAGACAGTTTTATAATGATACGGTGATGACTTACAATACAACCATTCAGCGCTTCCCCACTGTTCTTGTTGCCGGTATGTTTGGGTTTAGCAAAGAAGAATATTTCAACCTTGATGAAGAAGTGGCAGCCCGTGAAGCAGTTAAAGTAGAGTTTTAGGAGTTAGTCGGATGAACAGACGTTTTTTAAGAACAGGGTCTGGGGGATTTCCGCAAGGCCTGATCTATCTGCTGATCATGGCGGCGGTTGCCCTGTTGCTTCCGGCTAAGGCCGGAGCTCAGGATGACCGCTCCTTTTATTTCCCCTCAGTCATCATTGAAGCGGAAGTAAACCCGGATGGGTCGATGCAAGTCGTGGAGGAGCGGACTTTCAGGTTTGACGGGCGGTACCGGGGTGCCTGGTCTTATATTCCCCTCAAAAACAATAGCATGATCTGGAATGTACAGGTCTCTGAGCGGGGCATGCCATACAGAGAAGTTGCTGTTGGCGTTCAGGATATTCCCGGGGTTTATTATGTGGAATATGAATCTGACCAGGTTTATATTGACTGGAGCTTTGAAGCATACAACGAGGACCGAACCTTTACCATTAGCTACACGGTAGATAACGCAGTCATTGTTCACACGGATCTGGCTGAACTTTACTGGCAGTTTATTGGCGATGAATGGGGTGAAAGAGCGGAGTATGTCAGTGTCACCCTGCGACTTCCTTCGGGAGCCGGTGATGGCGACCTCAGGGCTTGGGGGCATGGTCCTCTGTACGGTGATGTGCAGATAGTCAGCCCGGATACGGTCGTGTGGGCAGTTGAAGGTTTACCGGCCAATACTTTTGTTGAAGGCCGGGTAACCTTCCCCTCCTCGTTGGTCGGGCAGGCCAATAATTTCAGTGGCAAAGAAGGATTACCCGGTATTCTGGCAGAGGAACAAAAATGGGCCAGCCAGGCAAACCTGAAACGTAATCTTACCCGGCTCGACTACTACTTTGGGCCGCTTGCTGCAATCGCCATGTTAATCTATTACTTCATCACAAGGTTTAGATCGAAACGGGCTCCCGGAATCTACGAGGGCGAATATTACCGGGATCTGCCGGGGGAGTATTCACCGGCTGAGGCCGGTTACCTGGTGCGGATGGGTAAGATCAAACCGGAGGATTTTACGGCGACGGTAATGGACCTGGCTCGCAGGAGGCATTTGCGTCTGGAGGAATACCAGGGCGAGGGAGGTCTGATTAGGAAAAAACCGTTTACAGATTACCGGCTATTCCCTGCAGCTGGTAAAGACAGGCTTAAAGCTCATGAAGCTGAGTTGCACCGCTTCATTTTCGGCCAGGTCAGCGACATGAGAAGCAATGGCGTTACAATGCGCGAAATAGAAAAATATGGCAAGAAAAACGGAGAGGAAACCTACCTCTTTTATCAAAGTTGGACTGAGGGCATCAAGAAGGAATTCGACAAGCTTAAATTTTTCAAAGGTTCGGCCTGGCAGGGTATTGTAGTAGGGATTATCTTTTTCCTTTTCGGGTTCGGTCTCTTTTTCTTCGAGCTTTTTGTCACCGGGGCTATTGCCCTGGTTACCGGCCCGATTATGATCGCTTTGTTTGCCACCTTAAAGAGGCTTACTCCCGAGGGAGCAGATCACTATGCCAAGTGGAAAGCTTTTAAGCGCTTCCTCAGGCACTTTTCAAGTCTTGATCGTTCTACTATTCCGGCCCTCGCTGTCTGGGAACATTATCTGGTCTATGCCGTTACGCTGGGCGTGGCCAAAGAGGTGATGGAACAGCTGCAGCTGGTTTACGCGGAACTGGGCACAGAGTTGCATCACGTATGGCCTGCCTATGGGGTGATGGCTTCGAACCCGGTTCGCTTTAACAGCATGAGTTCGGCCATGGAAAGATCTTTTAAAACAGCTTTTCGCTCGGCCACATCTTCCGGTTCGGGGGGTGGAGGCGGCTTCTCCGGTGGCGGAGGCGGTGGCGGGGGCGGCGGGGGCGGCGGCGCCCGCTAGCTTTATAATTAGCAAACATGGAATTAAGGTTTTAGCTCTTGTATTGGGCTAAAACCTTTTATTTTTGTTTAACAATAATTGAAATACCATCTAACCTATGATACTATATGTATATATAAGAATATAGTCAGTAAGTTTGTCAAGGGGGAATAACCGGTGGACCAATATCACTTAATGGCTGATTATATTAAAGCTTTATCTCACCCTACCCGGTTGCAGATATTAGAACTGCTGCGGTCTGGCGAACGCTGTGTATGTGAGATTTTTCCGGAGTTGAAGATCGAGCAATCCAGTGCTTCGCGCCATCTTGCCCTGTTAAAAAAAGAAGGCTTACTCCGTTCCCGCAAAGAAGGCCTGAAGGTTATTTACTGGGTTACAGACCCGCAGGTTTACGAGATCATCGATCGCTGTGCCGAATCGGTCAGGCGTATTTGGCAGGAGAAAGCCGAAATTGTATCGTGATCATGAGCTGCGCAGCAAAAAGATGCAGGGACCAATGAAGTGTGTATAGATAAATTAAAGGAGCTGTTCATAAGTGATTATAAAAATATTAGGAACTGGGTGCAGTAAATGTCAAGCCCTGGAGAAGGAAACGATTAATGCCCTGGCCGAGCTAAATGTGGTTGCCGATGTGCAAAAGATAACCAAGATGGACGAAATCATGCAGTACGATGTGATGATGGCTCCGGCTTTAGTGATAAATGATCAGGTTAAGTCTGCCGGTAAAGTTTTAAAGCCGGAGGAAATTAAAGAGCTGATCAAGCAGGAGCTCTAATTATTGAAATGTTTTTATAGGTTAAGCTGTCAAAACTGAGGAGATGAGTCAGTAATGAAGGAATATCAAAAATTAGGGATCATTGTGGCAGTATTTGTAGCTGCTTACTTTATTCCCTTTGAAAGCCCCCTGGTTGGCGGGGCAATCATTGAAGCCTTTCACCTGCTGCAGGAGTACGCCCGGGAACATGTTCTTTTCTGCCTGGTGCCTGCTTTTTTTATTGCCGGGGCGATCGCCAATTTTGTTTCACAGGGGTCGGTCATCAAATACTTTGGCAGTGGGGCCAGTAGAATTGTTGCCTATTCAGTTGCTTCAGTATCCGGCGTGATCCTGGCTGTCTGCTCCTGCACAGTTTTGCCGCTGTTTAGCGGTATTTATCGACGGGGTGCCGGTTTAGGCCCGGCCTGTGCATTTCTTTATTCCGGCCCGGCCATAAACGTATTGGCCATTGTCTTAACAGCTAGGGTTCTTGGCTGGGAGCTGGGTTTGGCCAGGGCGGTCGGGGCAGTAGTTTTTGCTGCGGCAATTGGTTTGTTGATGGCGTACTTTTACCGCAAGGACGACCAGAAAAGGCTTGCTTCACAAATGGCCGGGATGGATGATGATCAAAGTAAAACCCGCAGTCCGGTACAGAATATCCTCTTTTTCCTCACCCTCGTTCTAATTCTGATCTTTGCCACCTGGAGTAAGCCTGCGGAGCCGATTGGTTTTTATAACGTAATTTATACGATTAAGTGGCCGGTCGTAGCTGCTTTACTGATCTTACTCGGATACATCCTTGTTAAATGGTTTAAACAGGAAGAGCGGAAAGACTGGGTTCATACCACCTGGGATTTTGCCAAGCAGATTCTGCCCCTGCTCTTTGTCGGTGTGATCGTGGCGGGACTTTTAATGGGGCTCCCCGGAAGTGATGCCGGCCTAATTCCGGTTCGCTATATAGAAGCGCTTGTTGGTGGTAACAGCCTCAGGGCAAATCTTGTCGCTTCGGTGGTCGGAGCGTTCATGTATTTTGCTACACTTACCGAAATCCCAATCCTGCAGGGGCTGCTCGGAGCAGGCATGGGTAAAGGCCCGGCCCTGGCACTACTCTTAGCCGGCCCGGTGCTCAGCCTGCCTAGTATGCTGGTGATCAGATCTGTTTTGGGTACCCAAAAAACAGTAGTATTTGTATCGCTTGTTGTGATTATGGCATCACTGTCGGGAATGATTTTCGGCAGGATTCTATAAATAGAAACGGGGAAGTGAAAGAATTGTTCGAAGTAGTTCTCTATGGTCTTGCCTTAACATTGCTGCTTTTTTCATTTCTGAAAGACAGGAAAAAAACCAGGATGGCTTTGATGAAAGCCTGGAAAGCTTTTGAAAATATCGCGCCGGCTTTGCTTGGAGTGCTGACCTTGATCGGCTTGGTTTTAACTGTTCTTTCTCCAAAAGTAATTACTGCCGTGCTCGGACAAAATACCGGAATCTGGGGTATGTTTTTAACCTCATTAATCGGTGCGATTACACTAATTCCGGCTTTTGTGGCTTTTCCTATGGCTGCTTCGCTGCTGGCCGGTGGAGCGGGCATTATGCAAATTGCTGTTTTTGTATCTACTCTAACTATGGTTGGCACTGTGACAGCGCCACTTGAAGCAAAATATTTCGGCTGGAAAGTAACAATATTGCGCAATGGTCTTGCATATCTCTTTTCCTTTATTGCTGCCAGTATAATCGGGATGGTACTGAGATGAAAAAATATAAACCCTATTTATTGTTGATACTGGTAGTGATCGCAGATATTATCGTGCTTTTCATGAACAGAGATCTGGGAATCAGGGTTGCCGTCAATACCGGCAGTCATATTCTGCAGATGTTGGCTGTTCTGCCTCCAATATTTATATTGATTGGTCTTTTGGATGTCTGGGTACCGCGCGAGCAGTTTATGCGCTACATGGGCGAAGAATCCAAAATGATCGGGGTAGCCTTGAGTGTACTGCTGGGTGCAGCGGCAGCAGGGCCGCTCTATGCCGCTTTCCCCCTAGCGGCAATCATGATCCAGAAAGGAGTAAAGTTCAGTAATATTTTAATATCTTTAGGAGCCTGGTCTACGATGAAAATCCCCATGTTTCTTTTTGAAATTACTTCGCTCGGTAGCTCTTTTGCCACTACCCGCTGGCTGGTCAGCCTGGTTGGCATCATCGTGATGTCTGTCATCATTAACCGGTTAATTTCTGATGATGATAAGCAGGAGATTTTCGCTCGGCACAAAGCAGGCTAATTAATCTGTTGTCTTCCTGAGGAGTCAGAGCAAATTATGCTTCTGAAATAGTTATTTTGTTTTGACCTGGCACTTCGTCTATAATCTTTTATATCGATAGAATTAGATATTTAGATATCTAGTGATGTTAAAAGGGTGGGATTTCAGGATGAACAGTTTAGTTGACTTTTTCAAAGCTATGGGGGAAGAAACCAGGGTGAAAATACTAATGATGCTTTTTGAGGAGGAGATGTGTATATGTGAATTGATTGAAGAACTACAATTATCACAGTCGGCAGTATCCCATCATGTAAAAATCTTGAAGCAGGCCGGCCTGGTTAACGATCGACGCGACGGCAAATGGACTTTTTGCTCCATCAATCAGGCAGGCTTCAAAACTCAACTTGATGTTCTGCAGGATAAGATCGTCAAGCTGGTAGATGAATATGAATACCAGATCAAAGCAGAACCGAAAAGCAGAACCGAAAATTGAATGTTCTGTTTGATCCTTGAAATTAACTCTTAACTACTACAAAGAGGTGATCGGCAAAAATGAGTGTTCAGAAAGAGTATGAACTTGGATTTTTCCATAAGTATTTAACTGTTTGGGTTGCCCTCTGCATTTTGATCGGAATTGGTATGGGAGCTGCTTTTCCTGGTGCAGCTCAATTCTTAAATTCACTTGCCATAGCCCAGGTTAATATTCCGGTAGCAATTTTTCTCTTTGCCATGATGTACCCGATCATGGTTCAGATTGATTTTCAGGAAGTTGTTAATGCTGTCAAGGCACCAAAACCGGTTATTCTGACTTTGGTTGTTAACTGGGCGATCAAGCCCTTTACCATGTTTTTCTTTGCCTGGCTCTTTATGCGGGTGATATTTGCTCCTTTTCTTGACGAGACCTTGGCCGGAGAATATATTGCCGGCATGATTCTGCTTGGGATTGCCCCCTGTACGGCCATGGTCTTGGTATGGAGTTATCTGGCCCGCGGGTTTATGGGCCTCACTTTGGTAATGGTAGCGATTAACTCGCTAACGATGCTGGTTCTCTACGCGCCATTGGGCAATTTCCTACTGGGAGTAGCTGAGATGTCAGTTCCATTCATGACCATCTTTTTAAGTGTTATGCTTTATGTCGGTGTTTCTCTGGTGGCGGGCTATATCAGTCGTACCAGGTTGATTAAAACCCGCGGTATTGATTGGTATGAGCGGGTATTCCTGAAGAATATGGGTACCATTTCGATCATCACCCTTTTAGT
>Ga0194119_10004086_pt1 | contig 22932 bp, 17 predicted proteins | sample TA2MahC100mmetaG_FD_148620 | JGI IMG/M metagenome (GOLD analysis project Ga0194119, IMG submission 148620) | Freshwater microbial communities from Lake Tanganyika, Tanzania - TA2015018 Mahale Deep Cast 100m | ecosystem: Environmental > Aquatic > Freshwater > Lake | place: Tanzania: Lake...
AGACTGAAAGTCCAACGGCTCACATAACAAATGCACTTCGTTCAACTCACGCTTTGCGGACATGCGGCGGTAGGACGATGACCGCCAGGGCGAAGGTTGTTTCCCGCCGCACGTCGCAAAGTCTTAGTGTTTGACGCCGCGCTTCGCGCAAGGCGAGCCTTTCTTGCCGCAACTGGCGTTTCTGCGCTCGACGTGAGACTTTTTCCGCTTGGACCGGTGACTCCGGCGGCGGTACCGGTTGTGCGTCCGGGAGCGAAGCGGCGACAAAGGCGTGCATGGCTGCCGTGTAATCGAGGGCGGGGTCTTCAAAGACCCGCCCAGGCCAAGTCTGTTCCGCCGCATCGTCCTTGGATGAACTGATGATGAGCCGACCGGAGGAACCACTCACGGCGGGCAACTTGACCTCCGCCGGATGCGTCGCCGGGACAAAACAGAGGTCTACATTGACCGTCTCGCCGGGTTCGTCCGCCGTGCGACTGATGGGGCGAGGCCCCCTTTTTTCGCCGTTGCTTGCAACGGCGTCCAGAGCCCGGCGTCAATTAAGATTCGCTTCACCGTATTCGGACTGATGACTGGTTCCCAGCGGTTCGCTTTGGCGAGTTCATCGGCAATCCGCCGTTTGCCCCATTTGGGGTTTTGACGGCGGAGGTCAATCACGCGTTGCTCAATGTCCGGTGCGGTGCGCGCCGGTTCCTTCGCCGCATGGCTCTGGCATTGTTCGAGTGCCGCATAGCCGCCCGTCTCGAAACGGGGTCGCCAATAGTAGAACGTCCCGCGTGCCACATGTGCCCGCCGACAGGACACAGTGACATCATGGCTCGCCTCCCAAGTCTCAAACAAGAGCTTGCGTTGATCGGCGGTTGTGCGGGGAAAGTAAATAGGCTGTGTGGTCATGCCCGTAGCATACACCCATTCTCGTAATGTTCAAAATCCAATTGACCAGTACACAAGAAACGAAAAATCGCGTATAATAGTGTTAGGTACTATGGTACCATTGAGCGATTGTTCCCCGTGTGTTATTCTATGGGTGGAAATCGAACGCACCGTATCCCACCCGAAAATGGCAAACCCGTCGAAAGACGGGGACGCAAAGCTAAGGTTTTGTAAAAGAATAAGTTGGTCAATTTGCTCGTCTCGCTCGCACAAGGTTGATAGCGGAAGTTCCTGAAATCCTGTTGCAACAGCGAGCAAGATGTAGCATCATGTAGTACCAGATAGGTAATTTCGCGACGTTTCGCGGTTTCAGACCGAAAGCGAATTTGACCAAGTTATTTTTTTACAAGTCCTAAGGGTCTAAAGCGTGTTCTCCTAACGCTAAGATCGCCCAGCCGCCGAAGTGGAATAGATGTCTCCAAGCCCGTCTGTTCCGCAACGCGAAACCCAAGACGGGTTTTTGATTTCCCTGTGTCAATTGAATGGCTTGGGACACAACTCCAAATGGAGTAAGCGAGGTCAAAATGAAAAAGTTGCTAGTTGTGCTCCCTCTGGTTCTTGCGCTCGTGGTGTTGGCGCTCCCGATCGTCAACGCAGCAATGGATGACGAAGATCCCAAACTCTGCGTCGAGGGCAAATGGCTGCTCGTGATCGCCGCAAAACCCTCCGCGATCCAGGTCACCGTGCCGGAAGATGTCCGCTTTGGCGATCAGCAAGCCGGCGGTTGCGCCACCCCAGGTCCAGACGTGCCGTTGATTACTGCCGTTCGAGAACGCGGCGAACATCATTGGATCCGCGTGAAGGTGGACGGCAAGCACGCCAGTCAACCGACCGTGACGGCTTCGTACGGTAATCGCGTGCAAACGCGGCGAAACAACGGTCACGACAATCTCAACTTTCTGTTCTTCGTCCGCTAACCAACCACCGTGCACACATCAGGATGTCGCCAGGCAACTCACCAGCGGTGGGTTGCCTTTTTCTGTTTTTGGCAACCTATAGTATAATTCAAGCGTCCCAGTTCGTTTGGCGGAAAGAATCGTATGTCCCCTCGATGCCCCAAGTGTGGTCACACGAATTCCGTTGATGCGAGCGTGTGCGCGCGCTGCGCGACCGCGCTCGCCCACGTTTGCGCCAACTGCGGATTCGCCAGTCCGAGCCATTTCAAGTTTTGCGGCAACTGCGGCGTCAAACTGGACGCGGCGCCCGCGCGCCTCCCCGCGCCCGATCGGCGCGTCCGCGCCGCCGCGCCGATGCCCGACGCGCTCGCGCAGAAAATCTCCAGCGTCGGCAAACAGATCGAAGGCGAACGCCGCAACATCACGATCCTCTTCTCCGACCTCAGCGGCTTTACCGCCATCTCTGAAAAACTCGACCCCGAGCAAGTGTACGAACTGGTGGACGGCACGCTCAAAGCCTTCACCGACGAAATCTACAAGCACGAAGGCACGATTGACAAAGTGCTGGGCGACGGAATTATGGCGCTCTTCGGCGCGCCAATCGCGCACGAAGACGATCCGGCGCGCGCGATCCGCGCCGCGCTCGGAATGCAAGCCGCGCTCAAACGCATCAACGCCGATCTGGAACCGCGCTGGGGCATCTCCTTACGCGTCCGGATCGGATTGCATACCGGCATCGTCGTCGTCGGCAGCATCGGCTCCGATTTGCGAATGGAGTACACCGCGCTCGGCGATACGGTGAACGTCGCGTCGCGCTTGCAAAGCGTCGCCGAACCAGGAACGATTCTGGTCAGCCGCGCGGTGTACGAGCCGACCCAGCCGCTCTTTGAATTCCGCGAACTCGGTTCGATTCGCGTCAAGAATCGCGTCGCGCCGGTGGAAATTTACGAAGTGACTGCGCCGCGCGCGATCGCCGGGCGCGTGCGCGGCATTCCGGGCTTGAGCGCGCCGATGGTCGGGCGCGAGGCGGAATTCGCGCAAGTCCGCCGCGCGGTAGACGATCTGGTGACGCAGCAGCGCGGACGCATCGCGCTGATCACCGGCAACGCGGGCATCGGCAAATCGCGTTTGACGAGCGAACTCAAAGGATACCTGGCGGACAAATGGGCGACGGTCTTGGAAGGCGCGTGCCTGGCGTACGGGCAATCGGCGTATGGCGTCTTTTTGCAAATTCTCAAAGCGCTGTTCGGCATTGCGGAAGACGATCCGGAAGAAATCGCGCGCGAGAAAGTCGAACAGATCACGCAAGACCTGCTTCCACCGGGCGAAGCATTGTCGCTCGTCCCGTACCTCGAACATCTTCTTTCGATCCGGATCCTTGAAAAGGAACTGGCGACGCGGATTCGGCATCTGGTGCCGCCGCAACTTCAGCAACAAACGTTCGTCGCGATTCGCGAATTGCTGAACGCCTTGGCGCGCGGCAAACCGCTGGTGCTCATCCTGGAAGATGCGCATTGGATCGACAACATCTCATTGGACTTGCTCGAATTTCTGCTGGGCAGTGTCGAGAATGTGCCGTTGCTGATCTATTGCAATTCGCGTCCGGATGAAGGCGCGGCAGTCGGGCGATTGCAAATGCTGGGCAACGAAATGTACGCCGCGCATTTTTTGCATCTGCCGCTCGCGCCGCTTTCACGCGCGGACAGCGTCGCGCTGATCGATCTCTTGTTGGCGATTCACGAACTGCCGGAAACGCTCCGGCATTTGATCCCGCAGCGCGCCGAAGGCAATCCGTTCTATCTCGAAGAGATGATCCGGATGTCGATCGATCGCGGGATCATCCGGCCCGGCGCGGCGCACTGGGAGATGACGCCGGGCGCGGACCTGGACAATCTCCAAGTGCCGACGACGTTGCAAGGATTGATTATGACGCGCGTCGATCATTTGAACGAAGACGCGCGCCGCGTGTTGCAATGCGCGTCCGTCATCGGGCGCGATTTTGCGTCGCGGTTGCTGGAGAATGTCGTCGAGGACGCGCGGAACGTGCAAGACGTCGTGCAAGAATTGGACGAGCACCAACTGATCAGTTGCATTTCGCGCAACGGCGATGCGCATTATCGGTTCAATCACATTCTGATCCAGGAAACCGTGTACAACAGTCTGCTCGTCCGGCGGCGCGAATTTCTGCACCACAAGATCGCGGCGAGCATCGAGACCTTGTTCAAGGATCGGCTGGACGAGCACATCGAAGAACTCGCGTTTCATTACGCGCGCAGCCAAGACCTGGATCGCGCGCTGCCGTATGCGATCGGCGCGGGCAAACACGCGGCGGAGCGTTTCGCCAACGCGCAGGCGCTCCAGCATTACCAGCGCGCCGCCGAATTCTTAACCAAGACGCATCCGACCGCCCAACAAAAAATTGACACGTATACCGGCTTGGGCTCCGTCCAAAATTTCGCCGGTGATTATGCCAGCGCGACGACGTCGTACCTGATCGCGCTCGAAGTGGTGCGCGCCGCCGGGAAATCGACGGAGACCGCGCACGCGAGCGCGGAGATGATGCGCTGCATCGGGCGCGTGGGTGAACGCCGCGGCGATTACGCCGAAGCGTTGCGCTGGCTGGAAAACGCGTTGAAGGAAATCGAATCCGATCCGAATACCAGGTCGGTGGAACACATCCGAATTTACAACGACATCGGCTGGGTGCATTATCGCTTGGGCGAATTCGATCAGGCGTTTGAATGGGCGATGCGAACGCTCCAGGTGGTGGAGGGGACGGAACACTTTAACGAGATGGCTTCGGTGTACAATCGCCTGGTCGCGCTGTTCCGGCGCAAGGGAGATTGGGAACGCGCGAGCGCGTACGCGGAAAAAGGATTGCGCCTGCGCGAGCGCATCGGCGATCTGCACGGGGTCAGCCAATCGTACAACAATATGGGCACGATGGAATGGGAGCAAGGGGATTGGAATAACGCGCGCGTGCATTTGGAACGTTCACTTGACATCAAACAAAAAATAGGCGATATTGAGGGTATCGCGCGGCTCAACAGCAACCTGTGCGAACTCTACCGCGAGATGGGCGAATACGCGCGCGCCGTCCAAGTCGGAACGCGCGCGCTCGCGATCGCCGAAAAAATCAAGCAGAAAAATATCATTTGCGTCGCGTTGCTCAATCTCGCGCACATCGAAATTTTGCAAAGTGCGTTCGATCCGGCGGCGGCGTATTTGACGCGTTGTCTGGCGATTGCCACCGAGATGGGCTCCAAGGAACGTATCGCCGAGGCGCAGTGGTTGTTGGCGGAAGCGTACCTGGGACAAGACCAACTCGATCTGGCGCGCCAAACGGCTGACCAAGCGCTGACCCTGGCGACGGAAATTCGCCGGAACTTGATCAAGTGCCAAGTCTTGCGGACGCTGGCGCGGATCGCGCAGCGCCAAAATGATCGCGCCGCCGCAACGGCTTATTTGGAGCAAAGCATCGCCGGCTTGAGCGCGGCGAAAAATCAGTTCGAATTGGCAAAGTCGCAGTACCACCTGGGTCTGCTCCACCGCGCCGCCGGACGCGACGCGGACGCGCGCGCGTTGCTGGAACGCGCGTTGAGCACGTTTACGCAGCTGGGCGCGCGCGTGGACAGCGCGAACGCGCACGCGGCACTGGCACACCTGACACCGCCGACTGGAAACCCGTTATGAAACCTAGTCTCCGAAATATTCCTTTTTTTGCGGGACTGGACGACAACATCCTGGACGCAATCTCGCGCCGTCTGCAACGCGAACACTATCACAAAGACGCCGCCGTCTTTTTGGAAGACGAGCCGGGCGATTGTATGTACATCATCGAAAGCGGGCAGGTTAAAGTCGTCACCGAGCGCGGCAATCAGGAAAAAATCCTCAACTATCTCGGTCCCGGCAATTTCTTCGGCGAGATGGCGTTGCTGCTCAGCGAGCGCCGCTCCGCCACCGCGCGCGTCGTGATTGACGCCGATCTGTTGGTGTTGCGCAAAGACGATTTCGACGAACTGTTACAGATCCACCCGCAGATCGCGTTGATGATGTCGCAAGAGTTAGGGCGGCGTCTGACGCGTTCGAATGTCGCGCCGACCTTGCGCGAGGAATTCAACATCGTCACCGCGATCGGCGCGGCAACGCCGACGCTCGCGCGCAATCTGGCGCAAGTGACCGGCGAAGCGGTCGTGATTCTCGATCTGGGCGGCTTGGCAAATATCAGTCTCGATCCCGCGTCGTTGCGGCAGTCCGATGTGACGTTGGTGCGCGGCAGCGATATTTTGGAACCGGAAATGCTCGCCGACCGGTTGAGTCAATTGGTCGAGCAATACTATTGGGTGTTACTCTCGGTCGCGCCGTACGAAACGCCTTTGACGCTCAAGGCGATCGAACTGGCGGACATTACGGTGCAAATCGGCGAGCGGGAGCCGGGCTGGCTCAAGTCCGTCGCGCCGAACGGTTTTTGGCGCGTCGACGCGCAGCCGCAATCCATTCAGCGTTTGGCGCGCCGCATCTCCCAGCGGCTGATCGGCTTGGCGTTGTCCTCCGGCAACGCGCGCGGGATGGCGCACATCGGCGTGCTCAAAGTGCTGGAGGAAGAAGGCATTCCGATTGATATGCTCGCGGGCACGAGCGCGGGCGCGGTCTTTGCCGCGATGTACGCCGCCGGACGATCGGTCGAGGAGATGATCGCGTTCGCGGTGAACGTGCAAAAGCAGTACAATTTTTTCACCGGCTTTCAGTACTGGGATTTTCGCCTGCCGCCGGGCGCCGGATTGATCAAGGGCAACGTCGTGTTGAACTATTTGCGCCGCTGGCTGAAGGACAAGACGTTTGACGAATTGAATGTCCCATTGTATATTGTGGCGGCGGATTTGATCTCCGGCGAAGAGATCGTCTTCGATCGCGGTCCGGTGGCGGAAGCCGTGCGCGCGAGTATGAGCGTGATCGGCGTCTTTGAGCCCGCGCACATCGCCGGACGTTTTCTGATTGACGGCGGCTCGGTCAATCCGGTGCCGACGCAATTGCTGGCGGACAAAGGGATCAGCATCATTCTGGCGAGCAACGTGATTCCCAGTCTGGAAGATCGCATCCATCGCCGCGAACTCAAGCGCGAAGGCAAACTGCCCAACGTCATCGGCATCGTCACCGGCGCGATGGAAATTATGGAGAGCGAGATCATCAAATCGCGGATGGGACCCGTTGACATTTTGATCCAGCCGGACATCGCGCGTTATGGGACGATGGAGTACGACAAGGCGTATGAAATCATCAAGCGCGGCGAAGAAGCGGCGCGCAGTCAAATTCTCGCGATTCGCCAACGGCTCGCGCCCAGCCCGCGCAAACGCACCCAAGTCTAGACAACTCGATTTCACAGGAACGACCAAACAATGAAGGATTGGCTCCGCACGATTCCGTTTTTCAGCGCGCTGGACGATTCCGCGCTCGAGACATTGACGCGCCGGTTGCAGCGCCGCCACGTTCACAAGGGCGCGTCCGTGTTTCTGGCAAGCGAGCCGGGCGATTGTATGTACGTCATTCGCACCGGGCTGGTCAAAGTCGTCTCGCATTACGAAGGGGAAGATCGGTTCATCCTCTACCTGGGTCCCGGCGATTTCTTTGGCGAAGGCGCGGCATTGTTCGGCGGGTTACATTCCGCCAGCGTGTTCGTCGCGCTCGACGCCGATCTCCTGATGTTGTCGCACGACGATCTGACCGCGCTGATGAAGCAGTATCCCGAGATGGCGCTGGCGATCATTCGCGAACTGCACCAACGTCTTCGGCTTTCCTTGCGCGCGCCGATCCAAACCAAGCAACTCAACGTGATCGCTTCCATCGGCGATGCGACGCCCGTTCTGGCGCAACATCTGGCGCAGGTGACGGGCGAAGATGTCTTGCTGGTCAACCTGGACGAGTCGAGTCAACCCGCCAATGCCGCCGCGCTGCGCGAAGATAACGTTCACCTCACGCACATCGATCCCACGCTGAACGCAGGCGCGCTCCCCGAATTCATCAGCCAGTTGATCAAGCAATATTACTGGGTCGTGTTGTGGGCGGTCGCCGATGAAACCACGATGACGCTCAAGGCGCTTCAGCAAGCCGATCTGCGCGTCGTGGTAGGCGCGGCATTCCAACAGCCCGTGCGCCGTTTTGTCGCGGAGCATTCGTACGTAGATGACGACGTTGCGGCGATCCATCAACTCGCGCGCAAACTCGCGCGGCGGCAAGTCGGGCTGGCGCTCTCCAGCGGCAACGCGCGCGGAATGGCGCACATCGGCGTCCTCAAAGTTCTGCGCGAAGAAAAGATCCCGCTCGATCTGATCGCCGGCACCAGCGCGGGCGCGCTCTTCGGCGCGCTGTACGCCGCCGGACGCACGATTGAAGAAATAACCGAGTTCGCGCATAAAGTGCGGATCGAATACGATTTCCTGACCGGCTTTCGCAACTGGGATTTCAGCATCCCGCCGCGCTGGGGCTTGATCAAAGGGAATATGTTTTTGAAACAGCTCCAACAGTTGTTGCCCAGCGAAACTTTCGAGGGTTTGAAAATTCCGCTGGCGGTTGTCGCCGCCGATATCGTTTCCGGCGAAGAGATCGTCTTCGAGCGCGGACCGTTGCCGGAAGCCCTGCGCGCGACGATGAGTATGGGCGGGTTTCTCGAACCGGCGCGCCACGACGGTCGCCTGCTGATTGATGGCGGCGCGGTCAACCCCGTCCCAGCCCAAGTGCTGTCCGCGCGCGGAATGAACGTCATCATCACGTCGAACGTCATTCCGACGTTGCACGAGCGAATGCGCTGGCAGCGCGGACAACTGGAGAAAGGCGCCAAGTCGCTCATTGACATTATGCTGAACGAACGCGAAATTATGGAAGGCGAGATCATTCGCTCGCGGCTGAATCCGGTGGACGTGGTGATTCAGCCGGACGTGGCGCGCTATCACGTGCGCCAATACGATAAAGCGCCCGAGATCATTCAAGCGGGGGAAGACGCCGCGCGTCTGCAAATTCCGTACATTCGCAAACTGTTGGCGCCGCGTCCGCGCAAGCATCCGCGCGCGTGAATTCTCCGGAACTGAACTATGGCTCGCGCACCCCAAGCCCCTCCAAATTCCACTGACGAATCGCAAGCCCAGATCGCGCATCTGGAGCAACGCATTGGCGCGCTCGAAGCGCTGCAAGAAGTCGCGCTGGTTTTTTCCTCCGAATTCCAACTCGAGCGCTTGCTCGCGCTGATTCTCTCCAGCGCGGTGGACGTGATGAAAGCCAGCGCGGGCTCGCTCTTGCTGTACGACGGGACCACCAAGGAACTCGTCTTTCAAGTCGTCCAAGGGGGCGGCGGCAAAGCCCTGCGCCAAAAACGCATTCGGAGCGATGAAGGCATCGCGGGCTGGGTCTTTTCACGCGGGCAACCGGTGATCGTTCACGACACCGGAATGGATTCGCGCCACCTCCTCCGGATTGACGAAGCGCTCCGCTTTCACACCGCCGCGATGGTCGCCGCACCGCTGATCTACAAAGGCAAGCCGATCGGCGTGATCGAGATCATCAACAAGAAATCCGGCGAGCAATTCGTCGAAGACGATCAAGATTTGTTGATGGCGTTCGCCGCGCAAGCCGCCGTCGTGATCGAGAACGCGCGCTTGTTCCAGCAAGTCGTCTCCGAACGCGACCGCCTGCTCGTCGTCGAAGAAGAAGTGCGCCGCGAACTCGCGCGCGAACTGCACGATGGGCCCTCACAAATTTTGGCGGCGATCATTATGGGCTTGAAATTCCTCAAGCAAGTGATCGCGCGCCAACCCGAACGCACCGAAACCGAACTGGCTGAATTGGAACGGCTCGCCGCGCAAGCGTTACACCAGGTTCGCAATATGCTGTTCGATTTGCGCCCGGTCGCGCTGGAGACCCAGGGTTTGCGCGCCGCGCTGGAAATCTACGTCGAGCGTTTGCGCGCCAGCGAAGATGTGAAACTGCACCTGGACGTGCAGCTACTCAAGACGCGCTGGTCGCCCAAAGTCGAAGCCGCGCTGTTTTCGATCATCCAGGAAGCGGTGGGCAACGCCAAAAAACACGCCCAGCCGAAAAACATCTGGATCACCGCGCAGCCCCAGGACGATCAGATCGCCTTGTCAGTGCGCGACGACGGGCGCGGTTTCGATCTCGCGCACGTCGAAGAATCGTACGCCCAGCGCGGCAACCTGGGTTTGTTGAATATGAAAGAGCGCGCCGAAATCGCGAACGCCACGCTCGACATCAATTCCAAACCCGGCAAAGGTACGCTCGTCACGCTCACTGTGCCGATGCGTCAACCCACGCGCCGCTCGGCGCGCGTGTTCAGTTCCAACCAGTGATCAACCCCCAGGTTGCTCCGCGCAATCTGCTGGCGGCACCCAATTTTCATGCGAGTCTCCCTAACTAATTCACTCCGGCTCATTGGAGTTGCCTTTCTCCTCAGTCTCGCGCTCTGCCTCTTTTCGCTTTCGCCCACCCGCGCGCAAACTCCCGCGCCGCCAATCGTCCCCGTCGCGCTCGCGCCGCTCCAACGCGACACGCCGCTCGCGCTCACCGCGCTCACCCTCGACGCAGACATCAGCGAAGTGCAAGGGCGCACGATCGTCAGCGGCACCGCGACGTTCAAACTTCACAACACCGATCGCCTCAACGATGTGCAAGTGGCAGTCGGCTTTCCGGCTTGGGCGGGCGATCCGTACGCGTTCGATCCGGCGCGATTCGATCCGTTCATCGTCAGCGTGGACGGCGTGCGCGTCCGAACGCTCACCCCAGGGCGCGCCGATCTGAGAATCGGCAGCACGACGCGCGCGACGGACTGGTACACCTTCACGCTGGCGATTGCCGGCGATGAAAAGAAGACGGTGCGTTACGATTTTCGGCAAGACCTGGGTGACGGCGCGCTGCCGCGGTTCACGTACGGCTTGCTCCCCGCCGCCAATTGGAAGGGCAATATCGGCAGCGCGCGCCTCACCTTGAATTTTCCCGGCACGACGGCGCTGGAACAAATCGTCGCGTACGATCCGCCCGATCCGGAGTTCGACGGGCAAGGTCTGACGTGGCGTCACATCAGCAAACTGCCAACGGCGAATCCGACGCTCACGTTTCTGCGTCTGTCGCTCTGGAACGATCTGCTGACCAAACGCCGCGACGCGCAAGCCAATCCCAGCAACGCGAACGCGCGGCTCGCGCTCGGCAATCTGTTCCGCCAACTCGCGCAGTTCGAATCGCCGCGCCGCGAAAGTTTTTATGGGCAAGCGATCGCGGAATTGGAAACCGCCGTGCGGCTCGATCCAAACCAGCGCGCAGCGCGACAAGCGCTTGCCGCGCTGTACGAAGCGCGCGCCGGCGCGGCGACGGGGCCACGCAACCCGGCGTACGTTCAACTCGCGATCGCACAGTGGCAGGTGTTGCAGAACGACGCGAACGCGCGCAAGCAACTCGCCGAGAATTATTTTTATCTCGGACTGGACGCGCAAACGCGCCGCGCGTTCACAGACGCCGCGGCGTACTACGATCAGGCGAGCGCGCTGATGCCGAACGGCGCGGGACCGCTGTTCACCGTCGAACGCCTGGCGGCGCAACGGCGCGCGCTGAATTTCGCGTGGGCAACTGTGTCGCTCGATCAAAACGATCTCGACGCGGCGATCCCGCGCGCGCGCGCCGCGCTCGGCGACAATTTCATCGCGACGTTTACGCCGCCGTTGTTCTACGTCCCGCGCGCGCAGGTGACAACCGCCGCGTCAACGCGCGCGCTGGCGTTCACGCTGGCGCCGCTGTTGCGCGACGAAACGCTCAACGAACTGAGCGGCGTCGTTTCAACCTGGCGCGCGGCGGGCGTGGAGGCGAACCTGAGCAACGAGGGCACGACGATTTTGCTCACGTTGAGCGTGCCGAATCAGACGCCGCTCCAACTGCGCGATCAGATGCTCGCGCTGGGCAAACTGTTGCCCGACCGCGCCGAGTGGTCGCTGGTGCGCGCGGTTTTGACGCCGACGGACATTGATTGGGATGAAGCCGCCGAAACGCTGACGCACGTCACGCGTTATCGCGAAGGCGTGGATTTGTCTCCGGCGTGTCGCGCGTTCGCCGCGCAACTCGATCCGCTCGCGCAAAATCTGAAAGCGGTGGAGAGCGCGTCGCCGAACGACGACGAGGCGCAATTGAAACGCGCGTTGCTCAAGTACGCGCAACGCGGCTGGCAAGCGGCGTTGGCGAATGGACGCGCGACGTATCGCGCGGGCGCAGAGGAAGATCGCGTCGAACCCTGCGCGGCAAAAACGCTGGCGTGGTCGTCGTCCGCGTGGCGTCCAGAGCGCGTGGCAATCGCCGTGGGGGTGATCGAGTTGCTGGGCATCGCGTTTTTGATTTTGCGCTGGCGAAATAAAAAACGCGGGACGGTTACGGCGTGACGATCTTTTTGTCCCGCGCGCGGTGATCGTTCACGCCGATGGCGACGACCGTTCCCGCCGCGAAACACAGCGCGGCGATCAGAAAAAGCGTGGTATACCCCGTGTTGGGCGATTGCCGGTTGAGCGAATCCAGGAGCCAGCCCCCCAAGCCCGCAAGCACACCCGCACCCGCCGTCGCCAGATTCGACACGCCGAGCAAACGTCCGCCTCCCTCCGCCGGAATCAAGTCCGCGCCCCACGCCCAATTCACGCTGAGAAAAATTCCGATGCCGATCCCGATCAGCGTGCCGGCGGCGAACACCTCCGGCAGCGTCGTCGCAATGATCAGCGCCGCCGCGCCTAGCGTACCCAATATTCCGGAAAAAATCACGAACGGTTTGCGCCCCCAGCGATCGCTCAGCGCGCCGGCGGGATACGCCGCCAGGATCACCGCAACCGTCAGGAGCGCCAGCAGATTACGCGTTTCGATGACCGGGTTGGCGAGTTGTAAAACGTCTTTGACGAAAAAGAGCATATAGTCGCGCGTCAGATTGATGCTCAACAAGATCAGCAAGCGCGAGACGAGCCACAGGACAAAATCGCGGCTGTGGAAGATCATTTGGCGGAGCGCTGGTTTCGGCTTGGCGCGCGGTTTGGCATCAACGCTCATTCCGCCGAACGGTCGCTCGTCCACGCACCGCGCCGTGATCCCCATCGTCAACAGCAAAATGAAAATGATCGCGAGGAAGACGGCGAGCATTTGCCCTTCGCCGATGAGCGTGCCGATCACCAGCACGGTCGCCACGGCGCCCGCCATTTCGAAAACGAGTTTGACGCTGGTGACCTTGCCGCGTTGCGCCTCCGGCACGAGATCGGTCAGGTACGCCTGATACGGTCCGTGCGCGAGGTTGGACCCGATTTGCAACAGCGCGTACGCGATCAGCAGAACGAGATAATCCCCGGCGAAAAACATCGCGAGCAGAAACACCACGTCGAACAGCGTGCCGCCGACGATGTACGGACGCCGCTTGCCCCAGCGCGTCACGCGCGTGTCCGTCCACGCGCCCGCCGCCGGTTGCACCAGCGTCGCGATGATCAGTCCCAGCGCGGAGAGTGTGCCGAGCGCGCTCCCCTTGTGCGCTTCACCCACCACATTCAGGACGAGCACCGGGAGCAGCAGCGGCGCCATCGAATTCCACAGAAATGAAAGCGCGAACCAGTACGCGTTGAGCGCGAAATAATCGCGCGCGCGCAAGGGATGCGTCGTCGCCACCGTTGACATTCTTACCTCCGTCAGAAAACGTCGTGGCATTATAGTATTCCTCTACAAAAACTATCACCACCGCGAGGATTTTTTGGACACAGATGAACACAGACAAACACAGATAAAGAAAAAATCAGTGTTCTTCAGTGTTGGTCAGTGTCCAATGCGTTTGGTTGCGGCTTTGCCGCGCTATGATACCACGCAAAAAACCGTATGACAAGTACCGCGTCGGACAAATTTGTAATTGGTCGTAACTGCTCAGCCCATTGTCATGCTGAGCGAAGCGAAGCATCTCGCTAATCGCGAATTGCGAGATTCTTCGTCGCAAAAACCGCTCCTCAGAATGACAGCCTGAGCAGTTACAATTGGTCCGACTTTTGACGCCGCGCCTCGACTTGGTTATAATTCTTACAGGTGATCGAATGAGACAAATCAATTCCTCCGATTGTTCCTCCGCAAAAATTCTCCGCTTGATCGTTCTCGCGCTGGTGGTGGTGACCGGGTGCAACGCCTTTTCCGGCAGCGCGACCCCGCCGCCACCTGCCTTCACGCCGACGCCGGTCATTTTGGCTGAAGACACGGCGCGCGCGTTTCTCAAGGCGTGGAGCGCAAGTGATTTCAACGCGATGTACACGATGCTCGCGCCGAGCCGCCAAGAAACGACGACGGCTGAACAATTCGTCGCGCGCTACAAAGGGATCACGGCGGAAGCGATGATCAAGTCGCTCCAAGTCACGGTCCACTCGGTTCACGAAGAAGGAAACGAAGCGGAAGTCAAGTACGCTGCCGCGCTGGAAACGAATGTGTTCGGCGTGTTGCAGTTCGATTATCTGATGTTGCTGCGCCGCGAAAAAGGACGCTGGGGCGTGCTGTGGAATCCGGGACTGATCTTTCCGCCGCTCGCCAGCGGCGGCGTTGTGCGGTACCAGCCGCGCGTCTCGGCGCGCGCGGATATTTTCGATCGCAAGGGCAAGCCGTTCACGCAGCTGCAAACGCTGATCGTCGTCGAAGTGGTGCCCGCGCAAATGAAAAACGAAAACGCGATTTTGTCTACGCTGGGACGCCTCTTCAACAAACAGCCCGGCGTGATCAAGGCGCTGTACAGCAACTCGCCCGGCGATTGGCGCACGCCGATTGGCACGCTGACCCAGGAACAAGTCAAGACGAATTACGACGCGCTGAATCAGCCGGGCATTTTCATTGACAAGACGCAAGACCTCCGCACGTACCCGCGCGGCACGCTCGCCGCGCACGCAATCGGATACGCCGGGCAGATCGACGCGGAAGAGTTGGCGCGCTTGCAGATCCAGGGATACCGCGAAGGCGATCTGATCGGCAAATCGGGTTTGGAATTGTGGGGCGAACAATATCTCGCGGGGCAGCGCGGCGGCAGACTCGTCGTGCTTTCGCCCAGCGGCGTGGTCTCGGCGACGCTGGCGAGCGTTCCGGCGAAGCAAAGCCAAAACATCTACACGACGCTCGATCTGGACGCGCAAGAGATCGCCGAAAAGGCGCTGCGCGCCAAAGCGCGCGTCGGCGCGGCAATCGTGCTGGATATTTCCAACGGCAATATTTTGGCGCTGGCAAGCTCGCCGACCTGGGATCCGAACAAGTTGTCACAGAAAATGACGCCGCAAGAATTTCGCGCGCTGATGAACGATCCCGGCAATCCGCTCGTCAATCGCGTGACGCAAGGCGCGTTCCCACCGGGCTCGGTCTTCAAGATCGTTTCCTTTGCCGCCGCGGTCGAAAAAGGATTGTACGCGCCCAACGCGACGTTCAACTGTCCGGGCTACTGGGACGGGCTGGGACAAAATTTTCGCAAGGTGTGTTGGATTTATACCAGCACCGGCAAAGGTCACGGCACGATCTCGCTCTCGAACGCGTTGACGCAATCGTGCAACGTGACGTTTTATCAGGTCGGCCAAAAACTCGATCAAACCGATCCGAATCTACTGCCGAACTTTGCGCGCGCCTTCGGCTTGGGCAAAGCGACCGGCATCGAACTGGCGGAATCGCCGGGGATCGTGCCTGATCCCAGCAAAGGCACATGGCGTCCGGGGGACGCGATCAACCTGGTGATCGGTCAAGGCGATCTGCTGACGACACCGCTCCAGATCGCGAATCTGATCGCGGCAGTCGCGAACGGCGGGACGTTGTATCGCCCGCGTCTCGTCGCGCGGGTCGCGTCGCTCGCCGACGGCACCGAAAAAGTTTTTCCGGTGGAATCGCGCGGCAAACTGCCGGTCTCGGCAAACACGCTCACGGCGATTCGTCAAGCGTTGGCGCGCGTGACGAGCGACAAAGATGGCACGGCGTACAACGCGTTTCGCGGCGCGAAAATTTCGGTGGCGGGCAAGACCGGGACCGCCGAAGTGCTCAAGACCGGCGCGCCGCACTCGTGGTTTGCCGCGTACGCGCCCGCCGACAATCCCAGGATCGCGGTGGTCGTGATCGCGGAACACGGGAGCGAGGGCTCCACCACCGCCGCGCCGATTGTGCGCGAGATCGTGGAGGGGTATTTCGCGTTGCCGAACAAATAACCGGAAACCAGGTTTCTTGGAGAAACCTGGTTTCTTTTTCGTCACGCGCTCGCCAGAAAATTTTCCGGTAGCTGCACTGCGATCACTTGTCCGCGCGCGCACACGACGCCATTTGCGGAAAGCGTCGCGCTGACGATCACTTTGCGCCCCTTGATCTCTTTGACGACGCCGCGCACTTCGAGCGGCACACCGAGCGGCGTCGGCTTGAGATAATCCACGTGCAGTGACGCGGTGACAAAGCGAAACGCCGGTAGTGTATCGAGCGCGCGATTTTCCGCGCGATACATCGCGGCAGCGGCGGTACCGGTACCGTGACAATCAATCAAGGATGCGATCAGTCCGCCGTAGACGTAGCCGGGAATCGCGGTGTGGTACGGGCGCGGCGTAAACACACACACCGACTCGTCGCCGTCCCAGTAACTTTTGATCTGATGTCCGTGTTCGTTCAAACGACCACAGCCGTAGCAATGGCTCAACTGATCGGGGTAGAAATCTTGAAACGCTTGTTGCGTCATTTCGATTCCTCCAAGTAAGGGCGAAGCATTTGGCGAGATTCATCGTCCTTGCGTTGTGATGTCATATCATCGGATTATTTTCCGCCGGTCGATTTCGCGCAAATGCTTCGCCCCTACACATTTCAATCGTCTCGTACGCGTGGCGCAAATGCGGAATGACGATACTGCCGCCGACGACGAGCGCGACGTTGAGCGCGTCGTACAATTCTGCGTCCGTGTATCCGGCGGCGACGCACTGGATCAGGTGATAGTCAATGCAATCGTTGCAACGCAGAACGGCGGACGCGACCAAGCCGAGCAGTTCTTTCGTCTTGCCCGACAACGCGCCGTCGTGGTACGCCATCGTGTCGAGATTGAAAAAGCGTTTGATCCCCAGGTGATCGCTCGCCAAAATTTTTTCGTTCATCTTTTCGCGATGCGCGCGAAATTCGTCGAGACGGGATGACATTTTTTCCTCCCAGACCGTTGACCGATGACGGATGACCGCCGATCGCCAAGTGTGTTGCGGCAGTCTGCGGTCAGCGGTCAGCGCGTTTCCTACAGAATCCCCTCACTTGCTTCCACCGCTTTCACATTCTCCGCCGCGATCTCCGCGCGCTGTCCCGCGCTGATGGCTTCGCGGAACGCGGCGAGCGGGTACAGATTCGCGTGCCGGACGATTGCCGCCGTCGCGGTGAGCGCGAGCGATTTTTTGCTCGGCGCAGCGCGTCCAAAGTTGAAGACAATTTTGCGCGCGCGCGTCTGCACGTGCGCGGCGAGTTCCGGCACGACGTAGACCGTTTGCGCTTCGTCCATCGCGCGCAGTTGGCGCGGCACCTGCGACAAACCTTCCGGCGTCAACACCGCGAGAATGTCCGGCTTTTCGATCCCCATATACAAAATCTCATCGCGGCTCAAAATCACTTCGGAGACCGAATAGCCGCTCATCACCGACACCGGATAATCGTCGCGCTGCGTCGCCCACAAGCCGCTCATCATTCCGCCAATCGCAAGTGCGGACGCGGTCGAGCGCACCTTGCCGCCCGCCGCGCCGGCGAGAATGACGCGCGTGGTTTTCGTCAGCGCGCTGTCGAATTTCGTGGCGATGGGTTGAGCATTGGAGATTGGAGATTGGAGATTGGAGATTTGATCGCGGTACGCGCGCGCGAGTTCGGGGCTCTCCATTTTTTGCAAAACGCCAAGCGGAAATTTCAAACGCTGGATCGTTTGCATCAACGCGGCGCGCGAAAAATCGTTGCCGGGCACATAGTACGCCGTGCACAATTCCCAAATGTCGAGGAGTGCAAAGCCCGGCGTCTGAATCGCTTCGACCATTCGCTCCGGCAATTCCTTGTCGAACGCGGTGCCGCGAAAAACATACGCCGCGCCATTCACCGCGACCGTCGCGCAAATATCGAGCGGACGTTCCAGGTTGCCGCCGCGCGTCGTCGCGGTACGCGCGCCATACGGCGTCGCCACCGAATGTTGCCCGCCGGTCATTCCGAAGTTCAGATTGTTGAACACGAGCACCGTGACGCCGATGTTGCGCCGCGCCGCGTTTAGAAGGTGATGCCCGCCGATCCCGACGCCGCCATCGCCGATCAGCGCGATCACCTTGAGATCGGGATTCGCGAGTTTGATGCCGCTCGCGTACGTCACCGCGCGTCCGTGCAAACCGTGAAACGCGTTCACGTCGAAAAACTGATCGCTCATTCCGACGCAACCGATGTCGGTCACGAGCACAACCTGGCGCGGATCGAGTTGCAGCTTGACGAGCGCGGCGTTCAAATGATCGAGTACGAGCGAATGCGAACAACCCGGACAAAAAGTGTATTTGCGATCGGGGAAGCGGTAAGTTGAAATCGTTGTATCCATTCTTGCCTCAAGCGGTCAGCAATCAGCCGTCAGCGATCAACAAGTTGACTAATTGACCAATTGACTAGTTGACTAGTTGACTAATTTCTTCCGGCTCGATCAATTCCCCATCCACGCGATTCACGCCAATCACTTCCAACCGCGAATCGAACAACAGCGCGACGCGTTCGATCTCAAGCCGGTACTGCCCAAAGTTCAACTCCGGGACGATCACGCGCGTGATGCTCGGTGGACCGACGCGCGAGACGAACGAGCGCGATTCTTCGCCGGGTTCCGCCGGCGCGGCGACATTCCCGCGCAATGCCGCGCGCAGCGATTGTTCCGGCAGGGGCCACAGCGATTGAATCGTCAGCATCGCAACGCGTTTGCCTGCCGCGCGCGCGAGCCGCACCGCTTCAATCGCCGAGCGCGCGCTGATGCCGTATGCGACGACGAGCGTCTGCGCGCCTTCCTGCGCGTCGAGTTGGACGAACTCCAATTCGTCGCGATGCGCTTCGATTTTTTGGTACAGGTGGCGGCTCGTCTTGTTCACGTTCGACGGTTTTTTCGTCAGCATCCCGTGCTCGTCGTGCATCGAAGTCGTCAGGCGCGTGATCTGCGCGCCGCCGACCGGCGCGAACGCCGGCACATCGGCAAGTTTTTTCGCGTGGTACGGAATAAAGTTACCCTCCGCTGTGGGCGCGCGATTCACGATCTCCAAATCTTCAAACGCGTCCGTCTCGACGCTTTGTTGTGCGATCACCATTTCCTTGTCGGTCGCAATAAAAACCGGCGTCCGGAATTTTTCCGCGAGATTGAACGCGCGTTGCGTTAGCGTGTAACAATCCGCCAGACTGCTCGGCGCGAGCGCGATGATCGGAAAGCCGCCGCTGGTGACCCAGCGCAGGAATTGCACGTCGCCTTGCGACACCGTCGTCGCGCCGCCGGTTGCGGGACCCAGCCGCATCACGTCCACGATCACGAGCGGTACTTCGCCCATAATCGCCATCCCGATATTTTCGGAATACAAACTGATGCCGGGACCGGATGTCGCGGTCAGCGTTTTCATTCCCGTCATCGCCGCGCCGATGCACATTCCGATACTCGCGATTTCGTCTTCGCCCTGAATTCCGATGCCGCCAACTTTCGACAGTTCGCGCAACATCTTTAGCATAATCGGCGTCGCCGGAGTGATCGGATAGCCCGCGAAAAAATTACAGCCCGCTTTCAGCGCGCCGCGCACGATCGCTTCCGCGCCGTCCATAAATTCGCGCATCCCCTACCTCATTTTCAATTTTTGATTTGCAATTTTCGATTGCTTCTATTCTACTGCGTTCGCTGGTTTTCTCCAAAATTGGAAAACGTGATATACTCGCGGCAATCTCTAATCTCCAATCTCTAATCTCAGGAGGACACAATGTTTCGCGGCGACAAAATCCAACTCGCGGCGGTGCAGCGCGACTATCTGCCCAAGTACGTCGAATGGCTGAGCGATTGGGAAACCGCGCAGTTCTTGAATCCCGGGATCCCTGTCCCGTTGAACATCGAAGACGAAACCGAGTGGTTCGAGAATCGGCGCAAGTCGAAAGACAATTTCGTATTCGCGATTCTCACGCTCGCCGAAAACAAATTGATCGGCAACTGCGGCTTGCACAACGTCAGTTGGAAAAATCGCAAAGCGACGTTCGGCATATTCATCGGCGACAAAAATTATTGGAGCCAGGGCTACGGCACCGACGCGACGAAAACGATGCTGCGGTTTGGGTTTGAAGAACTTGGCTTGAACCTGATCGAGTTGGAAGTGTACGCGTTCAATCCGCGCGCGATTCGCGCATACGAAAAAGCCGGATTTCGGCAAAGCGGAGTGCATCGGCAGGGATTGTACCGCGATGGAAAATTTCACGATGAGTATCTGATGAGCATTTTGCGCGAAGAATGGGAGCAGAGCCGTAGGCAGTGAGCAGTAGGCAGTGTTCAGTTTCCAGTATTCAGTATGGCAAAACCTTCGGTGAGAATTACCGCCGCGACTCGCGGTGCCTTTGCCGCGCGTTTGCTCGCGTGGTACGCGCGCCACAAGCGCAATTTGCCGTGGCGGCGCGACGCGCGCGATCCGTACCGCGTCTGGATTGCAGAAACGCTGTTGCAGCAAACCCAGGTCGCAACTGTGATCCCGTACTACGAACGCTTTCTCGCGCGCTTTCCGAACGTACGCGCGCTCGCGTCTGCGCGACTGGACGATGTGTTGAAAGCGTGGGAAGGCGCGGGCTATTACGCGCGTGCGCGCAACTTGCATCGCGCGGCAAAAGAAATCGTCGCGCGGTTTGGCGGCGAAATTCCGAGCACGGTCGAAGAATTGCTGACGCTGCCCGGCATCGGGCGTTACACCGCAGGCGCGGTTGCAAGTATCGCGTTTGAGCGCGATGTGCCGGTGGTGGATGGCAACGTGACGCGCGTGCTGTGCCGCTATTTCAAGATCGAAAGCGATCCGAAAAACGCGCAAACGCAAAAGAAACTGTGGAAACTGGCGGAAACACTTTTGCCGCGCGGACGCGCCGGAGACTTCAACCAGGCATTGATGGAACTCGGCGCGACCGTTTGCGTGCCGCGCAAGCCGCAATGCGCCGCGTGTCCGCTCCGGCGCAGTTGTCGCGCGCGGCAATTGAAAATGCAAGATCGCCTGCCGACCAAGCGCGCCAAGAAAAAATTGCCGCATCACCAAGTCGCAGTTGGAATCATCTGGAAAGGCAAACGGATTCTCATCGCCAAACGCTTTGCGCGCGATTTGCTCGGCGGGCTGTGGGAATTTCCTGGCGGACATCGCGAGAAAAACGAAACGCTGGCGCGCTGCGTCGCGCGCGAGACGCGCGAGGAATTGGGAATCGAAATCGCGGTTGGGGCAGAATTCGCAGCGATCGATCACGCGTACTCGCATTTCAAGATTACGCTGCACGCGTTCCACTGCCGTTGGGTCAGCGGACGCCCGCGCGCCATCGGTTGCGCGGCGTGGAAATGGATCGCGCCGCGCGACTTGGCGCGGTACGCGTTTCCGGCGGCGAATCGGAAAATCATTGCGCGGCTGGTATGACGGAGGACGAAAGAAGAAGGTTGTCTTTCGTCCTTCGTCTTTCAACGCGTCTGAAACTTTTCCGCGCCAGCGTCGTGTAAATAATGGAAGAGTTTGCGCGGTGGGTGGGCAAGGTGTTCCATTCTGAAATGGCGCGGCAAGAAATATTTCGCGGAGACATTCACGATGAAATTTCACATTTGTTCTAGTACCGTTGTGTTGTTGATGACAATGGCTTGCGCGCGCCTTGCCTCTGTTGCGCCAAACGCATCGCTCACCGTATCACCAATCATCGCTGCCGAGAATCTCAAACTCGCCGCGGCACACAGCGCGGCGAACGACGGCATCTCGATGCTCGTGATGGTCAACGGACAAATCGTGTTTGAAGATTATCCAAATCGCGGCGGAGTAGATCGTCCACACGAACTGGCGAGCGGGACGAAAAGTTTTTCGTGCGCGCTTGCCGTCGCCGCGTCTGCCGACGGCTTGTTGACACTCGACGAACGCGTTGCGGACACGATCACCGAATGGCGCGCCGATCCGCGCAAATCGAAAATGACGATTCGCCAGTTGTTGAGTTTGACCGGCGGACAGGAAACTGGCGACGAGCGCGGCAACGTGCCAACGTACGCGCAAGCGATCCAAGCCACGGCAACTTTCGAGCCAGGCGAGAAATTTCAGTACGGCGCGGTGCCATTCCAGGTTTTCGGCGAAGTAATGCGCCGCAAACTCGAATCGCGCAAACAATCGCCGCTGGATTATCTCAAGGCGCGCGTGTTCGAGCCGATTGGTTTGCGCGTCGCGCGGTGGCGTCACGGCGCTGATGGTAATCCACACTTGCCCTCGGGCGCGTTCTTGACCGCGCGCGAATGGGCAAAGTACGGCGAGTTGATTCGGCTGGGCGGAACGTGGGAGGGCAAACAAATTTTGTCCGCGTCCACGCTCGACGAATGTTTTCGCGGCACGCCGCAAAATCCGGCGTATGGCTTGACGTGGTGGCTCGCGCGCGATGTGTCAGCGGATTTGCGCGCGACGATTCGCCAACTCGCTTTCGGCACAGATCTCGCGCGGAGCATTACAGGCATCCCGCGCGATCTCGTGTTCGCGGCGGGTGCGGGGCAGCAGCGTTTGTACGTCAGTCGTTCGGCAAACTTGGTCGTCGTCCGTCAAGCCACTGGCATTCTCGAATCGCTCGCGGGCACGCGCCGCAGTGGGTTTTCGGACGCCGAGTTTTTGAGTTTGTTGTTGACAGGGCAATCGGTCAAATCAAAATGAAGAAAATAATTCTCACGATATTGGTCATTGTGCTTACCGCTTGCGCGAGGCAAGACGCGCCAACACCGACCGCAAATGCATCGCCCGCGCCAACCGCACCTTCCACGACAACGATTCAACGCGTCAACGAATCAACGCCGCTGTTCAAGCGCGCGAACATCCCAGGATTCACCGATATTCAAGAAGGCACGAACGGCATCGCGCTC
>Ga0194119_10004089_pt1 | contig 22918 bp, 21 predicted proteins | sample TA2MahC100mmetaG_FD_148620 | JGI IMG/M metagenome (GOLD analysis project Ga0194119, IMG submission 148620) | Freshwater microbial communities from Lake Tanganyika, Tanzania - TA2015018 Mahale Deep Cast 100m | ecosystem: Environmental > Aquatic > Freshwater > Lake | place: Tanzania: Lake...
AGCTCGCGTTACGATGTGATACTGTTTCTTCACGGCGGTTGCTCCCGGTTTGGATTTCAGCTTAAGCAACCGAATTCTATCGAATCGGCTGCCTCCGCCGTCCTAACCTTCAACTACGCCCGGGACATCATCGAGGTTCCGAAAGACCCCCGGAGGCAGAAAAGCCAAAGGCCAAGGAGATATGGAACCGGGCCAGAAAGAAGGGCGGCGAACTGCCGACCGCAAGGACAGGGACAGGCTCTAGCGACGCTTGCATCCCCGGAGTCATTGAACGGCTGGAACTGATATCGGGCTGCGAATGGTCACGCCCGGCGCCTAGACGGCGCATAGTGAAAGCGTCAACTTTGACCCGACCTGCCGCCTCAGCATTCGCCGCTCTTCGTATTTTCTGTAGCCTCACTTCTTCGCCGATACTGTAGGGATGTCGGCCGAACATATCCAACTGACTGATTCCCTCGTTGCGTACATCCGCTCGGTTTCTTCCCCCGAACCTGCCTACCTCAAGCGCGTCCGCGACGAAACCGCCCAAGATCCTCTGGCCCGCATGCAGATCACGCCCGAGCAGGGGCATGTGATGGGCATGCTGGTGCGGATGCTCAATGCGCGCCGCTGCATCGAAGTGGGCGTGTTCACCGGCTACAGTTCACTGTGCGTGGCGGCGGCGTTGCCTGAGGACGGGCAACTGATCTGTTGCGACGTGAGCGAAACATGGACCGTCGTGGCGCGCCGGTACTGGCAGGAAGCGGGGCTGGAGAAGAGGATCGATCTGCGCCTGGCGCCAGCCGTGGAAACGCTGGACGCGCTCCTGGCCGCAGGCGACGCAGGCAAGTTCGATTTTGTGTTTATCGATGCCGACAAGGCCAACTACACGCACTACTACGACCGCGCCTACCAACTTGTGCGCCGCGGCGGCGTCATTGCGACGGACAATGTGCTATGGCACGGGAAGGTGATCGATCCGGCAGCGAACGATATCGATACCGTGGCGATTCGGGCCTACAATGCGAAGCTCTGCGACGACCAGCGTGTGCATGTGTGCATGATTCCGATGGGCGACGGGCTGACACTGGCGATCAAGAAGTAGTCTTTCGTGGGCGAGCTTGAGCGGATCGCCTACCCGCCGCGTCCGTGTAGGGCGAGCTTTAGCTCGCGGCGGACTTGAGTCCGCCCCTTCCGCCCATGTACGAATACTGAAAAGGCAGCACCTGCCCAACGGGTTTAAGATCATCCCGCGGGCGCCGCGCCGAAAGCTGAGATAATCGAAGAGGTCTTCCCCAGCCCTCCATGAAGCTCTGCTATTTCGATGCGTTTTCGGGTATCTCCGGCGACATGACCGTTGGCGCGCTGATCGACGCGGGCGCCGACGCCACGGCCGTCATCGCCGCGCTCGACTCGCTCGGCACCGGCGCCACGTTCTGGGTGGAAAAGACCAAGCGCCGCGGCATGGCGGCGTCGAAGTTTCACGTCGCCTTTGAGGAGCAGCAGAACCATCGCCACCTGTACCACATCCTCGAACTGATCGGCAAGGCGTCGATGAGCGAACGCGCGCGCCGCAACGCCGTGCTGGTGTTCGAGCGCCTCGCCGAGGCCGAAGCGGGCGTCCATGGCATCGACATCAAGCAGGTCCACTTCCACGAAGTGGGCGCGGTGGATTCGATCGCCGATATCTGCGGCGCATGTGTCGCACTCGATCTGCTGGATGTGAGCGAGGTGATGTCGTCGCCGGTGAATGTTGGCAGCGGGACCGTGAAGACGGAACACGGCGTGCTGCCCGTGCCCGCGCCCGCCACCGCCGTGCTGCTGAAAGACAAGCCCATCTACGCGCGCGGCCCCGCGATGGAGTTGACCACGCCCACCGGGGCGGCCATTCTCGCCGCGCTGGCTACGGGAGCGGGCGGGATGCCGGCGCTTGAAATCAGTTTGATCGGCTACGGGGCGGGGGATCGCGACTTCGCCGAACACGCAAACCTTCTGCGGGCGACCATCGGGCGGCGTTCGATGAAAGCGCCCGAGGCAACGACGGTGGCGGTCATCGAAGCCAACATTGACGACTCGACGCCCGAGGTGCTCGGCTACGCGCTTGAGCGTCTGATGGCGGCCGGCGCGCTCGACGCGTCGCTCGAGCCCATCTACATGAAGAAGAACCGGCCCGGCTCGCTGTTGCGCGTCGTGGCGCGGCCCGAAGATCGGGAGTCGCTCGCCGCGTTGATCCTCACCGAAACCTCCACGCTGGGCGTGCGCATGTACGACGCGCAGCGCCGCGTACAGACGCGCGAGATCGTCGAAGTGTCGACGCCGCACGGCCGCATTCGCATGAAGGTGAGCCCGGCTGGCTACGCGCCCGAGTACGAAGATTGCCGCCGTCTGGCGCTCGAATCGGGCGTGCCGTTACAGCAGATCATCGCCGCCGCCAACTTTGAGTTTTTGAAAAATCGCAAGTAAGTATCCATGAGCAAGAAATACTACCTCACCACGCCCATCTACTACGTCAACGCCGCGCCGCACATCGGCCACACCTATACGACGATGGCTGCTGACCTGGTGGCGCGCTGGAAGAAGATGCAGGGCTACGACGTGGTGCTCACCACTGGGACCGACGAGCACGGCCAGAAGATTGAACGCGCCGCCAAGTCCGTCAAAAAGTCGCCGCAAGAGTTCACCGATATCGTGTCGGGCGAGTTCCGCGATTCCTGGCAGCGGTTGAACCTGGGCATCGATCGCTTCAAACGCACTACGGACCCCGAGCATCACAAGAAAGTCCAGGCGCTGTTTCTCGCGTGCAAAGAGAGAGGCCACGTCTACAAAGGCTCGTTCACCGGGCAGTACTGCGTGTCGTGCGAACTGTATGTGAATGACGCCAACCAGGGCGACCCTTGCCCGGATTGCGGGCGGCCGACCGAGACGGTGACCGAAGAGAACTACTTCTTCAAACTGTCGGCGTTCCAGGACAAGCTTCTGAAGCTCTATGAAGACCAACCGGACTTCATCCAACCCGACACGCGCCGCAACGAGGTAATGGCTTTCGTCAAAGGCGGCTTAAAAGATCTGTCGATCTCGCGCACGTCGATCAAGTGGGGCATCCCGGTGCCGGGGGAAGAGAAGCACGTTTTCTATGTGTGGTTCGACGCGCTCACCACCTACATGAGCGCCGTCGAAGGCGAAGACCGTTGGCCCGCGGACCTGCACCTTATTGGCAAAGAGATTGTGCGTTTTCACGCCATCTACTGGCCAGCGTTTTTGATAGCCGCCGGCTGGCCGCTGCCGCGTAAAGTCTTCGCGCACGGCTTCCTGCTCTTTGGCAACGAGAAGATGTCGAAGACCAAGGGGAATCTGGTACGCGCCTTGCCGATTCAGGAAGTGATCGGTGCCGAGGCGTTGCGCTACTACCTCATGCGCGAAGTGACCTTCGGTCAGGACGGCAACTTCAGCTATGACGCGTTGGTGACGCGCTACAACTCCGACCTTGCCAACGGGCTCGGCAACTTGGTCAGCCGCACGCTCAGTATGATCACGCAGTACCGCAAGGGCGTGCTGCCTGCGGGGCCGGGCAACGCCGAGGTAGCGGACCTGGCACGCACCGCCATTGGCGCCGTGCGCGAGGCGTACGAGAGTTTCCAGTTCTCGCGTGGGCTGGAGTCGTTGTGGTCGCTTCTGTCGGCCGTGGACAAGCTGATTGTGGAGAACGCGCCGTGGAAGCTGGTGAAGTCCGCCGAACCGGCCGATCAGGCCAAGCTCGACGAGACGCTCTACACCGCGGCGGAGACCGTACGGCTGGCGAGCTCGCTGCTGTATCCCGTGCTTCCCGAGAGCACCGCGAAGATCTGGGCGCAGTTGGGCTTCACGTCGCCGGTGGCGCAAGTGGCGGCGGATGCTCTCGATTGGGGCCAGCTGCCCGCCGGACAGGCGCTGGGCGCCACAGGCCCCCTGTTTCCACGCATCGAACTCCAGCCTGCCGTCGACAAGATGGTGGAACTCGAGCTGAAGGACAAGGCGCGGCAGGATGCACTGGTGGGCAAAGCGCCCGTGGCTGAGGCATCGAACATCGCGCCGCTGGCGCCGCAGATCACGATCGACGATTTTGTGAAGGTGGATCTCCGTGTGGGCCAGGTGTTGTCAGCCGAGCGCGTGAAGGGCTCAGACAAGCTGCTGCACCTTCAGATTGACATCGGGGAAGCCACGCCTCGCACCATCGTGGCGGGCATTGCCGAAGCCTACACGCCGGAGCAGATGCTGGGCCGCAAGGTGGCCATTGTCGCCAATCTTGCGCCGCGCAAGCTGAAGGGCATCGAGTCGCAGGGGATGATCGTGGCGGCGTCCCGTGAGGGCGAGAAACCCACGCTCGCCGGGTTCCTCGAAGACGTTCCGGTCGGCGCGCGTTTGAAGTAAGCGCCGATGAAGTTAGTTGATTCACACTGTCATTTGGACGATCGCCGCTTTGCAGACGACCTCGACGCCGTGGTGGAGCGCGCACAGGCGGCGGGCCTCGAGTATCTGGTCTCGATCGGCACCGGTGATGGGCCGCCGGATCTGGAGGCAGGCATTCGGCTCGCCGAGCGCTTTACGTGCGTCTATGCCACTGTGGGGATTCACCCCCACGATGCTTCCAAGTCGAATGAGGCCGCGTTGAAGCAACTGGAATCGCTCGCGCGGCATCCGAAGGTTGTGGCCATCGGTGAAATCGGGCTCGATTATCACTACGAAAACTCTCCGCGCGAGATCCAGCGGGACGTGTTTGCCGCGCAGATGGATATCGCCGCCTGCGCCGGCAAGCCCATCGTGATTCATACGCGCGAGGCCTGGGGCGATACGTTCGCTGCGTTGGAACGTCACTGGCAACCGGAGCGCGGCGGCATTATGCATTGCTTCTCAGGCGGCGCGCCGGAAGGTGCGCGCAGCGTGGCCCTCGGCTTTCATTTGAGCTTTGCCGGTATCCTCACCTACAGTAATTCGGAAGGCCTGCAAGAAGCCGCGCGCGCCGTGCCCGCTGATCGCATCTTGGTGGAAACGGATGCGCCGTACCTCGCTCCGGTACCCTACCGCGGCCGCGTCAAGCGCAATGAACCGGCCTTTGTGGTGGAGACGGCAAGGAAGCTGGCCGAACTACGCGGTGAGAAGTTGGAATTTGTGGCGCAAACCACTTCGCAAAACTGGCATAATCTGGTGCGCGCTTCGTTGCGGGAGGTGGCATGAAGCGGGTACAATGGAGGGTTACTCATGGCCTTTAGCCGCATCGGGCAAGCGCTCACTGCACGTGAAATCCGCGAGTTGGTTAGCGCCGAGTTAGAGTTGGTCGAGCGTGAGATATCGTTTGAATCCGTCGCGGCGGTTGACGTCATTACGGCGATCAGCAGCCACCTCCAGGGCAACGGCGGTAAGCGGTTGCGCCCCACCGTCGTCCTGTTGTCGTCCAAGCTTTGCTCGAAGGGTGCGGTCAACGAAAGCGCCATCCGCATGGGCGCCGTGGTGGAGATGATCCACGCGGCCACGCTGATCCATGACGATGTGATTGACGACGCGCGCACCCGCCGCGGCAAGCCCTCGGCCAATGTGTTGTGGAGTAATCAGACCTGTGTGCTCGCCGGCGACTGGCTCTACATGCAGGCCTTCCAAATCGCGCTCCGCGAACGGAATTGTGCGGTGCTCGACCTTTTGATTTCACTCACCCAGAAAATGGTGCAGGGCGAACTGATCCAGCTTGACCGCATCGGCCGCATTGACGTCACCGAGGGCGAGTACCGCAAACTGGTGGACAAGAAGACCGCCAGCCTGTTCTCGGCCTGTGCGCGCTTGGGCGCGCTCGTCGGCGGTGCGCCGGGCACCGTCGAAGCGGATCTCGGTGAGTACGCCTGGAGCCTCGGCATGGCGTTCCAACTTGTGGATGATGTGCTGGACTTCACAGCGCGCGAGTCGGTGCTGGGCAAGCCCGTGGGCAACGATCTGCGCGAAGGCAAAGTAACGCTGCCGCTCATTCTAGCGCTGCAGGAAGCCACGCCCGGTGAACTGGAGGCTGTGGAAACGGTGCTGCGCGACCGGAGCTATGAACGCGTGCCGCTGAAAAGCATCATCGCGTTCATCACCAAGTACCGCGGTATCGACCGCGCACGGGAACAAGCCCGTGCTTACACCGCTAAGGCCCGCGCCATTATGGGCCAGTTTCCGGAGTCGCCGTATCAGCAAGCGCTGCTCGCTGTCACCGATCTGGTGACTGACCGCGACCGCTAGTTCACACCTGTACCGCGCTCCTTCAGCGGCGGTAAGTCCACACTTGTATACTTAAATGAAGAAGCCCAAGTCTGTAAATGGAATTTCATCCACTCAAAGTATTCCTGACCGTTGCTGCCGAGAAGTCTTTCTCTCGAGCTGCTGAAAAACTGTCGCGCACTCAGCCTGCCGTCTCCCTCGCCGTGCAACGGCTGGAAAACGAACTCGGCGAAAAGCTGATTGACCGGTCGGCGAAGGAACTCCTGCTAACCGATGCCGGCCGAATCGTGCTGGACTTTGCCCGGCGCTTCGAAAACCTCGAACGTGAAATGGAAACCGCGCTCGCGGAATTGCGCGATAACTCAGCGGGCCGCCTGACGATCGGGGCCAACGAATCCACTTCGCTCTATCTGCTGCGTCACATTCAGGCTTACCGCCATCAGTTTCCGCGCGTGCGCGTACAGGTGCGCCGGAGTTTGTCGAGCCGTATCCCGGCCGAACTCGTCGACGGCGACCTGGAGTTAGGCATGCTTACGTTCGACCCGAGTGACGATCGTCTGGTATCTAGCGTCATCTACACCGATCACTTGGCATTTGTTGTTTCGCCACAACATCGTTTCGCCGGGCAGAACCAGGTATCCATGACCGAACTCGGCATGGAAACCTTCATCGCGCACAACGTCGTATCGCCGTATCGCGACATTGTCATCCGCGAGTTTCAGCGCCACAAAATTCCGCTGAACATGGACGTGGAGATGCCCACTATCGAAACCATCCGCCGCATGGTGCAACGCAACGAAGGCGTCGCGTTTCTGCCGCGGATGTGCGTGGAGCAGGAAATTGAGCAGGCGATTCTGTGCGAGGTTCGCGTACCCGAGTTGCAGGTGGACCGCAAGATCCGGTTGGTGTACCCGGCGCGCCGCGCGCTCAGCCATGCCGCGCGCGCGTTCCTTGATCTGGTGAAAAAGTCCGGCGAAGCCGAAGCCGCCAGCGCCTGAAGCGTGTTACGGCTTCAGCATGCGCACGCGGTGTGCTTCGCTGTCGCCCACGTAGATCACACCCTGCTTGTCGACAAAGATGCCGTGCGGGCGGTTGGTGTTGCACTGCCTTGGATCGCCGTCCGGACCGTCGCCGCGTTCGCCGGTGCCGATCACCGTCGTGATGATACCTGACTTCAGATCGATCCTGCGAATGGTGTGGCTTTCGGTGTCGGCGATGTAGACGCCGCCGTCCGGTGACCAGGCAATGCCCTTCGGCCCCGACAGCTTCGCCTTCCGCGCATCACCACCTTCACCGTCATAGCCCTTGGCGCCCGTGCCGGCGAGGTGAATGAATTTGCCAGCCGCCACGTCCACCTTGTACACCGCGTTGCCCGCGCGCAGCGCCAGATACAGGTTGCCCTGCGGATCGAGATCGATGGAACGCGGCTCATTCACATCGGTTCCGCTCAACGGCGCGCCGTCGGCAATCGGAGTGCGGCCGCCTGTGCCGAGCCAGGTCTCGACGATGCCCGTTTTCGGATCCCAGCGGCGCACGCGATGATTGGCGATATCGCAGATCATGAGCCGGCCTTGCGGATCGAAAGCGATCGAATGCGGTTGCCGCATCTGGGCCTTGGCGCCCGGTCCGCCGTCGCCGCCGAAGCCTGCTTGTCCGGTGCCGATTACGGTGCTGATGATGCCGGTCTTTTTGTCCACGCGGCGCACCACGTGATTCGGCATCTCCACCCAATACATGTTGCCCGCGCGGTCAAACCGGATTTCGTAGGGCTGGTTCAACAGCGCCTTGAGCGCCGGCCCGCCGTCGCCTGCGTAGCCTTTTTGCCCCAGCGTGCCGGCCACGGTGGTGAGCTTGCGCGTCTTCATGTCCAGGCGTCGGACGGCATGATTGTCGATGTCGCAGAAATAGAGCGCGCCATCGGGGCCGATCACCAGGCCGTACGGATTGTTGATCTGCGCCTGATCGCCGCGGCTGCCATTACCGGCAAACCCCGGCGTGCCGTTGCCGGCAATTGTCACCGTTTTTCCGGCGGTCAACAACGACGCGGTGAGGGTGAGCCACAAAAAGATCTTTGACGTCATTTGAGCAAATCTATCACGGCTTGGTGCACGGCTTCGACGGGCAACGCGCTGAGCGAATGAGCTTGTATCACATGCGCGCCCGGCGGAGCCCAAACACGCGGATCGGTGGGGCCAAACAAGGCGATCACCGTGGGCACTCCCACGGCCGCGGCCATGTGCGTGACGCCCGAGTCATTCCCCACAAACAGCCTCACGCCCGTCAGCCAGTGCGCCAGGACGCCAAGATCTTCAAAGAGTTCGTGACACCAAATGAACCGGGGTTCACGCCGCGCGAGTTCCTCGTAGCGATGCAGCGGCCAGTTCTTGCGTGCGCCGCCGGAGTAGGGATGCAGGGCCAGACGGCTCCGGGCCGGCTCGGCCGCAGGCACGCCGATGCGCGGCGCCGCGCCCAACGGCGCACCCACTTGCGCGAGATAGAAATCAGAAGCGCACCCGCCGCCGCCATCCGAAGGCAGGGCAGGGAAGAAGCGGAACGCCAAGCCCCGCACGGCCTCGCGGAACTCGGGCCGGTTTTCGCCGTACCAGGAGACGATGTCGTCAAAGCCCGCAAGCGTTTCGAGGAGCAACCTAGGCGCGCGTCCGAGTTCGAGCAGATCGATACCTGAGGATGCGAGGCTCCGCACGCGATCGGCGCAGCGCACAAGCGGCGCTACTGCCGATGGTGTCCAGATCTCGGTGTACTCCGCACGCAACGCTTCCAGCGCTGGCAACGATACGATGACGTCGCCGATGGCGCCCGGGCGGAGAATCAGACGGCGGCGAACCACGCTCTTGCTATTGAGCCGGGGCGATGGCGATGTTCACCGAAACCGCGAGGTTTTTGGGCGGATAGCAGGTGGTGTGCGTGCAGGCTTGGTAGCGAAGTTTGCCCGTCAGCGTGCGTGCGCCTTTGGGCGCCGTGGCCGGCATCTTGAAGCGCGTGGTGACGACGAATTCGCCGGAGTACACCGAAAGCGGCTTATCGGAGAACTCGTATTTTTCCATCTTCCCGGCGGGATAGTCGATCGCGGCCACTTCAAGTGGGGCGATGGCCGGCGCATCCCACGTCAGCTTCAACGGAATGAGGTACTCATCCGCAGGCTTGCTGGAATTTGTGTGATAGCCGTTCGCTAACCGGAAGGTGACGGGCACCTCGCCCGTCGAGCCTGCCTTCAGACGCGCGGGCATGAGCGAGGCTTCCACCGTGACGGCGCCCGCGGTTGTGCTAGCGCTGACCTGCGCCGGCAACCTGCACGGCGCCACCAGCAGCAGGAGCAGCAGCGGCGCTAGCGCCAAACAGCGTGTTGATGTCATTTTGATAAGCACTCTTACTCACCAGCCCCACATGGGTCGCGGCGATGCGGCCTTCACGGTCCAGCATGAACGAAGTCGGCAGCGAATCGACGCCGCCATACAACTCCGCCGTCATGTCGTCGCCGATTACCATGCGGTAGTTGATCTTGGTTTTCTCTACGTACGGCTTCACCACATCCCAGCCTTCATCGTCCATGGAAACGCCGAGGACAGCAAAGCCCTTGTCTTTGTACGTTTTCTCAAACTCGATGAACCAGGGAATCTCAATCTTGCAGGGGCCGCACCAGGTGGCCCAGAAGTTGAGCAACACCACCTTGCCCTTATAGTCGGACAGTTTCACCGGACGGCCCATCGAGTCCTTCAGCGTGAAGTTCGGGGCCGGCCTGCGGTCCTTCTCCTTCTTCACGGCTGCACGGACGACCGAGCCGGTGGAACCGCAGGAAAGCGCCATGATGGCGCCAGCCAACAGCGCGGGCAAGAATCGCAACTTCGATGTCACCACAACCTCATGATAGCGCGGGGGGTCAGATTTGCAACTCGCTTCGACGCAGTAGGTCCACAAACCACGCCACGCGCCGCGACCGGTGCCGCCGCGCCAGCGTTGCTTCCGGATGCGGGCGTGCGCCCGTCAACAGCCAGGCGGCCGAATCGCAAAAACTCTCGCACACATACTCGCGCCACCTGCGCGTGCGGGCTGCCTGGGCGCCTGGGGAGAGCTTCAGTTTGCGGAGTTCGGCAGACCAGCCCAACTCGCCGCGCGCACGCCGTTCGAGTTCGTCCACCAACACCGCCTCCCAGGCACGCCGCGCCGGGTTGCCCAGCCGCTGCCAGGCGAAGTGCGCGAGTTCATGCACAACAATCCGGCGGAACTCCCGCCTGTCCGCCAGCAGCGCACGATCGAACAGTATCAGCCGCCGGCGCAAATCGCTGGCTGCGTGCACCTGGTCGCCGTTCTCTGCGTGCAGCCTCAAGCGGAACGCAACGCGGATCGGGGCGGTCCAGTGCAGCACGCCTATTGCTTGGGAACGAGCGTTTTGCCCTGTGCCTTCGCCACCAGCAACCGGAACACCGCCGGGTCGTCGACGGTGATCTTGAAGCCGTTGCGCTGGGAATCGAACCAGGTCTTGAAGCGCTGCTGGCGCAGTTCCTCGTAGATCTGATCCTTCACCTCTTCGTAAGGACGCGTAGTGAGTGCGTCCACCTTGAACAGGTACCAGCCGTTGGCCAGCCTCAGCGGACCCACTACGTCGCCGGCCTGCGCATTGAAGAGAGCCTTCCGGATCGGGTCAGGCACCTGCGGATCAGTGTAGTGGATCGGGCGGATTCTGCCGCCATCGTCGCGCGAGGCCTGGTCTTCTGAGTGCTTCATCACGTAGGCGACGAAGTCGTCTTTCTTTGAACGGTATTCCGTCAGGATGCTGTCGATCTTCTGCTTGGCCTGCTCTTCATTCAGCACCTTGGGCGCGGAGGGATCGGTGGTGGGCGGCGGGGTCAGGCTGTAGGCGACATACAGAAGGCGCGCCTGAGCCACGCGGAAGCGGTTGGTGTCGGCGTCGTAGCCCGCCTTCTGCTCGGCCACGGTGATCACGATGTTGTTCAGGTGATCGTCCACGGCCGCCTGCATCAGGTTCATGTTGCGGTCGTAGACGATCCGGTTCCGGTACGGCTGCTTTTGGTCGAGCCCGAGCGTCTGGGCCTCCCCTACCAACCGCCGCATGAACGCGTAGTCCTGCAGGAAGTCCCTGGGTGCCATGATCGCTTTGGATCGGATCTGCGGCGGCAGCGCTTTGATCATGCTGGTGTAGTCTGCCGCGTTCATCGCCGTCCCGTTGATTTCCGCCAGGAGCGTGGTGGGTGTGATCTCGGCCGTTTGCGGCGAGGCCTGCAGGTTCAGCGCATCGGCGCCGTCCATCACTACTTTCGAGGCGGTGACGTTGAGCGACTGGAAGAACGCCTCATGCAGAATTTTCACCGAGGCCTTTGCCTTCTCGGCGGCCATCCACGCGTTGGCGCGTTCTTCCGCCGTTTTGCCCCGGCTTTCCTGCGCCACTTCGGCCAGGGGCCGCATTTCCACCGAAATTACCTTGAAGAGGTAGAACCCGGCGGGTTGGCTGATCACTGGAGTGACCTCGCCGGCCTTGGCGGTAAAGATGGTGCGGCGGATGGTTTCGTCGATCTTGCTGTTGGCGTCGATCTGCGCAAAGTCGCCGTCGCGCGAAGCCGAGTCTTCGTCCTGCGAGTACTGCTTGACGAGTTGTACGAAATCCGCGCCGTTGCGCGCGTTGTGGGCAATCGCGTCCATGAGCGCTTTGGCGGCTTCTTCTTGCCCAGGGCGGGCGGGGATGAAAATCAACTTCGTCTTGGCCACGCCAACGCGCTGCGGCTGGTCGCGGTAAAGCGCTTCGAGTTCCTTGTCAGCCGGCGTAACTTCGCGATTCTTCTCTTCCAGGCGCGCCATCATCAGCACCTGGTTGCGATTCCATTCGATGCGGTCGATGTACGGGGCTTTCTTGTCGAGCCCCTGTTTTTCGGCCTCTTTGCTCATCTTGTTCATGAGCGCGTTCCAGGTGAGAAACTCCGCCGGATCCTTGTCGGCGCTGCTGAGGGCCAACGTGGGTGCACCGGTGAGCGCCGCCTCCAGTTTGGCGGCGGTGATCACTTCACCGTCCACGCGGGCCACGGCTTGGTCCGGCCGGATCGTCTGGCCAAAAGAAAGGAGCGCGAACGCGCCAAGGCAGAAGACAACACGTTGCATGGGAAATGTTTTCAAGGATGACGCGACACCCTAAGTATATCAACCGGATAGACGGATACGGCCGCGATCGGTGAGCCTACCAGCCCTTGATCACGTTCAGCGCGGGGATGGCTTTCTTCAATCCGTCGATGCCGGCGTCGGTCACCTTGGTCTGCCACACATACAGCGTCTTGAGCGCGGCGAGCCCCTTCAGGTGCTCGAGGCCGGCATCGGTGATGGCGGTGTTGTAGAGGTTCAGGTATTCCAGTTTGGCCAAGCCCGACAAATGTACCAGTGCCTTGCCGGTGACGGCCGTGCCTTCCAGGTGCAATTGCGTGAGATCCGCGAGGCCGCGCAGATGCGCTACGCCCGCGTCGGTGATGCCGGTCTTGCCCAGGTGTACCGAGTACACTTTGGTGAGCGCGGCCACGGGCGCTACGTGTTCGTCCTTCACTGCCGCGCCTTGGAGGTAGAACGAGACCTCCTTGCGGTCGTCATTCTGCGCAAGCGGGCGCACGGTGCCGCCGGCTTTTTCAATCGCGGCCAGGGCTTTGGCTTCTGGCGACGCGGCCGAGGTTGCGCCTGCGGCGGCCGGTTTCGGCTTCGCCGTGGCGGCTTTGGCTTGCAGGGAGATACCGAAGAGTGTCATATCGATAGACAATTATACCGAAGCGCGCGCCGCCATTAGAATGGAGGGAGTATGGCGGTGGCCTCGGTGTGGACGGTGGCGGCTCTGGCGATGGCAGTATTGCCGGGTCTGGAGCCCGAGGCGCGCCTTGGATTCGATCATTTCTACAACCTCGAGTTCGATGAGGCGGTGACGGTTTTTCGCGCTCAGATCGCGCGTGACGCCTCCGCGCCGCACTTGCGCAATCATCTGGCGCAAGCCATTCTTTATCGCGAACTGTTGAAAGCGGGGGCGCTTGAAACCGAACTGGTGACGGGCGGCAACGCATTTCTCCGCCGCGCGCGCATGAACCCGAGCAAGCAGGACGAGGCCGAGTTTGACGGCGCGATTGCCGAGGCGATTCGGCTCGCGCAAGCCAAGCTGACGCAGTCGCCGGGCGACGTGGGGGCGGCGTATGCGTTGGGCGTTTCCTATGGGCTGCGGGGTAACTACAACTTCCTGGTCCGCAAGGCGTGGATAGATGCGCTGCGCGACGCCACGCAGTGCCGCAAGCTGCACAACCGCGTTACCGAAGTGGACGCCTCGCTGGTGGACGCGCGCATGACGCAGGGTGTGCACGACTATATCGCCGGCTCCCTTTCCTGGACGTATCGCATGCTGGGTTTCCTTGTGGGCTTCCATGGCGACCGTGAACAGGGAATTCGCACCGTGGAGCGCGTGTGGCGCGACGGCAATTTGAACAAACCGGACGCGGCCGTGCTGCTGGCCACCGTCTATCGCCGCGAGCGCCGCGCCGCCGACGCCGTGAAGGTGCTGAACTGGCTGATTGCGCAGTATCCGCGCAACTACCTGTTCTGGTTTGAACTCGCGCAGATGCATTCCGATCTTGGCGATAAAGACAGAGCGCTGGCGGCGATTGCCGAAGTGGAGAAGTTGAAGAGGTCCGCGGCGAGTTCCCGAGTGATTGCCGCGCTGCCGGTGGAGAAGGTGCTCTACTTTCGCGCCACCGTGCAATTCTGGTATCGCGACTTCGACGCCGCGGCCGCGAACTTCGAGCGCGTGACGGCGCGCGCCGCCGATCTCGATCCTAACACGGGCGTCACCGCCTGGATGCGGTTGGGGCAAACGTACGATCTGCTGGGCAAACGCGAACAGGCGGTGACGGCGTACCGCCAAGCGGTGGCGTACGCGCCGGGGTCAGACCGCGCGCGTGAGTCGGAAGGATATTTGCGCAAGCCATACCGGAGGGCAAGCAGCGGTGGCTGAGGTATCGATCACGTTGCGAATTGCGGGAGAACCGAAGAGTGTCGCGTTCACCGCACCAGAAGAGCCCGTGACGCCCGCGGAGTTGCTGCCCGTGTTCCGGCAGTTTTCAAACGCCATGGTGGAAGCGGCCGAAGCGAAGTCGCCGGTGTCTTGCCGCGCCGGGTGTGGCACATGCTGCCGGCAACTGGTGCCGATTCGCGAAATGGAAGCGGCTGCGCTGGCGGCATTGGTGGACGCGATGCCGGAACCTCGCCGCGCGGCGGTGCGCGCGCGCTTTGCTGATGCGGTGGAGCGGTCAGCGCTGTTACGCGAACGGTTGGACGCCCGTGGTGCGCTGGATCGCGCAGGGCGCGTGCAATTGAAGCTGGACTTCTTTGCCCTGGGCATCGCCTGCCCGTTCCTGGAAAACGAATCGTGCTCAATTCACCCGGACCGTCCGCTGATTTGCCGTGAACACCTGGTGAACACGCCCGCCGAGTGGTGCGCTGATCCCGCCCATCACCCGATTCGAGCGCTGCCCATCGTGCGCGCTGACACCGCCGTGGCGAATCTGTTTGAAGGCGGCCGGTGGGTGCCGCTGATCGATGCATTGACGTATGCGCCGCACTCCGCTGCTGAGCCTTCCGCCGCGCGCCCGATGGTCGAGTCGTTTGTACGCGCGCTCATCTCGCAAGCCGCCGAATGATCTACCTCGCCGCGGCTACCGCGCGCAGTCCTTGGCCGGGATACACGCCCTCGACCACCGCCCCACCGTCCACTACCAGCGTGCCGTTCACCAGCACATACGGAATGCCCTCGGACGGCAGGTTCGGCTTGTCATAGGTTGCGCGATCGATGACCGTCGCAGGGTCGAACACAGCCAGGTCGGCATCCGCGCCCACCTTGATGCGGCCCTTGTGGCGAAACGCCGGCGCCATCTTCTCCAGACGCTGGGCGGGCATCAGCGACATCTTTCGCACAGCCTCCAGCAGCGTGATTGACTTGCGTTCGCGCACGTATTTGCCGAGCACGCGAGCATACGTGCCGGCCGCGCGCGGATGACCCTTGCCGTTATCCATGATGCCGTCGCTGGCGATCATCACCAGCGGATGCGCCACGTTCTTTTCGATCATCTCCTCCGTGTTGGTGAACGTGGCGACGAGTCCACCTTGCTTGCGGTACTTCTCAAACGTCTCGGCCGTGAGCCGCTCGCCGGTGGCTATCCACAGCATGTCTTTGTAGTCAAGCCCGATGCGCTCGCGGAAACCCGGTGCGAAGATGGCCGTTTCGAGGCGCGTCATGCCGGCGATATAGGGATACGATTCCACCGTGAGGTCCACGCCGCGCTTGCGGGCCGCTTCCACCATGCGAATCGCGAGATCGAAATGTTTGGCGGACGATGCACCGAGATGCACGATATGCACCGCCGCGCCGGTCACCACTGAATAGGCGATCACTTCTTGGATGGACGCGGCGATACCAGGGTCGCCGTTGGAGCCGTAGCGCATGTGGATGAAGGTGGGGCGCCCGTTCCGCGCGGCCAGTTCGAAGACCTCCTGCAACTCTCCCTGCATCGCGCGCGGCGTGTAGTTGAAGCCGAAGCCAATGCCCAGTCCACCCGCGCGCAGATCTTCATCGATGGTGGCGAGAATGGCGCGGCGCTCATCTGCGGTGGCCTTTTTGTCGACGGCGTTGTCGCGCGGCAGCCAATCGCCTGTATCTTTCATCACGCGCATCCGCGCGCCAATATGCCCGGCGCTTGCGCCGAAGTTCACCAGCGCCTTTCCCTCGCGTTGCTGGTACCACGGCGCAATCGGGCTGGTGCCTACTTCGAGTTCCAGTGCCGTGGTGCAGCCGTCGCGCGCTTTGAGACGATAGTTCTCGTCGGTCTGCCCGTGCTGATGCAGATCGATGAAGCCTGGCGACACGGCGTGATTCCGCGCATCGATAGTGCGCTTGGCGCCGCTGATCGGTTTGCGCGAAATGGCCGCGATCTTGCCGCTGCGAATGCCGATATGCCGCACCGCGTCGAGCCCGGATTCAGGGTCGAGCACGCGGCCGTGATTGATGGCGACGTCAAAAGACTGCGCGCGGAGCAGCGCGGGGAGGAGAAACGCAAGAAGATACCGCATGGACCTTCACAGTATAAATTGGTCCTTATCTATGAATCGCTCGATCACGCGCCGCAGTCTGCTGGCATCCGGCCTTGCCACCACACTGACTGCCCAGCCGTCGCGGCCGCCCAACATCGTGCTGGTGCTGATGGACAACCTGGGTTGGGGAGAACTCGGCGTTTATGGCGGTGGTGTGCTGCGGGGCGCGAAGACTCCGCGTATCGACAAGCTCGCGGCCGAAGGGCTCCGCCTGTTGAACTTCAATGTGGAAGCGCAGTGCGTGCCCAGCCGTGCATCGCTGTTGACCGGACGCTATGCGGTGCGCACCGGTAACGGCAGCGTTCCGCTCGACACGCCGCTCTACGGGCTGACGAAGTGGGAGTACACGATGGCGGAAATGCTGTCGGAGGCGGGCTACTCGACGGCTATGTACGGTAAATGGCACCTCGGCCAAACCAAGGGCCGCTACCCGACCGACCATGGCTTCGATGAATGGTACGGCATTCCGAATTCATCGAACGATGCGTTCTGGCCGTCCAACTCGCGCTTCCGTCCCGGCTCGCATCCGTTTGTGCAGTACGCGCACGTGATGGAGTCGCGCCGGGGCGAAGAGCCGAAGCAGGTGAAGGTCTACGATCTGAAAGCGCGCGCGGCGATCGATGGTGAAATCACGGACCGCGCGGTGGCGTATCTTCGCAAACATACGAAGGCCGCCAAGCCGTTCTTTCTCTTCTTGCCGTATACGCAACCGCACATGCCGGTGCTGCCTGCGGACGAGTTCGCGGGCAAGACCGGCAACGGCGAGTTTGCCGACACGCTGGCGCAGATGGATGCCTACACGGGACGGTTGCTCGATGCAGTGGACCGGCTGGGCCTGCGCGACAACACCGTGTTCATCTTCACGTCCGACAACGGCGGCGAAGCGACGGCGCCCTATCACGGCTTCAACGGCCCGTGGCGCGGTACGTACTTCACGGCGTGGGAAGGTTCGCTCCGCGCGCCGTTCCTCGTTCGTTGGCCGGGCCGCGTATCGGCCGGCGCGGTGAGCAACGAGTTAGTGCATGCGATGGATCTGTTTCCCACGCTCGCGCGTGTGGCCGGCGGCAAGGTGCCGAAGGATCGTGTGATCGACGGTGTCGACCAACTCGACTTCTTCCTCGGCAAACAGGAAACGTCGAACCGCGAATCGCTCGTAGTCTATCTGGCCAACGAGATCTGCGGCGTGAAGTGGCGCAACTGGAAGATGATCACGCGCCAGGTGGACCGCGGTTTTGGCGAGCCCGTGAAGCAGTACAGCTTCCCGCTCTGGTATGACTTCACACGGACCCGAAGGAAGAAAACCCGCTCGACCCGCGGTTTGTGGAGAACCTCTGGGTTCGTTGGCCGGCGGGGCAGGTGCTGATCGATCATCAGTCGACGCTGAAGAAGGAGCCGCCGATCAAGCCGGGGACGCCAGATCCGTTGTAGTACGACGATTATGACGTACGACGAAAATATCGTACAATGAAAGCGTCGTACGAGAGCAAATCCCGGTGGATTGATCGCCCCGTCCGACGTCGTTGGCCGTGATCGCCTGATTGCCAACATCTGGAGGATCCTTGACCAGCAGAGCGCTCAACTGATTTCCGAACGCCGGACAGGCAAAACCAGCGTCGTCCGCAAGATGGTGGCGGATGGCCGCCGCGGCTTTGTTTGCACGTTGCGCGACCTGGAGTCGCTCAAAACAATCCCCGAATTCGTGGAAGCCGCGTACGAGGACAGCGCGTTACAACTCAGCAAAAAAGACCGGGTAGCCCTCGGCTTCCGCGACCTCTTCGGCAAATTGTCGGGCGGTGATTTTCAGATCGGCAGCGTCAAGCTCCCCAATCTGGCGATGCACTGGAAGAAACTGCTCACCACCCTGGTTGAGGATATCTGCAAGGACGAAAAGCGCCGCATTGTGTTTTTCTGGGACGAACTTCCGCTGTTCGTGCACAAGTTGAAGCCGGACGAGGCGATGGAGTTCCTCGATGTCCTGCGGGGCCTACGGCAGACTCACGCGAATCTCCGAATGGTGTTCACCGGTTCCGTCGGTCTTCATCTTGTGCTGACGAAACTCCAGCGTCACGGCTATGCCAATGCGCCCGTGAACGATATGCACCGCGTCGGAGTCGATCCGCTGTCGCCATCCGACGGACGCCGGCTGGCAACGGCTCTGCTGGACGGCGATGAGAAGATGCGCCGCGAGGACGTCGGCGCCGCGGCGCGAGTGATCGCGGATGCCGCTGGTTGCGTGCCGTTCTACATCCACCGCATCGTGAATGACCTCGCCATGTTCGGCGAAGACGTCACGGTTCATCGCGTAGAGGAAACCGTACAACGCATCCTGACATCGTCAGATGACCCTGCCGAACTGCGCTATTTTTGGCCGCGCTTTGACACCTACTATGAGCGCGCCGATGCCACACTCGCGCGTAGCCTGCTGACGGCTCTCGCGCGTGCGGACGGCCAGGCGCTCCCGTTTGCGCAATGGACGGCCGGCATAACGGATGCCGAGGTGGTGCACCACATCGTCGACATACTGCAGCAGGATCACTACATCGTCCGCGATGGTGATGGCTACCGGTTTCGTTCGCCGCTTGTGCAGCGTTGGTGGAGGGAGAACGGCGCGCGATGATTCATTCCCGGTTCAGCCCGTCCACGATGTCGCCTGATTTGCTGGAGCAGGTGCTCATCCAGTAACACCATATCGCGAGTGTGCTCGAAGGCCATCCGTGCGCCAGCGCGGAACCCGACGCGTCGCGTCACCATTTGTTGGTGGTGGGGCCGCGCGGCATCGGCAAGTCGCATCTGATCGCGGTCATTGTGAACCGGTTGAAGGCTGATGCGTCGCTGCGCGAGAAGTTGGCGATTGCGTGGTTGCCTGAGGATCCGTGGGCCATTTCAAACTTCGCGGACCTGTTGCGGGAGATTTTGCGAGCCTTGGGCGGGGATGTCACGTGGCTGCACTCGATTGCGCCGAAGGAAATCGAGTCGCGCGCGTGGAACTACATCGTGCAGGAACTCGCAGGGCGGCGACTCTTGGTAGTGGTGGAGAATCTCGACGAGATTCTGCACAACTTCAAGGTGAAGGATCAGCAGAAGTGGCGCGGCGGGATTCAGAACACGGGGATCTGGGCCGTTCTCGTGGGAGCGTGTTCACTAACGCTGAACTTCACCGATCATGACGCGCCATTTTATGGCTTCTTTGCCGTGACTCCTTTGACTGCTCTATCGAGCAGCGGGGCCGTCGAGTTCATGGTGAAGATGGCCGAGGCGCAGGGCAACACGGTGATGCTCGCGCAACTGCAGACGGCGGAGGGGCGAGCGAAGGTGCGCTGCGTTTACCATCTAGCTGGCGGCAACCCGCGCGTCTTCGTGACGTTCTTCCAGATGCTGGCCGAGGGGTTGGACGACGATCTGACGACTCCAGCACTGAAGCTGGTCGACGCGATGACGCCGTCCTATCAGTCGCAGATGAAGACGGTGTCGGCTCAGCAGCGCAAGATTCTGGAGGTGCTATGCCGTGCGAGCGCGCCCATGAGCGTCAAGACGATCAGCCAAGAATGCGGCGTGTCGCAGCAAGTGGCCTCGGCGCAGTTGGGGCAATTGGCGGAGCGGCGGTTTGTGAACGTCGCTCGCGACGGCCGCGAGTTGAACTATGATCTCGCCGAACCGCTCATGCGGATCTGTGTGGACGCAAAGCAACGGGGGCCGGGTCCGCTGCGATTTGGCGTGGAGTTCCTTCGCTACTGGTTCACTTACGAGGACCTATTGGAGATGAATGGCGCCGTCCCCTGCGAGCCACATCTCTCGGCGGCGGTCAACGCGTACTCGGAATGGAAGAGCGCGGCAAAGCCGCTTGTCGCCGCGGCCAGGTCGGCCTCCGATCTTCTCGAATTCGGCAATATTGGTCGGCGCGTCCTTGGTCCCTTGCTTCATAGACCCTGGAGGTCTGTTCCCGAGCTAGAAATAAGGCAGATCGCGATTGCCCGGCCAGAGCTAGCGGCGTTGGCATTTCTATCTGATCTGCCGGGGTTCGATCCGGAAGATTAAGCTCCCGCTGATCGTGAACAATTGGGTCAGTTGATCGGCTATGTGAAAAAGCCCACTGCCGCGTCCGCGGTCGCCGCGATGTCCGCTTCCGAGTGAGCCGCGCCGACGAAGCCTGCTTCGAACTGCGATGGCGCGAGATACACGCCGTGTTCCAGCATGTGGTGGAAGAATTCGCCGAAGCGCTTCGCGTCACTTCGCTTCGCCGACTCGTAGTCCGTCACCGGCTGATCGGTGAAGAACCAGGTGAACATCGACCCCACGCGATTCACCGTGATGCCCACCGGCGCTCCCGCGCACAACGCCGCGGTGCGTGCTTCGAGTTGCGCGTATAACGCAGGCCCGCGCGAGGCGATTTCATCGAGCATCGCGATGCCCGCCGATACCGCCAGCGGATTTCCCGACAAGGTCCCCGCCTGATAGATCGGCCCGGACGGCGCCACCTTCGCCATAATGTCCGCGCGCCCGCCGTAAGCCGCAATCGGCAAGCCGCCGCCGACGATCTTGCCGATCGTCGTCAGATCGGGCCTGATGCCGTACAACTCCTGCGCACCGCCGCGTGCGAGGCGGAAGCCCGTCATCACTTCGTCAAAAATCAGTACCGCGGCGCGCTTGGTGCAGAGCGCCCGCATCGCCTCGAGAAACCCGGGCGCGGGCGGTACGCAGCCCATGTTGCCCGCCACAGGCTCGACGATGACCGCGGCGATCCAATCGCCATGTGTCTTGAACACCGCTTCAAGCGCTTCCACCGAGTTATACGGCACGGCGATCGTGGTGTCGGCAAACGCCGCAGGCACGCCCGCTGTATCCGGAATCCCCAGCGTCGCGATGCCGGAGCCTGCCTTCACGAGCAGCGAGTCGACGTGGCCGTGATAGCAGCCTTCGAACTTCACCGTGAGGTCACGGCCCGTGAAGCCCCGCGCCACGCGCAGCGCCGACATCGTCGCCTCGGTGCCCGAGTTTACGAGGCGCACCATCTGCATCGACGGTACGGCTTCGCGAATCTTCTCAGCCAGAATGATTTCGCGCTCCGTAGGCGCGCCGAAACTGGTGCCCACGTCGAGCACGCCGCGGAGCGCCTCCACGACCGGCGGAAACAGATGCCCGAACAGCAACGGTCCCCAGGAACCGACATAGTCGATATAGGAATTGCCGTCCACATCAAACAGCCGCGAGCCCGCGCCGCGCAGAATGTAGGGAGGCGTGCCGCCGACGCTGCGAAACGCGCGCACAGGCGAGTTGACACCGCCGGGCGTGACGCCGCGCGCCCGCTCCAGTAATGCAGCCGCTTTCGGCAGGCTCTTCACCGCTTGGCTCCGCCCTTCGGCATCGGCGGATGGTTCGGCGGCAACACCGCGCCTGCCCCACCCTCGGTGCCTGGCATCACCCCCACGCCATGCGCGCCTGCGCCTGCCTCGCCGGCTGTGCGCAGCTTCACCTTCCACTTCGCCCCGTCGCGCACCAGGTCGTACTTCATCGTCATCGCGGTGGTCTGCGAGCTCTTCGCGCGGAACGACACCGTTGCTTCGGCTTCGTCCGCTTTGAAGCTGGCATCGTCCACCAGCACCTCCATTGCGCTCATGTCGAGATCCAGGCCCTTGCGACCTGACAGGTGGTCGACGACCGCCTGTCGCACAGCGTCTTTACTGGACAGTTGCGTGGAGGTGGATGATCCGCCGCAGGAGGAAAGCAGTGAAAGTCCGGCCAAGACGGAAAGCAGAAATTTTGTTTGCACTCTACTTCTAGGTTAATTCATAAACAGCAGTTCGTTGGCGCTCAGCAGCGCCTGCGCGTAAAGCGGCCAGGCGTCCGCGCCTGCGCTGCCGAGGAACGCGAGGCCCAGTTTCAATTCCTGCGGCGTCGGCGCGCGATGGTAGAGCCGGCGATACGCTGCCTGAATGCGCGCGGCGTCCGTGGTGCCGGCGCCGGCGAGCTTGGCGGCCAGCGCCTGCGAGCGATCCTGCAGGAACGTGCTGTTGATAAAGAACAGCGCCTGCAGCGGCGTTGCGGTTTCGATGCGCTGCTCGCTGGTGGAATTCGGGTTGGGGAAATCGAACAGCGACAGCGTGCCGTCCAGCTTGCGCCGGCTCACGAAGCCGTACACCGTGCGCCGCTTGTTGGCAGCCTCGGTGAGTTTCTCCGCCTTGCCGCCCGCGGTTAGATCGATCTCGCCGGTCACCGCCAGCAACGTGTCGCGGAGCGGTTCCACATAGAGGCGCTTGCGATTGGCGCGCCAGTACAGCCGGTTATCGGGATCGGTTTCGAACGCCTTCGGCTCCGAGGACGCGGCCAACTGAGACACAGCCGAGTTCATGATCTCGCGGTGCAGCGCTTTCAACCAGCCTTGTTCCACGAAGCGGGCCGCCAGATAGTCCAGCAGTTCCGGATGCGACGGCTTTTCGCCCAACTGCCCGAAGTTGCTGGGTGTAGAGGAAAGGCCTGTTCCAAAATGCTGCTTCCACACTCGATTCACGGCCACGCGCGCCGTGAGCGGATTCGCCGGATCTGCAATCGCTTCGGTCAATTCCAGCCGGCCGCTACTTTTGGTGAA
>Ga0194119_10004105_pt1 | contig 22832 bp, 16 predicted proteins | sample TA2MahC100mmetaG_FD_148620 | JGI IMG/M metagenome (GOLD analysis project Ga0194119, IMG submission 148620) | Freshwater microbial communities from Lake Tanganyika, Tanzania - TA2015018 Mahale Deep Cast 100m | ecosystem: Environmental > Aquatic > Freshwater > Lake | place: Tanzania: Lake...
TCCTGTTACTATTCAGGGTTCTCAGTGGATTGAACTCAAATACAGCAAACAATTCTTTTGCAGTTATTGTAAAATTGAGTACCCGGAACCTGTCCCTGCGCTATTTTCGTTTAATAATCCTATTGGTGCATGTCCCGGGTGTCAGGGCTTTGGGCACACGATTGATATTGATATGGACGCCGTCATACCGGATAAAGAAAAGTCGTTGAGCGATGGGGCTATCGCCATGTGGAATACGCCCACGTACTCCTCGATGTACGAATCGCTTAAAAAGGCGTCATCCAAATATAATATTCCCTTAAACGTCCCATTCCGCAAGCTGACAAAAGAACAGACAAAATTGATTCTGGAAGGTACAGAAGATTTCTGCGGCATCTATGACTTCTTTCAATGGCTGGAACAGCGAAAATACAAGATGCACGTCCGTGTTTTCCTGAGTAAGTATCGGGGATACAATCTATGCCAGACGTGCGCCGGAAAGCGGTTGAAAAGTCAGACGCTGAACGTCCTGATTAACGGCAAGAATATTTCGGATATTTGCACCATGACGATTGATGAGGCGTACCGATTCTTTGATGGACTTCAGCTTACCGATTATGAAAAGAACATTGCCCATTTGCTCTTGCAAGAAATCAAAAAACGATTAGACTATATGCTCAAGGTGGGTTTGGAATACCTTACCTTAGACCGTATGACCCGCACACTTTCCGGTGGGGAGTCCCAGCGGGTCAATCTTACAACGTCACTGGGTTCTTCGCTGGTAAATACCCTTTACATACTGGACGAACCCAGCATTGGACTCCACTCAAGGGACACTGACAGGTTGATCCAGATACTCGAACGACTGCGTGACATCGGAAACACCGTTGTTGTTGTAGAACACGATAAAGAGGTCATCCGCGCCGCCGACGAGATCATCGACCTTGGGCCGGGTGCGGGCGAAAATGGCGGCACGGTTGTTTATCATGGGTCATTTAAGAATTTACCTGCGCGCAACGGTTCACTTACGGCACAATATCTAAAAGGTAATAAGGCAATTAAAATACCTTCCAAACGGAGAAAATCTACAGGCAATGCCATTGTATTAAAGGGCGCATCACAAAACAATCTGAAGGATATAGACGTTACGTTTCCCCTCAACATGCTGGTATGTATAACAGGAGTTTCAGGGTCGGGGAAAAGCACTCTCGTACAAGACACCCTCTACGGAGCGATCAAAAAGAAGAAGGAAGGTTACACGGGATTCGTTGGAAAATATGAAAATATTGAAGGCGTACAGTTTATTAACGACGTTATTCTTGTAGACCAGTCCCCTATCGGGCGCACCCCGCGTTCTAATCCCATCACCTATGTAAAAGTATTTGATGAGATTCGAAGACTCTTTTCTTCAACACGGGATGCAAGGATGCACAATCTGAATAGCGGTTCTTTCTCATTCAATGTGGTTGGCGGCAGATGTGAACAATGCGAAGGCGCCGGCTACCTCCGTGTTGACATGCAATTTCTTGCGGACATCTACGTCACGTGTGACAAGTGTAACGGAAAACGGTTCAATAAAAAGGTGCTCGATGTAAAGTACAAAAACAAAAACATCCACCAGGTTCTTGAAATGACCGTGGATGAAGCCATTGTTTTCTTTCATGAATCTCCCAGAATTACCAGGGGATTGAAATTCCTTCAGGATACGGGATTGGGCTATTTGCGGTTAGGCCAGCCCGCCACTACCTTGTCGGGCGGCGAGGCACAGAGACTCAAGATTGCCACGTATATGGCTCAGGAAAGTATCGACACAACGCTCTTTGTATTCGACGAACCCACTATTGGTCTCCACATTGATGATATCCAAAAATTGCTTACGTGCTTTCAGCGATTGGTTGAGGCAGGACATTCTTTAATCATCGTGGAACATAACCTGGACATTATCAAGTCCGCCGATTATATTATTGATCTGGGGCCCGAAGGCGGCGATGCGGGAGGATTTATCGTTGGATGCGGCACGCCGGAACACATAGCACGGATAGAGAAAAGTTATACCGGCCAGTACCTGAAACCTTATTTTTCTTGAAAGGTCACCATGAAATTTAACAAAAAAAACATCATATTTATCCTGAGCATTATCCTCAGCATTGTTTGCTCATGGTTATTTGTCAGAAAGATCGACTGGTCGCTCCTTAAAAACGCCTTAAAGGAAGCAAATTACTGGTACGTTATCCCCACACTCATTTTAACCATTCTGGTTTACGTCGTGAGGGCAATCCGGTGGCAGGGGTTGTTATCTCATATAAAACCGGTATCCGTGTTAAATTTGTTGTCTATCACCTGCATCGGTTTCATGGCAAACAATATACTTCCTGCCCGTGTGGGAGAGGTCTTGAGGCCATTTATTTTGTATAAGAAGGAAAATGTAAAATTCTCAACCTCCGTTGCTACCGTAATCGTAGAGCGGATATTTGACATGCTGGGGCTCATCATATTTACCGTCGCCGTTATTGCCCTGCTGCCGCATCCTGCTCATCACGACTCCGTTGTCCCGCTTTCAGCACATGAGGCACACACCGTTAGAGAATCGATTATCCCTTCCCTGAAAAAATGGACTGAGGTATTCGCTGCGGTAGGAGTACTTACCATTGCCTCCCTCTTTTTGATCGTTATTAAACCCGATTTCTTCAAAAAAGTACTCTCCAAAATATGCTTTTTCCTGCCGCATAAACTCAAAGATAAAATCTTTGGACTGTATGATTCCTTTGTGCATGGTTTAAAAATTCTGGAAAACAAGACACAAACGGTATGGATGATGGCGCTTTCCCTTGTAATCTGGGTTCTTGGCGGCGCGGAGATATATCTACTCGGGTTTTCTTTCCACATGCACCTTCCTTTCGTGGGCGCATGTCTTGTTGCCATCTGTTTAGCGCTGGCAGTCGCTTTGCCCCAGGCGCCCGGATACATTGGCGTGTTTCACATAGCAGTCCTGAAATCACTGGATATATTTGGAATACAAACGACAGCGGCTCAAAGCTATGCCATTGTTTTATGGGCCATCAGCATCCTTCCTTCCACACTTATGGGATTTTTCTTTCTCTGGCGGGAAGGGATTGCCTTCCGCGAGGTAGTAAAACTGGAAGAAGAGATCGTCGAAGGAAAACTGGAAGAGATGGAAGGAATACCAGAAGACACAAAATAATCGTAAATTTTTGTTAAAGGCGATACTTCGACCTGGGAAATGTTTTTATGAGGATAATGCCTAAGACAAACCCTCCGATATGAGCCCACCACGCCACGCCTCCGCCATGAGACGAAGAAATTGATGCAGCTCCGCTAAAAAACTGGATAAGAAACCAAAACCCCAGTACAACAATTGCAGGCAATTCGATCATCTCCCAGACGATAAACAGGGGAATAAGAACAAGCACCCGCGCCCTTGGGAAGGTAACCATATAAGCGCCCAGCACTCCGGCGACTGCCCCGCTTGCCCCAACACAGGGGATTCCTGATTGACTGTTGAAATAGACATGCACAACGGCAGAGCCAATCCCGCAGACGAGATAAAATAGAATGAATTTAAAACGACCGAGCTTATCTTCAATATTATCCCCAAAAATCCACAAATACCACATATTCCCTATGAGATGAATAAACCCTCCATGGAGAAACATAGAACTGAGAAAAGGAAAATAGGTATTTACAAAAGTGGAACCGGGAATATCCGCGGAATAGAATACTTTGACGGGAATGACGCCAAATTGAAAGAGGAAGGAGTCTAATTGGCGTCGTCCTAGGGAGAGTTCAAAAAGAAAAACAAGGACGTTTAAAAGAATAATGCTAACGGTAACAAATGGAAAGGTACCCGAAGGATTTCGATCACGGAGAGGTATCATTTAGTCCTGATGTTTAGGAATTTTATTTAAGCGGGTTTTTGGGGCAATATGAATCATAAAAATCCCCCTTAGAAAGGGGGGGTTGTAAATATTCTCATTCGAAGAAAGAACACAACCCCCTGTTTCCCCCTTTGTTAAGGGGGATTACCTTATACAAAAACTACCATCGAACGGTTTTTGCAAGCAATTTATAATAGGGAAAATTTCTTCCGGGGCATTCCGTCTCTCTGAAATGCCTGTGCATAATTATATTTTCTGAAGGGATACGACACCGGTCCTGGAGATACCCTACTAATGTCGAAAGCGAAGCCATTTGAGCCGCTGTGGGGTAGCTTTCATTGAAGTTTCCCACAAGGCATATTCCAATGCCGTAATGATTGTATTCCTGCACGCCGGCATGTGCGCCGTCTATCTGATTTATCCATCTACTGCCTATCTCAATCTCTCCATCGCGAGAACCATGCCCATTCCCTATCACAAAATGATATCCCAGTCCATTCTCCCAACCCCTTTTCTCCCGGTGATATTTATCAAATTCAGTAGCGCAGCCGGTTGGCGAGGCGCTGTGATGAACGACAACGTATTTCCAGTCCCGTACGAAATAACGATCGAGTTGACTGACGATGTAAGGTTCTACTTTTTTGGGAGGCTTCACGGTAGTGATCGGTTTGAATGCAGGCGGGGCATAACAACCGCATAAATAAAAGATGGGAAGAAAAGATAAAAAAACATAACTTTTCCACCGAAAGTGCATGGGCAGTCTCCTGAAATGATGTTCAATTCTTTCATGCAAACCTGATAAGTCCGATTAATTCTTGGGAGGAAGTATACCATAAGCGCGGTTTTTGTCAAAAAAAATTTATTTTTATATATAAAGTACAGACAGAGAAATCAATAGGTCATAATTGATACTTTTGTACATATTTGAACTACTTCCTCCTTTTAACAAAAAATCTGAAACTCATTGGTAAAAATTTGTAAATACAATTTTCTCCTGTTGACATACTATCAAACAAATATTAAGATTAAATCGTATTGATAAAAACCAATGTATGGCATATTTTTTGATTAATAAATTGGGAATCTTTGGTTACCATGAAAACAGAAACATGAAAATTTCAAATTCCACCTGAAATAATAAAGGTTACTGCTTCGGGTATTTTCAGAACAATAAGATAATAATTTAGATTCATCAAACTTATCTTCTAAGCATGATAGAAAAATACCTTCATAAACGTAATATACAAATTTTCACCGCCTTGTGGTTTATCCTCGCCTTTCTTTCCCAAATCTCATTCCTTTCCCCTCAAATTTTTGCCAAAGAAAACACGGTCGTCATTGTCCAGAGCCAGCAAATTGCAGCTTATAACGAGGCAATTAAGGGGTTTGAAGAAGGATGCAAGGGAAAGAACATCTCCATAAATGCAATCTATAACCTGAATGGAGATGCAGACGAAGGCAAAAGAATCATTCAGGATATCAAGGATAGCAAACACAAACCCGATCTGGTACTGGCCGTGGGCATACTCGCCGCCACCCTCGTAAAAGAGCAATTCACCGATACCCCCATTATCTTCTGCATGGTAATCAATCACAGGCGATTTAATCTGGAGGGCACCAATATAACGGGTATTTCTTCGGAGGTGTCCGTGGAAGATCAATTTACCATTCTCAAAGAGCTTCTTGGAGCGCGTAAAAATGTAGGGGTCATTTATGACCCTGCAAAGACCGGGAATATCGTCTCGGAGGCTGATCGCGTGACAAAAAAACTTGAATTTAATTTCATTAAAAAAGAGGTCACGTCGGAAAGTGAAGTTGCGCCGGCGCTAAAAAATATAATCGATAAAATTGACGCCTTATGGATGATACCTGACAGCACGGTCATTACAAAGACCTCACTCAATGCTATCTCGAAAACGCTTTTAGAACACCACCTCCCGATATTCTGCACTTCGGATGCAATAGTGAAGGCAGGGGCGCTCGTTTCGGTTTCACCGGATTATGTCTACACGGGACGTCAGGCAGCCCGAATAGCAAAAACGTTATTGAGCAACCCTACGACAACTTCGCTCGGCATTAAACAACCGGACAAATTGAAGTTGACCTTAAATACCCAAACTGCGGAAATAATCGGGATAAATCTGACATCCTTTCAATCCCATCCGGATGTAGTTTTATATCCATAGTATTTTGATTTTACAATCACATGTTTAGCCTTCGCACTAAACTTATCCTCTTTATGGGTATACTGATAATCATTATCGGAATACTCAGCTGCCTCTTCTTTTTAATCTATTCAAAAAGACAACAGGAAGAGGCGCTGAGAAAATTAGGCACGTCCCTTGTTATACTGCTCGCTCAGGACAATGAGGTCAAACATGCGCTGAACTACACACAGTCGGCATTTCTGGACGCCCCTGTCAAAAAGGTACAGGCGCTCGACAGGGAAGAGGAAATTGGTTACTGGCGGATATCAAATATTAAGACCGTTATGGTCGAAGAGAAAGCGCCGTGGCTAAAAATTCAGATGAAAGAAATTCCCACCAGGCATGACTACCAAAGTCCGGATGCACAGCTTACCCATCGCATAATCACCTCTTCCGGCGAGACTTTTTATGATTTTTCGATTCCCGTTGTTGAGAAGCAGACCTTTTCTGAAGAAGCATTTGCAGCTCAACTTTTGGGCGAAGTTCCTGCAAAAGCGGAACAAAAGATTTTAGGTTTCGTGCAAATCGGTTTATCCCCGCATAAATTGAATGAAAGAATTCACAGGATTATTCTGCGAAGCATTATTCCTATGGGAGTGTGTATCGTTTTTGGAGGAATATGCATTACGTTCTTTCTTACCAAATACTTCGTTTCTCCCATACGACACATGGCGAGCATTACCCTTGATATCGCCAAGGGGAACCTCACACGCTCGGTAAATATCCGCTCCGGAGACGAGATTGGACAACTGTCCATGAACTTCAATCAGATGACCAGAGAACTCAAGGCATCGTATGATGAAAAAGAAAAGATTATGGCACAGTTACGGGAAAATGTTAACAACCTGTCCAACGCAAACAAAGAATTAGTCAAAATAAATGAACAATTGAACGAAGCGCAAGAACGCCTGGTACGTTCGGAGAAATTGGCCGTCGTCGGTAAATTGGCGTCGGGCGTTGGACATGAATTGAGAAATCCGCTCGGATCCATCAGAAACGCACTTTTTATCATAAAAAAGAAAACCACAAATACCCGTGGATTAAACGACGATCAAAAAGTAAATCAATTCGTGGAAATCATCGAGAAGGAAACAGACCGGAGCATAAAAATCGTCAACGACCTTTTAGGATTCTCAAGGACGGCAAAACCTGCCGTATCTCCCACGAATATTCGTTCCCTTATTGAATCTTCCCTTTCAAGATTTAAAATGTCTGAAACAATTAACAAAGTTATCCGGGTAGAAGACTCCCTGCCCCTGATACCCGTCGATGCAAACCAGATCGAGCAGGTATTGATAAACCTTATTCAAAATGCCCTGGATGCCATGCCGGGCGGCGGTTGGTTAACGATCCTTGCACAAAGAGAAGATACATTTTTAGTCATTACGATAACTGATACAGGGTGCGGCATACCCGATACGGTAAAAAATAAGATATTCGACCCCCTGTTTACCACGAAACCCAAAGGAATTGGACTGGGGCTGGCCATCAGTTTAAACATCATTCAGAGGCACGAAGGATGTATTGATTTAAAGAGTAAAGAAGGGGAAGGGACGAGTTTTACCATTAAATTACCCATCACTAAAACATAAAGGACAAAAAATGATACAAGAAATACCGGATAAAATCCGTATCATGCTGGTAGATGATGACCCCTCAATTTTACAAACCACAACCGTTATCCTGGAGGAGGAAGGATACGACGTCCTGACCTGCAGTGGGGGAAAAGGGGCGATTGACAAATTTAACGACAGCGTCTTTGGAGTGATACTGGATATTAATATGCCGGACATGTCCGGGCTGGACGTCTTTGAGATTCTCAAATCCAAAAATCAGTACATACCCATCATCTTCCATACAGGCTATGACGAAAGGGAAAAAAGGATTGATATCCGCAAGCACTTTCGGCCACATGCCTATGTCGTTAAGGGCAGCGATCCTGAACAACTGCTCGATACGGTTGCGGGCGCTGTAGAATCATACAAAAATATCGTGGAAAACGTTAAGCTCAATGAAACCCTCAAAGAACGAAACAAACTCATCGAAGAATTCAATCACTCTCTGGAAGACAAGGTGAAAAAACAGGTGGAAGAAATCCAGAGGACCAGCCGTTTAAAAAGGTACGTCTCTCCACAAATAGCCGAAAGCATCATCTCCAATGGAAGCGATAAATACCTGATTAATGCCAGAAAATTATTGACAATATGTTTTGCCGATCTGAAAGGCTTTACTGAGGCGTCTGAAAGTATGGAGCCGGAAGATACCATAAATCTATTAAACGAATATTTCACTGAAATGACCAAGATTATCTTTATCTATGGAGGCACACTCGACAAATTCATCGGGGACGGCATCCTTGTTTTTTTTGGAGACCCGATTAATTTTGAGGACCATGCCGAACGGGCTGTCAGGATGGCCATAGATATGCGTAATAAAACACAGGAACTCCGAAAACACTGGCTCGATCACGGCTGCAATATCGATATTTGTTTTGGCATAAATACCGGCTATGCCACGGTGGGGAATATCGGCTCAGCGACCCAATTGAGTTATACGGTCATAGGGCACCAGGTCAATATTGCCCATAGATTACAGCTTGAGGCGAAGGCAGGCCAGATTTTGATTACCCCGCGGACATTGAATGAAATAAAAAATATAAAACTGGAAACTGAGGAAATTAAAAACGTAAAACTAAAGGGCGTTAATAAACCCACCGATGTTTATAATGTAATACGGAACACACACGCAACGTAATCGTGAAATGCAAAGCAAAATATGTGTAAGGAAGGAGAAAGGGTGTAGGCAGAGAAAAGAATTAACGGTTACAATATTTTGCTATTAAGTCCATCAAATCTCCCGCTATGTCCTGTTTGGTCTCACACCTCGATTCCACCTCTTTGTGTGAATTGATGAGATAGGCGCGGTGCTTGTCTCTGTCAATTTCGTTCTGATTATTGGCAACGACTAAATCCGCCCCGCTTTCTATCATGGATGCATACGCCCTCCCGACAAGTTCATCTCTCGATAAGCCTACCTCTAATTTAAACCCTATCAAAAAAGCATGAGGCCACAAAGTCCGTATTTGCTTTATAATCTTGGGCGTTTTTCGTAAGGTTATCGTCAACGTATCTTGAATCGAGGCTATTTTGCCCTCACTCTGTTTTTCCGGGGCATAATCCAGCACCGCCATAGCATGGGCAATGGCATCAAATGATTTACCTTTCAGTTTTTCCTGAATCGTCGTCAACAGGTCATCAATTGTTTCTATTTCAATCAGCGTAAGTCGACGGGCATAATCTTTGCCTAACAAAGCAATGTCGGGGGTGCTGCTTCCCGTTCCATAAACAAAAGTTACGAAGGCCTCTCTTTTAAGGGCTTCGATTGCGATAGTAGATCCCAATCTACCCGTGGATTTATTACTCATATACCTTACGGCATCTATATAGCCTCTCGTTGGCCCGGAGGTTATCATGATATTTTTATTTTCTAAATTCCCCATGCCTCTTACGCCTTCTAACAGTTAATTATGATAACAGCCTTACGATGGTTATCAGGCTTGTAGCCTGAACCAAAACCCCCCGATTGCTGCTGTTGGGGGGAGGGCGATTGATTAACCAGCAAAAAGACATCATGTAGGGGCAGGTTTGAAACCTGCCCCTACCTTTAATTTCTCAATGTTCAATCATAATAACAGCCCTATTGAAAAGATACAATGCATATTTTTAATCTATTGCAATAGAGGACAATGACATTGAAATGTATGGCTTTTTCTTGACCCTGAAACAATTTAGCAGTAATATTGCAGGGTCAATACCACACGCATAGGGGGTGGTATTGACTCAGAAAAGGAGTGTATTCATTTACATGAAAGAACCGGAATCCTTATTTTTGCCAGAAAATTCCCTTGGTATTGTTACCGACTTATACCAGATTACCATGGCTGCCGGATATTTTGACCAGCATAAGCAGGACACCGCAACCTTTGAACTGTCCGTTCGTCACCTGCCTAAAAACCGTTCTTATCTTATTGCAGCGGGACTGGAACAAGCATTGCACTATCTTACCCATATCAAGTTTTCAACAGAGGCCATTCAATATTTAAGGCAGTCACCTGTCTTTAACCACGTAAGTCACAAATTCTTTGAATATCTGAAGAATTATCGTTTCAGCGGCACAGTCCACGCCGTGCCAGAAGGAACGATTGTGTTTGCAGAAGAACCCATACTTCGGGTCACAGCGCCTATTATAGAGACGCAGATTGCGGAAACGTACCTTCTTTCTACCATAAACTTCCAGACATTAATCGCAACCAAGTCGTCAAGAGTTGTTTATGCAGCAAAAGGGCGCGAGGTAATTGATTTTGGCACGCGTCGCGCCCATGGACCACAGGGAGGGGTTCTGGCCGCAAGGTCAAGTTTTATAGGCGGCTGCAATGGCACGTCAAATGTGTTCGCAGCTTATAAACTGGGCATTCCCGCCGTCGGAACTATCGCCCATTCATGGGTAATGGCCTTTGAGAATGAACAAGACTCATTCCGCAAATTCCACGAAATATTTCCCGATAACACCATCCTCCTTATCGACACCTACGATACCCTGGCCGGCGCAAGGCATGCAGCTCTGATTGGCAAGAAGCTGAAGTGCGTCCGTATCGATAGCGGGGATTTATTGAATCTGAGCAGGGAAGTGCGAAAAATTCTCGATGCTGGGGGATTACCACATGTCAAGATCGTTGCAAGCGGAGATTTGAATGAGGAGCGTATCGATGATTTGCTCCGGAACGGCGCGCCTATTGATTCCTTCGGCGTAGGCACCGAGATGGTCACCTCCAAAGACGCCCCGGCGCTGGGCGGCATATATAAATTAGTCGAACGGGAACACGATGGGGAAATCGTACCCATGATGAAATTCAGCGAAGACAAACTTACGTATCCGTGCAGGAAACAGGTGTACCGTGCTGCTGATAAAAACGGCAATTTTATGGGTGACGTAATCGGGCTTGAAGGTGAAACGATACCTGGAACTCCCCTTTTGATGCCGGTTATGAAAGAAGGTAAGATCTGTTACGATTTGCCAACGATACATGAAATCCAGGGCGCTGCAACCGACAACCTTACACGCCTCGCTGAACCCTTCAAACTTTTAAAGGATGCCAAAACCTATCCTGTAATTAAAAGCAAGGGACTGGAGGCGAAAAGACAGGAGGTCGAAAAGCTGCTGAGGAATATTAACGTAACATAAAATTTATTTGCCAAACACCACACCACATATTACATTATTCCTATGCAGTCCCCCTTAATAAAGGGGGGATTCAGGGGGTTGTGTTTTTTTTGGGGTTATTCCCTATTTTCATGAGGACAAGGTTACAACCCCCTAGCCCCCTTTGTTAAGGGGGATATGGGGGTTGTTCCCTTTTCGTTCGACTGAGAGCTCACGACGAAGTCTAAGGGGGATTCTCTACGCCATATATCGTATAACCCGCATGAATAAAATGAAATTTCCTATCCAATTAAAACTATAATATGAAAATTGCACTGGCACAGATTAATCCGACCGTTGGTGATTTTCGAAAGAACACCGAAAAAATCTGCTCGTTCATTGACCATGCTAAGAACCAGGGCGCCGATCTTGTCGTCTTCCCGGAATTGGCCGTTACGGGTTACCCTCCAAAGGACTTTCTGGATATCCCCGCATTTATCGACGAAAATCTGAAGTATTTAGATAAAATAGCCCGCTCCGTATCTGGTATTTCAGCTATTGTGGGTTTTGTCGACAGAAACAAACGACCACAGGGCAAGCTCGTCCACAATGCGGCTGCTTTTATTCAAGACCGGAAGATTGTTTCCGTCCATCACAAGTCACTCCTGCCGACGTATGATGTATTTGATGAATGCCGTTACTTTGAACCTGCACATACCATTTCTCCGGTAAAACTCATGGATTATACCTTAGGCGTCTCAATCTGTGAGGATATATGGAACGATGAAGAATTCTGGACGCGTCCTTTATACGAAGTAGACCCCATCGAAAACCTGATTTCTAACGGGGCTAACCTCATTATCAATATCTCTTCATCACCCTTTGCCGTTGGAAAACATGACAAAATAAGACTTCGCATGCTTACCCACGATGCCGTGAAGTATAAAGTTCCATTCATTTATGTGAATCAGGTGGGCGGGAATGACGACCTTGTCTTCGACGGAAACAGCACTGTAATAAACGCACAAGGCATGCTCATAGCGCAGGCGGCTGCGTTTGAAGAGGACTTGATGATAGTCGACCTCGAAAGCACGGCAGTGCAAGCTCAGTTGAAGTTATATACCCCTGTAGAAACCATCCACAAGGCATTACTGGTGGGACTTCAGGATTATGTAACAAAGTGTGGTTTTAAAAAAGTAGTCATCGGCCTCAGCGGAGGCATAGATTCCGCCGTTACCGCCGCACTGGCTGTGCAAGCGCTGGGTAGCGATAACGTCGTAGGCGTGCTCATGCCATCGCAATTTTCTTCACAGGGGAGTATTGATGATGCGGTAAAACTTGCCGGAAACCTCGCTATTGCCCATAAAATTATACCGATTGAAGATGTATTTGAAACATACCAGAACACCCTGAAAGCTGAATTTAAAGGACTTCCGTTCGATAGTACCGAGGAAAACATGCAGGCGCGCATCCGGGGAAATATCCTTATGGCACTCTCCAACAAGTATGGATACCTTGTCCTGACAACGGGAAACAAATCGGAGCTGGCCGTCGGGTATTGCACCCTTTACGGAGACATGAGCGGCGGCCTGGCTTTAATCTCGGACGTTCCAAAAACCATGGTGTATGAATTGGCCCGGTACCTAAATCGGGAAAGAGAAATTATTCCGCAAAATTCCATTGATAAACCCCCTTCTGCGGAATTAAAACCTAATCAATTCGACCAGGACACCCTGCCTCCTTACGATATCCTGGATGGAATACTGAAGGCTTATGTGGAGGATGCAAAGGGTGTTGACGAAATCATCCGAATGGGATATGATGAAAAAACGGTGCGTGAGATTATCAGAAAGGTAAATAGAAACGAATACAAGCGACAGCAGGCTGCGCCGGGTATCAAGGTAACGTCCAAGGCATTTGGCTCAGGCAGACGAATGCCCATTGCCCATAATTTTATGTGTGAATGAATATTTTCAATGCAAATTGTGATAATCAGGCTGATTTTAGCATCAGTTTTTTTCCACATTTGAATAGATAAAAATACACTTATCATGGACAACCCAAACGTTAAACTCTCTATAGGGGTCTTCGATTCCGGTATCGGCGGCATATCCGTCCTTGCCGAGATAATCAAGATACTGCCGTCTGAGGAATTTATTTATTTTGCCGATACACTTCATGCCCCTTACGGGGACAAACCAGAAGGTGTCGTCCGGGCTTTATCCATAAAGGCTGCTGAATTCCTATCATCTATTGGCATTAAATGTCTGGTCGTTGCCTGTAATACGGCTACGGGCGCTGCTATCAACGAGATTCGCAAGATGTGCGTTTTCCCCGTGATTGGGATGGAACCTGCCGTAAAACCTGCCGTGGAGCTGGCTCTCAACGGTAAAATCCTCGTTATGGCAACCCCGCTCACGTTAAAGAGCAAAAAATTCAATGAATTGATACGTCACCACAAACATCGTTCCGAAATTGTTCCGCTTCCTTGTCCGGGACTGGTGGAGATTATCGAAAAGGGACATATCCATGGACAGGAGATCGAAGACTATCTTTCCCGTATATTTTCAACCGTAGACAAAGAGGATGTTTCTTCGGTCGTTCTTGGATGCACCCATTATGTTTTAATAAAAGAAGAAATCAAGAAAGCGGTAGGAAAGGAGATCGTTGTAATTGACGGAAATTATGGAACAGCCAAACAGGTAAGGACGGTCCTTAAAGATGAGCGGCTCCTCAATGTTATATTCAGGGAAAGGAGCGAAATTTCTTTAAAGACAAATATAAGGTTTTTTATCTCAGGAAATGGAAAAGAGGTAACAAGGAGGTGCAGGCAATTATTACAAAATGAAGGAATTATCTGTGAATCGGAATTTTCACATTGTGGGTAAATTTTTATAATAATTTAATTGTATAGGAATAACTTAAAAGGAAAGGAGAAACACCATGTCGTCGATGGATAACTTGAAGAATGCCTTTGCGGGTGAATCGCAGGCCAATAGAAGATATCTCGCCTTTGCAAAAAAGGCAGAAGATGAGGGTCACAAACAGGTTGCAAAGCTCTTCCGCGCAGCGGCGGAGGCGGAGACGGTGCATGCACACGCCCATTTGCGGGTAATGGGCGGCGTGAGAAGCACAAAAGAAAATGTCCAGGAGGCAATTGGAGGAGAAACGTTCGAATTTACCAAGATGTATCCCCAGATGATCGAGGAGGCCAAAAAGGAAGGAAATAAACAGGCGCAGCAGAGCTTCGAATTCGCCAACAAGGTGGAAAAAATCCATGCAGAACTGTATCAAAAGGCATTAAATAATCTCGGCAAGAACGAAACGGTCGATTACTATGTCTGCCAGGTTTGCGGAAACACGGTTGAAAAGGCGGCGCCGGACAAATGCCCCATCTGCGGCGCATCAAAGTCCATGTTTATAAAAATTAGTTAAATCAGATTCTTCGCTGTCACTCAGAATGGTTTTGTTGTCATGCTGAACCCTTCGCATATGTCATCCCTTCGCTCATTGTCATTCTGAACGAAGTGAAGAATCTTGTTTTTGCTCAGACAATGTAGGGGCTGAAAATTTTCAGCCCCTATCCTGTCGTATGGTTTCCGTACTTTTTGGATAGCCACTTGTTACAGAGGAATAAAAATGCCCGTTCCCCAGGAACTTTTCGGGCTAATCGAATGATTCAACCTCTAAGCGGGTTCAAGTTTGCAACTTGAACCCATGGGTTTCATTCACCCGCTGGTTTGAATTCCTGACGTTATTAGCTGACAAACTATGGGGTTCAGGTTGCAAACCTGAACCCGCTGTGGGATTGAACCGGCAAAAGCAGTGTGGAAACAGCCACTATTTTGCATAATTTAATTCCGGCATACAACGTGCCTTTTCTCATATACCTTGCTTTTAGCTGGATATACAGGTCTGTATAATAACTTGCTGAGCAAAAAGACGAATGGGTATTCACCTCAAGAGTTTCATTCAACGCGCAAGAGAGTATGTCGAGTTGCAGACTCGCACGAAGGTCACGTTTCAGCAATGAAGGTCGCTACTTATAGAACAAAGGTTATTGATAAGGAACTGCTTAAGAAAAAATTGCATTCTCTTCCATTGCCTGAGGAATATCTTGATGAAGATAAGTTATGATACAGAAGTTGACGCCCAAGCATTACGTTCCGGGAAATGACAGTGACGACAAAACATCTGGAAGATCATGCATCCAAGAATAACACACCTCAGTAATTCGACAAAACACCTGCGAGGCGAGGCGGTCTTTGCCGTGCTTGGCTTAATAATCTTATCTTTTGCCGCATATCTTAACACGTTAACCAATACGTTTGTTTTTGACGACGTCTACGTTATTTCCGGGAATTATTTCATCCGTGACTGGAAGAATTTCTGGGGGCTTTTCACCAGCGGGTATTTTGCAGCGTCGGGCGAACTCAGTTACCGGCCTGTCGTGACCCTGTCTTATTTCATGGATTACTCGTTGTGGCATCTGAATCCGCTGGGATACCACCTCACCAATGTCATACTTCATACCTTGAATTCCGTCCTCTTATTTTTCCTTGTTCAGCGTATGGTAAGAAATACACCCACCGCCTTCCTGGCATCGCTTTTCTTTGCCTGCCACCCTGTCTTGTCTGAGGCTGTAAATGCCATTAGCTATCGGGAAGACCTCCTGGCTGCTGTTTTTTTTATCACCGCCTTTCTTCTGTATGTCAAGTTGCCAGCTTCCAATAAATTTATGTACAGGAATTTAAGCCCGCTCGGAACCGGGATGCATCACGGAGTTTACTCCTTCGTTTCACTCAGGACAGGCTCTGAGCAAAAACAAGATTCTTCGGCTTCGCCTCAGAATGACAAAAGGCGAAGGGTTCAGCATGACAGTGTTTGTCATTCTGAGCGGAGCGAAGAATCTAATTTTTACCTGTATCCTCTTTCCCTCCTGTCGTATCTCTTCGCCCTCTTTTCAAAGGAAATGGCCATTACCCTGCCTTTACTCATATTTTTCTTCGACTATCTGGCGCTGCATAGGCGCAACCAAATTGACCACCCCTCAATCCCCTCCTTCGCAAGGAGGGGACAAAGGGGAGGTAAAATTAAAAGCCCTCCGCGTCCCTTCGCAATGGGGGACGCAGGGGAGTGGAAAAGAATTTTCTCACAAAATCGTATATTGCGTTTTTATCCGGGTTATATCCTTGTTACTGTCTTTTACCTTCTTGTCCGATTCCGGTGGTTTCATAACCCTGTCGAGTCCGGCGTCTCTTATCCACAGGAAAATCTTTGGTTTAATTTCCTTGCCATGCTCAAGGTGCTGGCGTCTTACCTCAAGCTTCTCTTTTTTCCCGTGAACCTCAATGCCGATTACATTGTTCCCGTTGCTTCATCTCCCTGGAATATGTCCTGTATCCTGTCCCTCCTCCTGATTATCTCTATAGCAGTGATTGGCTACAGGTTGTTTTTTCATTCCAAACTTTTATTTTTTTCTCTCCTGTGGTTCTTCGTTTCCTTACTTCCCGTTTTGAACATTGTGCCTATTGGCAACATCATGGCTGAACGGTATCTCTATATTCCCGTGATTGGATTTTGCATTATGGGCAGTTACTTTATCACGCACATGAGCGCCCTGAGGTTACATCCCTTTCGTAGTTCAGTTTGGGTTCTCACTTTAAGTATCCTTTTTGGTTTCGTATGGCAGACCTCTTCGCGGTCAAGGGACTGGAGGGACGAAATTACCTTATGGTCAAAGACTGTTGCGCGTGAACCGAACAGCTACAAGGCGCACAGCAGTTTGGGAATTTTGTTAATCACGAAAGGACAGGAAGAGGAGGGGATATCCGAGCTGCAAACGTCATTGTCTATGAATCCATCGTATCCTGATGCGCACAACAACATGGGCACGCTGTATGAACAAAAAGGCATGTATGATGATGCGGCGAAAGAATACCGTCGTGCCTTGCGTCTTGATCAAAACCTGTCAGAGGCGCACTATAATCTTGGCAACACGTACTTAAAGACACGCGATTACGATAAGGCGGTCGCCGAATACAAACTTTATATTTCGAACAAGGGCGATCATCCTACAGTACTTTACAATTTGGGCGTTGCCTATATGAAACAGGGGATTCTCGGTGAATCTGCTGCGGCCTTTCAGAAATCATTACAAGGTAATCCGGGGAATGCCGATGTCCATAACAATCTTGGCGTTCTATTTACCAGAAAAGGTCAATTGAGTAATGCCATAAAAGAATTCAGGGAGGCATTGAAATACAATCCTGCCCACCCTGACGCCTTAAACAACCTGGGAGCAGTGTCCGAAAGAGTGGAATCAAAAAATCCCCCTTAAAAAAGGGGGACTTAAACGAAATAATCTGACGGGTTTTCCGCTATTTTTTCCGGTAGATGTTTAAGCCGATCTTTTCTTCGCGATTGGGAATCGTGACGTTTCCTTCCGTTGATGCGACAATGATGTTCTTTCCCGACGAGGAAGGTCCGAATTCTTTAGATAAATCTATCTTAATGGTAAGTATGTTTCCTTCAACGGAAAATTCTACGTTTTTCATGTAAAACCTCACTTTCTATCAATAATATTCAAAGTTCCACCATCGAACACAAATCACGATTTGCCATGAGACTTGTCATTCGGCATGACGATTTCCGAAAGGTCTGCTATCTTTTGAGAATACAATTCGTTGATCGTTTTCATGAGCGACAATCTATTGTTGCGGACGTTTTCATCTTCAACATTCACAAATACCCTGTCAAAAAAGGCGTGGACGGGCTTGGCGAAGCTGTTGCAATACGTACGGGAGGCTTCTTCGTATTTTTTCTCACCGATAAGCTTTCGGACAGCCTCATCATTCTCTTTGTAAACGTCCCACAATGTGCGTTCCTCCGGTTCGGTTAAAATACGTTCATTTACCGAGCCGCTGCTATTCGCCTTTTTACCTATGTTAAACGTCCTTTCGACAACCGTAACTAAATCAGGCCACCATTTCTCCTGAGAAATAAGAGCTATGACCTTTAATCGTTGTGAAAAATTATGGATATCGTCGAATCCTATTCCGGCCTTCAAGGCGGCGTTCACCAGGTCGTAACGATATCCCCTTTCTATGTTAATCTGGAATAATCTGTCTTTAAAGAATTCTTTTATTTTGGGCACTAATTTATCAAGGATTACCGGATGATAACGACTGTCAGCTTTTTGTTCAAACAGGGGAAGCAAATCCAATGCTGTGTATAGTATTTCTCCGATATCTAACGCAAATCCATGTTCTTCTATTATCCGTATAATGCCGTAGGTATGCCGCCGCAGAGAATAAGGGTCTTGTGAGCCGGTAGGGATTAAATCCAGCGCAAAGCAACTGGATATCGTGTCAAACTTGTCGGCTAAGCCCACAATAGCGCCAATCCTTGATGTGGGAATGTTATCTGTAGCAAAGCGGGGCATATAATGCTCTGCAATTGCAATGGCAACGGATTTTTCCTCGCCGTCCCATTCGGCATACCCTCTTCCCATGATTCCCTGTAACGACGGGAATTCTCCTACCATTTGAGTGAGAAGGTCTGCCTTGCACAATTCTGCCGCACGTTTCACCAGTTCAATCTCCTCGTGAGGCAGCATTAATTGGGTTGATATATATTTGGAAAGTTTTATAATCCTGTTTGTCCTGTCATAGTAATTTCCCAGCTTTTCGAGGAAGGCAAGGTTTTTTAAATCTTCCACTCGTTTTATAAGCGGGGTCTTCCTGTCCTCTTTCCAGAAGAATCTGGCGTCAGAGAGCCGCGCCTTCAAGACACGTTCATTTCCCTGAATGGCAGTATCGGCATTGCTCTCATTTCGATTCAGTACTGCTATAAATTTATTTAAAAGCTTTTCCTTTTTTTTCTTAATGGGGAAATATCTCTGATGCTCTTTCATGGATGTCTCTATGACATCCGCGGGAATATCGAGAAATTCTTCGTCAAAACAGCATTCAATGGCATTTGGGTATTCTACCAGATTGGTGACCTCATCCAGCAACTCTTCATCGTCAATAGCTGCGCCATAAGGCGCCATGAGCTGCGTTATCTTTGTCCTCAGTGTCTCACGACGCTCGGTCATATCAACAACAACATCTTCCTGTTTAAGTAATTTTTTGTATAATTCCCAATCGGCCCTTGAGATTTCAATCTTCTTTCCCGATAAAAATGGGTGTCCAAAAATGAATCTGTCCGCCTTAATCCCGTTAATTTCTATAGGAACCGCTTGATCTCCGAATAGCGCAAGCAGGGAACGTATGGGACGGGCAAAAAACAAACCGGCCCCCTTCCATTTCATGGACTTGGGAAATGAGATATTCCTGATGATTGCAGGTAATATGTCCGGTAAAATGTGCAGCGTTTCATGTCCTTCTATTTTTTTAGTTGCAAAACAATATTCCCCTTTAGGAGTCTTTTTTATCTGAAGGTCTTTTATATCGACACCCTGGGATTTGGCAAAACCCAGCCCTGCCTTTGTCGGATTTCCCGCCGTATCAAAGGCAACCGCAGCAGAAGGCCCCTGGATTTCTTCCGTCACGCTCTCTTGCTTTTGAGGTAACCCTTGCACAAACAGGGTCAGTCTTCTCGGTGTGCCGCTGCTATAAATGGAATGCATTTCCAGATGATGTTTTTTTGCCTGCTCGGTAAATAATGTCTTCATCTGATTGAGCGCCGGATCGATATAACTGGCAGGAATTTCCTCGGCGCCGATTTCAAAAAGCAGGTCAGTCATGTTAGAGTCGCACGATATGTTTCTTATTGATACCCTTCAAGGCGTTGCGGGTATCAACGATTAGTTTGGAATGGGATACAATCAGGTTATAATTAAAATTGCTGTGGTCTGTCACAATAACGGAACAATCAATCTTCGATAGCAGTTCCTTCGTCAGGGGCTTCGAGCTGACAGTAAGTGCATGATAATCAATATCTGGAATATATGGGTCGGTATACGATACCTTGGCCCCTTTGAGCCTCAGGATGTTCATAATTTCAAGGGCAGGCGATTCCCGAACGTCGTTGATATCTTTCTTATAAGCAACGCCAAGAATATGGATATTGGAGCCTTTTACGCTTTTTTCCACACTGTTCAGCGCATCCGTGATTTTTTCTACGACAAATTCAGGCATAGCGCTGTTTATCTGGTCCGCAAGCGCAATAAACCGTAATTCAAATCCGTTCTTTTTTGCAACCCAGGAAAGATACAGAGGGTCGATAGGAATACAGTGGCCTCCCAGTCCCGGACCCGGATAAAATGACATAAAGCCAAAAGGCTTGCTCTTTGCGGCATCGATAACTTCCCAGACATCGATGCCAAGCCTTTCGGCCATAATGGCGATCTCATTGACCAATGCAATGTTGACGTTCCGGAAGGTATTCTCCAGGAGTTTTACCATCTCCGCCACTTTCGGAGACGAAACAGGTACAATCGTTTCGATAATCTGGCTGTATAAACAACGCCCCAGTTCTGTGCATTGTTCCGTTACGCCGCCTATTACCTTTGGGATGTTTTTGACAGAATACCGCTTATTTCCCGGATCAATGCGTTCCGGAGAAAAAGCGAGAAAGAAATCTTTCCCTGCTTTCAAACCGCTCTCTTCCAATATCGGTTGCACTAATTCTTCCGTTGTGCCAGGATACGTTGTGCTTTCCAGGATGAAAAGTTGACCTTTATGCAAATATTTCTTGACCTCTTGGCTCACATTGATGATGTACGACATATCGGGGTCTTTCGTCTTCGTTAACGGCGTTGGCACACAAATGCTGATAGCGTCCAAATCTGACAATACGTTGGTATCGTCGGTTATGTTTAAAATACCTTTTTCGACGAACTGTGCAATGTCTTCGTCTCTCACATCGATTACATACGATTTTCCCTTGCCCAGGGACTCGACTCGTTCCTTGCTTTTATCGATACCCGTTACACAGTAGCCGCTTCGAACGAATTCAAGTGCAAGCGGCAGTCCGACATAACCAAGTCCGACCACGCCGATTTTAGCCTTCTTTGTTTTAATTTTTTCCAGTAATTCAATCATTTTATTATTTCAAATATTAAACACTTAGGCAACAGTTTGCAATAAAAAAATGCGGGCTCAGCACTTATACTGCTTGACATTGACCCATTACTTGCGTAAAATCCGTATAAACATCCCAAGTAATAAGTCACTTGTACCCTGTAATTACATGGATAGCAAAAACTGCAGAAAACGAGTCTTTTCCATTTTAAAATCACAAATCATTCTCTATATAAAATGCCACGAACCTATATATCCAGCCTGAAAAGCGGTGAACCTGTGGAAGACGTCTTCCTTGTCCTGAAAAAGGAAGTCAAGGAAACGAGAGAAAAGAAACCGTATCTCAACCTTCAGCTTGCAGACAAATCCGGTTTCATTGAGGCGCGGAAGTGGGATGCAACACGCCAGCAGTGTGAAAGCTTTAATAAGGACGCATTCGTAAAGATAAAAGGGGTCGTTGAAACCTTCAACAATATCCTGCAAATCCGGATTAATGAAATCTGTCCCGTTCCTGATACACAGGTGCAGATGGGCGAATTCATCCCCTGCACGGAAAGAGACGTGCCTGAGATGATGAATGAACTCAGGCAGATTATCAAAACGGTGAAAGACCCGTATCTTTCCAAGCTGCTGAGCGCATTTTTTTCAGATGAGGCTTTTTGCAAGGTATTTTCTACTTCACCCGCTGCAACGCAATACCATCACGCCTTTCTTGGCGGCCTGCTCGAACACATCCTTTCTGTCGCCAGATTGGCGATAAGCTTTTCGAACCTTTATCCTGCAATAAAAAGGGATTTGTTAATTACCGGCGTCATTTTACATGATATCGGGAAAACACGGGAGTTGTCCTGCGACCGCAGTTTCCAGTATACTGATGAGGGTCAACTTACCGGACACCTCATCTCCGGCGTTCTTATGGTTGATGAAAAGGCCGCGAAAATAGACGGGTTTCCGTCCGACCTTCTCAACGTCCTTTTCCATTTAATACTCAGTCATCACGGCGAATACGAGTGGGGTTCACCAGTAAAGCCCGGCACCCCCGAAGCCATTGCCTTACATTATCTGGACAACCTCGATGCAAAGGTACATGCCGCCACGAAGGCAATCAGCGAGCATAAAGACGCAAACAGCTCGTGGACGGATTACGTGAAAATGTTTGAACGCAGGCTGTATAAAAAATAAAAATCGTAAATCTAAAATTACCATGATCGATCATACCTCTATCCTTAAATTTATCCAGAGCAAAAAATACAGCCCCATGACTGCCGCTGAGCTTGCGGAACACTTTGGGGTCAGCGATGCCGAATATCGGTCATTCTGCGACCTTTTGCACGGGCTGGAATTTTCCGGCGAGGTTGTGAAGGTCAAGCAAAAACAATATGCCGATCCCAAAAAGGTACACCTGCTCGTGGGAACCCTCGACTGCAATCCCAGGGGATTCGGTTTCGTTATCCCGGTCAAAGAAGATGGCGGCGAAGACATTTATGTTAATGAAGAAGACATGGGATCTGCCATGCATGGAG
>Ga0194119_10004119_pt1 | contig 22778 bp, 22 predicted proteins | sample TA2MahC100mmetaG_FD_148620 | JGI IMG/M metagenome (GOLD analysis project Ga0194119, IMG submission 148620) | Freshwater microbial communities from Lake Tanganyika, Tanzania - TA2015018 Mahale Deep Cast 100m | ecosystem: Environmental > Aquatic > Freshwater > Lake | place: Tanzania: Lake...
GCACCAGGGTCGCGCCGGGATTCTCTATCACCGACCACGCCTGCCAGCCAAACCGCAACGCGCCGCCGTTTGAGGCCACCAGCGAAGGGAACCATTCGCATGGGTCGCCCGCTGGCGTTTCAAATGTGACAACCGGATAATTACCGCGATCTACCGCCGCTACGACGATGTGGGTCGTGCCGAAGTCGATACCAAGCCGCATAACCTATTCTAGCGGGGCCGCTTCTAGTGGGGCCGCCGCAAGCTCAAGCTCGGGGTAACGCAATGCGGTCAGCCGGGCGCGAGTGTTGAGGTTGAGCGTTTGGTTCAACCAGAGCGGCTGGTCCACCTCCGGATGCGCATACACCACGCGGGCGCGGCCCTGGTACCCGGTCACCCACGCAGGCACCGCCGCGGCGGCGTCCACCGGGTCCCCATGCAGCGCAAACTGCCGCACCGCCGCCGAGCCGCGTCCTTGCAGGTGCTCCGGCAAACCCGCGTGCGCCACCACCAGTTTGCCGTCGTCCAGCACATAGTGGCTTACGGAAGATTCGAGGAATGTCGCGATCGCATTGCGTAACTCCGGCGGCACTTCGGCAAATGAGGCACGCTTGGAGGCAAAGCCTGCCGCGGTTTCGTCCACCGCTTCCCCGCGCCGCCAGCGCAAAAGCCGCGCTTCGTGATTCCCCGGCAAAACGTATGCCGCGCCGCTATCTGCCGCTCGCATGGCAAGCCGCAACACTCCCGCCGAATCCGGCCCGTGGTCCACCAGCCCGCCGGGAAACACGAGTTTGCGCCCAGCCGGGTGGCGGATCTCAGGTTCCACTTCACACCATAGCTGCGCCAACAGCGCGCGCAGCGCCGTCAACTGCCCGTGCACCGGACCACCAAATCAAATGGTCGCGATCCTCGCGGCGATTGCGCCACAAGGGCAAGCGATGAATCGTCGCGGCTTCTGTTTCGGCCGGCATGCTGAACCGGTGCACATGGCGGAAGCCCTCGCGGCGCAGTCCGGGTTCGCCCGCGGTCATCAGCCGGTGTTGCTCGCTCACCCGCGCCGGACTTACCAGTACATCCTCATGCGCTCCATTGCGGATCTGGCAAGTGGGTTCAGGAAGCGCAAACACCAGCGCCATCGGGATGTAATGAAGTTCCGCGCAAAGCTCGAGAAGCGGCGCTCGGCGCTCGGCCTCCACCAGTTCGGCGGCATCGATCACGGTGAGATGGCCGCGGCTCAACCGGCGCGCGGCCAATTCCAGCGGCGCGCTCCAGGCATCTTCGGTCGCCCCGTCTTCCTGGCTGTCAACCGAGATCATCCGCCGCACGGACTGCAGACTCAGCACCTCCGAAGGCCGGAAGTGGCGTGCCGCAAAAGTCGATTTTTCCGAACCGCTGGGACCGATCAGCAACACGATCGAAAGCTCGGGAACGGTGATCCGCATCAGCCTGCTCGCAACGCTCGTGTCCTCGCGGTCACTGCCCGGCCACCTGCTTGACAAAGTCGAAAAACGCCTTCTTGCGCGGCGAGTTAATCGCCCAGTTCACCGGCATCGATTGGTAGCCGTCGGCGTAGTCGCCCTTGCCCGGGTCAAAGTAGCCCCACCCGGCATAGGACTAGATCGCGCGGTACATGTTGTTCACCGGCTGATCGAAGTTGAAGTGGTCGTCCTCGTTAAAGACCACTGGCATGGGCCGCCACGAAGGCAGCGCGTGAGTGATCTTCACCATCTCCGCAATGCGGTTCGGGTCCGACACACTGTTGCCGTGCAGCAAAGCAAAATCCGACGCGGCAATCACCTTGTCCGGAGGAATCGTGTTGCCGTTGAAGCTGGTGCCCGTCAGCAAGCGGCGCCCACGCACTTCCACGGCTTTGATTTTGGCAATCAGCTCATGGACGGCGTGCGCCTTGAGCGCCGGCTTTTGATAGCGCCGGTTGTTCGACTCGTTTACCGCGTCCACAATCACGTTGCGATAGCCGCGCTGCAGAATCCATCGGGTCGTGTTCATCGCCGCCCGCTCCACGGCCGCCGTGTCGCGGAGGCGCTCGTCCTGGCCGAAATAGAAGTAGTTGACGATCGAGACCATGCCCAACTCGTCACTCTTCTCTAGAATCCTCTCCAGCCCCTTGAATTACGCGGGCCGGAGCGAGCCATCGGGGTTGTAGCCATTGTTCTCCCACGGCTGCGCCTTCGAGTAGCCTTCCGGACTCCCGCCCTGCACACCGATCGTAAATCCCAATAGCCCGTGCTTGCGCCACAGTGGCATGGCCGCCAGAAACTCGCGATTGTTCCGCTCGGCCGACCATTTCCCGGTGTCCGGGAACTTCCACCGGTCGCGCGTCTCGGGATTTTCGTTATCGAAAATCCCTTGAATCATCCGCGAGTTCATCAGCAGGCCTTCCATTTTGTGGCCCTCAAAGCTGCGCCCCTTGTAGGTAGGTTCGCCGTTTATGAAGAACTGTTCGCCCCGGATGGAAACTTCCGTCCGAGGTCGGGCCAAGGTGGGCGTGGCGTTCGCGGCGGCCGCTGCCGTGGCAAGCCAGGCTCGGCGGGAAAGAAGATGGGTCACGATCCGTTATTGTAGCTTGGCAAGTTCGGCGTCCACATGCGCCAGCGCGGCCTCAAGCTGCGAACGGTGCCGCGGATGCGTGGCGCGCGCCAGGTCCGTCGCCACGCGGCTGCGCTGCGAAAGCAGGCCCTCACGCCGCGATGCTTTGTCGCGCTGATCTGGAGTCATCGCAGCTGCTTCGCGCAAATTGCGAGCCGCCTCTTCCGCCAACTCGCGCTGCGATTCCGCGTCTTTGCTTTCCCATCCACGCGCCATGTTATTCGTTTACCAACACCAGCCGTCCGGTCACAGCAGCTCTTTTCACTCGCGCCAGCGCCGCGGCGGCTTCCTCCAGCGGCAGGGTTTCAATGCGGCAGCGCACCGCGCCCGTCGCCGCCAGGTCCAATAATTCACGCAGATCTTCGCGCGTACCCACCGCGGACGCCACCAACCGGATCTCGCCCGCCACCAACGCTACCATCGACACGGGCACGGGCTCCGGCGGCATACCCACCACCGCCAGCGTGCCGCCCTTGCGCACGCAGCCCAGCGCGGTCTCATAAGCAGCCTTGCTGCCGGAGGTGACCATGACGATATGCGCGCCGCCGAGCGCTCGCATCACTTTACGCGGATTCTCCGGTCCACCCACGTTGATCGTATGCGCAGCGCCCAGTTCACAGGCCAAAGCGAGCTTGTCCTCCGCCATGTCCACCGCAATCGGTACCGCGCCACGCGCCTTGATGATCTGGATCGCCAGGTGCCCCAACCCGCCCACGCCAAACACCGCCACGCGCTTCCCCGCGGCAAGTCCGGCGGACTTGAGAGCCCGATAGACAGTCAACCCCGCGCACAACAACGGCGCGGCTTCGGCAAACGAAAGCGCGGCAGGCAATTTCGCCGCGTGCGATGCCTTGGCGCGCAGAAATTCCGCGTAGCCGCCATCCACCGTCACACCGGTGATCATCTGCTTGCCGCATAAAACCTCGCGGCCCTCGCGGCAATACTCGCACTCGCCGCACGTCCAGTGTAGCCACGGCACACCAACGCGGTCTCCCACGGCGAGATCCGTTACGCCTTCGCCCACGCGCTCCACCGTGCCGGTGACTTCATGCCCCAGCACCAGCGGGAGTTTCGTGATCGGCTTCAGTTGATCCCAGTCGCCTTCGGCCAGATGCAGATCCGAGTGGCAGACGCCGCAGGCGCGTACTTTGATCAGCACTTCACCGGGTCCGGGCTCGGGGACCGGCAGTTCTTCCATCACCACGGGGCGTCCAAGTTCACGAAGGAGTGCAGCTTGCATTGAAGTTACATCTTATTATGGATTTCGTGACCGACGATCAGTTCTCCCGCCTCGACGAAGCTCTGGCGCTGGGCGGCGCGCCCGCCGCTTTCTCTGCTTTGGTGGACCAGTTACGCGCAGCCGGCCAGCACTCGCATGTATTTGAAACGCGGCTGATGCAACGCCGTCATGAATGGGGCTTGCCGCTCGCCGCCGAGTCCACCAGCGCCAACGTGCCGGCCGAGCGCCGCGCCGAATGGGACGCGTTTGTGATGGAATCGGCGCGCGAAGCCGGAGAAGCTTACCTTGCCGCGGGCAACCTCGGCCGCGCCTGGCCATACTTCCGCGCTCTCGGCGAATCCGGTCCGGTGCGCGAGGCGATCGAAAAACTTCCGGCGTCCGGCGCGCCGGACGATGCGATCGAGGTGGCGCTCTACGAGCGCGTGCATCCGGTGAAGGGCTACGAGATGATCCTCGCCACTCACGGCTCCTGCCGTGCCATCACCTGCATGGATCAATACCCGGACCCCGATTCGCGCGAAGCCGCGCTCGACGTGTTGACGCGTTCGCTCCATGAGGAACTCACCGCCAATCTCGTGCGCACGATCGAAAAGCAGGAAGGCAACGCGCCGGCAGACCGCTCGATGCCCGCGTTGCTCGCCGGCCGCGACTGGCTGTTCGGCGAATACGACTACTACATCGATACCTCGCATCTGCTGTCGGCGTTGCGCTTTGCTGTCGAGTCCACCACACCCGCCGTGTGGCGCCGCGCGCTCGACTTCGCCGAGTACGGAAAGAAGCTCGGCACGATGTTCCAGTATCCGGGCGAGCCGCCGTTTGCGCGCCCGTGCCACGATAACGCGATGTTCCTGCGCGGATTGCTCGGCATCGATACCGATGCCAGCGTGGCGCACTTCCGCCACATCGCCGAGACCGTGGACCCGGAACGCGTGGGCAGCTATCCCGCGCAGGTGCTCGTGCGTTATCTGCTGCGCCTGCAGCGTCCGCAAGAGGCCATCGAAGTCTTTGAGCAACACTTGCGCGATGCCGACCCGCAGTATTTGAGCTGCCCCAACCTCACGCAGCTATGCCAGATCGCGGGTGACTATGAACGCCTCCGTAACGTGGCGCGCGAACGCAACGACGTGCTGAGCTATCTTGCCGGACACCTGCTCGCGGTTAAGCAGCCTTCTTCTTCAGCATCGGGCGCATGACGAGGTTGATCAAGATCATCAACACGCTGGCGCCCGGCAGAATCAACAGCGCCGTACGGAGACCGCTCGAACTCGCCACCGATCCAATGATCGGCGACATCACCAGCAGCCCAATCCACCCGCAGGTAATGACGATGCCCATCGCGGTTGCCGTGGCCCTGGGAAACGCGTCGCCCACCATGGCGAGCGTAGTCGGGAAGACAGGAGCCATCGCCAGGCCAGCACAGAAGACCGCGACGCCCGCCATCGTCGGGTCGTTAGTCTGCAGCATTGCGTAGGTCGTAATCGCCATCAACACGGCGGCGCCCAAGGTCACAGCGGGCGCCGGAATATCCATCAACACCCGCGCCACAAACACCCGGCCGATGAGTATGCCGAGGGCAAATCCAGTGCCCAGAATGTTGAGGGCCGACGATTCCGACACGCCGATGGCAATGAGATGCTTGGCCAGCCAATTCCATACGCTCACTTCGGCGCCCACGTACAGAAATAGAAACGCGGCCAGCAGGTAGAGCACGGGTTGGCTCAGCAGCGCCCCCATCTCGCCGGCCTTGAATCCACGTTCGCCTGTCGGCGCAGGCATCTTGGTAGCGAAATGGACGCCCAAAGTGACGGTGGTAAGCACCGCCGCGAAATAGGCCAGCTTGACCGGATCGCCACTCAGCAGGTTCGAGGCAAGCAGCGGCGTCACCATGCCGCCCAGGCCAAAGAACAGATTCAGGCCGTTCATCACCGACGTGCGCTTTTCCGGATTGATGTCGCTCACCAGCGCATTCGCGCCCGTCACAATGATACCGCCGCCCACACCGAGGACCACGGCGAAGATCACCGTCATCTCATCACCCGATGCGTTCGCCAGTCCATAGAGCGCCGCAGCGACGAGTCCTAGTCCCAAGAGCAGCGCCGGTTTCTTGCCCTTGTTGTCGATCAACGGTCCAACCGAGATCGATGCGATGGTCATACCCAGCGCCTGTGCCGTAAAGATGAAGCCCGCCTGCGTGTCTGAAAGTAGAAACTTCTTGGCCAGCGCCGGGATGATCGTTCCGAACATCGCGGCAATGATGCCGTACACAAAAATCGCGAGAATCGCGGCCAGGATGAGCATAGCCAGGCTCCTTCAGTAGTTGTGTATGGCGTTTCACACGCCGACAAGATTGCAAGTGTAGCAGAAATCTGGGCAGACACATTGTCGGAGGCACGGCGCGCGGCCACGCTCCATGTAATTGAAAAATCGTGCGCGGTGGTTGGCCACTTCCGTGCACCGGAAGAGGCATGCGTACCTTCACCCGGTTCTCAGCTCTCCTGCTCACGTGCACCGGACTCTTCGGTCAGTCCAAGCTCTCCTCCGATCTCCGTGCGGTGGACGCCCGTGCCACCGTACGTGTCAACGTCCGATACAAGAACCTAGACACGAGCAAAGCCTCCACGGTCAAAGGTAACGGCGCGATTCACTTTGAGAGCCGGGAGCTGGCATCGGTATCGATGCCGAGCAATCCGCGCAGGAACATCGCGTTATCGTGGCACGGGCGCGCAAACCGCGGTGAAGACCGCTACGGTGGTATTGCCGGCGGGCAAGCTTGCCGCGCTCTCCGCCGACCCGGATGTCGAGTCGATCAGTCTCGATCGCCCGTTGCGCGCATCGCTCGACTATACGCCGGAAACCGTCAGCCGCCACATCGCCGAGCAATATGGCTTCGACGGCCGCGGCATCGGTGTCGCGATCGTCGACAGCGGCATTCGTACGAGCAAGGACTTCAACAACCCCGTTACCGGCAAGTCGCGCATCGTCTACCAAGAGTCGTTTGTGCCCTGCCCCAATAGCACCACGAGTTCGCCGAGCGTGACAAAACCGGTGGAGACCATGACCTCCCTGGAGACCTCCGACAGCACCACCTCCAGCCAGTCGTCGTCGTGCTCCAGCCAGAAGAGCCCCAACGACCTTTTTGGGCACGGCACGCATGTCGCCGGCATCATCGGCGGCGCGGGCCAGAACTCAACTGGCGCCAGCTACACCTATCGCATCCGCGGCATCGTGCCCCGCGTGAATATCGTGAACCTCCGCGCGCTCGATGAGAACGGCCGCGGCCACGACCACACGGTGAACGCCGCCATCAACCGCGCGATTCAACTGAAGAAAACCTACAACATCCGCGTGCTGAACCTCTCGCTGGGCCGACCGGTGAGCGAGAGCTATCTCACCGACCCGCTGGCGCAAGCCGTCAAGGCCGCGTGGGACGCAGGCATCGTGGTGGTTTGCGCCGCCGGCAACCGCGGCCGGGACAATTCCGCGGGCACACAAGGCTACGGCACGATTTCCACGCCCGGCAACGGCCCGTGGGTGATCACCCTGGGCGCGATGAAGACGCAGAACAACGCCACCCGCGCCGACGACACGATGGCCAGCTAAAGTTCGAAGGGCCCCACCGTGCTGGACCATGTGGTGAAGCCGGATCTCTTTGCGCCGGGCAATCGTGTGGACGCCGTGCAGTGCTCCAGTTGCACGCTCACCACCATCTACCCGGCCAACCGCACGCTGCTTCAATCGTACATGCGTAACCGCACGGGCGCGTCATCGGACTACTTCCAACTGTGCGGCACCAGCATGGCCACACCCGCGGTCAGCGGCGCGGCGCTCCTCCTGCTGCAAAAGGATCCGACACTGACCGACGGGCAAGTGAAGGCGCGCCTCATGAAGACGGCCACCAAGACCTTCCCCACGCAGACCACCTCGGTGGACAACGGCGTCACCTACACCGTCTAATACGACATCTTCACCGTCGGCGCGGGCTACCTCGACATCTGGGCCGCGCTGAACAACACCGACCGCACCACCGGTCAAGTCATGTCGCCGATCGCCAAGATCGATCCGGTCACCAAGAAGGTGTACCTGGTTCAGGCGAACAACGTCATCTGGGGGGACAACGTCATCTGGGGTGACAGCCTGCCCTGGAGCGGAATGACCGCGAACAATGTAATCTGGGGTGACAACGTGATCTGGGGCGATGGCGTCAACTCGTCCAACTACACGATCGCCGGTGAGAACTAACTGGGCGACTCCGGCCACGCGTGGCGCGGATACCGTCGCATGAGTTCCTTGCGGATCTGCGGATACCACTTCACCCAGAACCCCGCCAGATCCGTGGTGGTCTGCACGGGGCGCTGATTCGGGGCCAGCAGATGCAGCACCAACGGCACCTTACCGCCGGCCACGCGAGGCGACTCGTGCATACCGAAAAAGTCTTGCAAGCGCGATTCGAGCCACGGATCTTTGCCGCGCGAATACTGCACTCTGACCTGGCGGCCAGAGGGAAGACGCCAGCGCTCGGGCGCGAGTTGCTCCAGCACTCGCGCCTGCGCTGGCGTCAATTGGCCACGCAGCGCCGCCGCAAAATCAGCCTGCTTCAACTCGGCGAAGCTCCGCAGGCCGGTGCACACCAGCACCAGCGCATGCTCAGGATCGAGCGGCGGTAGCGCCCCGTCCGCATGCCGCGCGGCAAACTCGCACCGCGCCAGGAGTTGCTCCAGCGCTTCTGGATCGGTGAAGCGCTCGATGCCAGCCTCGCGCGCCTTGGCTGCCAGCATCTCCGCCGCCACCGGGTCCACGGCTCCGCTGCGCGATTCATCGATGGTGAGCCCGTCGTAAAGCAAAGCCTGAACGCTCTCCACGCGCTCGGCCGCCCGGTTCCATTCCACGCCGCTGCGCTCGGTCACACGGTCTGGAAACAGCTCCAGCAGCATCTCAGGCTCGATCGCCGCCGCCAGACGCACCAGAGGTGCCCCCCGCTCGCGACGCTCCTCCACATCGATCGCCACGAAGAACTCATGCTTGGCGAGCGCATGCGCGTGGTCAGGCAACACCGCCGAACCCCCACCGCAAAGCAGCAACTCGCGCAGGTTGTGGCGGCGCGCCACACGGTCCGGGAACGCGCGGAGCAGCGCGCGCGGAAGATCGAGCGCGGCGTCGGCCGGTGCGAGACGGCGCAACCGGTTCGCGAGGCGGCGCGTGTTGGGATGCTGGTTGTGCGTGAGATCCAGCGCGTCGGCCGAATCCGCGCGGTCGCCACTGGCCAGTGCGGCGGCTAGCGGCACGGCCGCGCGTCCGCCAGCAAGCACCAGCGTGGCAATGCGCGGATGCGCAGGAATGCGCGCCATCTCACGCACGCGGTCCCATGCGCCCAAACGGTCCAGCATCGCCCGCGCCGCGGTGAGCGACGCAGCGGGCGGCGCTTCGAACCAATCGAGTTCTTCGGGCTTGACACCCAACGCCGCCAGATCCATCATCAGTCCCGCGAGTTCACGCCGCGCGATCTGCGGCGCCTCCGCATCGGGACGCCGATGAAAATCTTCGGCCGGGTAGAGGCGAATCACGCGGCCCGGCGCAGTGCGGCCCGCCCGGCCCGCGCGCTGGTTCGCCGAGTGCTTGCCTACTCGCGATACTTCAAGCGACGAAATGCCAGTCCACGGCGAGTCCTTCGCAATGCGCGCGAGGCCGGAGTCGATCACCGCCGTCACGCCTTCAATTGTCACGGAGGACTCGGCTACGTTCGTCGACAGGATGATCTTGCGGCGTCCGTCTGACAGCGGGTTCACGGCGATATCCTGCTCTTCGGGGCTCAGGTCGCCGGAGAGCGGCGCCACGCGCGCACCCAACCGCGCGGCGAGCGGTTCGCAGGTTCGCATCGCGCGGCGAATCTCCGCGGCGCCGGGCAGAAACACGAGCACATCGCCGTTCAATGGCGCAAGGCGTCCCACCGCCGCGGCCACCTGGTCTTCCAGCGCGGCCGACGAGTGTGGCGTGTACGCCGTCTCCACCGGAAACAAACGCCCCTCGCTCCGGACCACCGGGCAGCCACCGAGATAGGCCGCCACCGCCGCACCGTCCAGCGTGGCCGACATCACCGCCAGGCGCAGGTCCGGCCGCGTGGTACGTTGCAAGCGGCGCAATAACGCGAGCGCAAGATCCCCATCAAGGTGCCGCTCATGAAACTCATCCAGCACCACCGTGGCTACATCTCGCAGATCGGGATCGGAAATCAACCGTCGCGTCAATACGCCTTCGGTGAGGAACCGCAAGCGAGTGCGGGGCGATGAAACGTCCTCGAAACGCACCTGGTAGCCCACGGTCTCGCCGAGCGTCTCGCCCATCTCCCCGGCCACGCGCCGCGACGCCAGCCGCGCGGCCAGCCGCCGTGGCTCCAGCACCGCCACGCCACCGAAGCGCAACAGCGCCGGCGGCACACGCGTGGTCTTGCCCGCGCCGGGCGGCGCCTCAATGACCACGTTCGAATGTTGTTGTAAGGCGTCGACGATGTGCGGCAGCACCGCGTCAATCGGCAGCGAGATCGGCAATCTCTTTCAATATACCGATATGCTGAGTGTAGTGATGTTGACGCTCGCCTTACTGTTCCAAATCCAAGCCAGCGCCGATCAGACAGTCTTCTTCGAAGAACGCGTGCGCCCGCTGCTCGCCGCACGCTGCCACGGCTGCCATGGCGACACGAAAGTCAGCCGCCTGGGACTCGACTCACGCGAAGGGATGCTCGCGGGCGGACGCCGCGGATCGGCCATTTTGCCCGGTGACGCGGCGGCGAGTCTGCTGGTGAAAGCCATCGAACGCGCGGGCGATCTCAAGATGCCGCCCGAAGGCAAACTCCCCGACGCGGACATCGCCACACTCAAGCAGTGGATTGCCGCCGGCGCGCCGTGGCCTGCGGCCAAGCACGCGGCTCCCGCGGTTTCCACAGGCAAGATCACGACGAAGGACCGCGAATGGTGGGCGTTCCGTCCCCTCGCTCGGCCCGCGCCGGGCGCGTCCATCGATGCGCTCATCGCGGCCCAGCAGAGCGAAAACGGCGTCACGCCAGTCGCTCGTGCAGACGGCCGCACACTGATCCGGCGCCTTACGTTCGATCTCACCGGCCTGCCTCCGGCGCCGGAAGAAGCCGCGCGGTTCCTCCGCGATGGCGACGTGGGCGCGGCGGTGGATCGCCTGCTCGCCACGCCGCGTTTCGGTGAACGCTGGGGGCGCTACTGGCTCGATATCGCACGATACGGCGAAGATGACTTCCGCGGGCTCGATCAGGAGAAGTACCCCAACGCGTGGCGCTATCGCGATTGGGTGATCGAAGCCTTCAATCGCGACCTACCCTACAGCACGTTTATCAAAGCGCAACTCGCCGCCGATCTCATGGAGGCCGACGCGGGCTTCGACCTACGCCCCGCGCTCGGGTTTCTCGGCCTCGGCCCGTGGCACTACGGCATTACCCCGCCCCCGCAGGCCCGCGCCGACGAACGGCACGATCGCGTGGACGCCGTCGCGCGCGGCTTTCTTGGACTCACCGTGGCCTGCGCCCGCTGCCACGATCACAAGTTTGACCCGATCACCACGCGCGACTACTACGGCCTCGCGGGTGTGTTCGCCAGCACGGGCTATCAGGAATTTCCGCTCACCGGCGCTGAAGCCGTCGACCAATACACCACGCATCAGAAGAAGATCAAGGAGGCCGAAAAGCGCGTCAGTGAGTTCCTGTCCACCCAGCGCCAACAATTGGCCGACATGCTCGCCCAGCAATCGGCGCTCTATCTCGCCGCCGTGACAAAGGGCCAACGCGGCGATCTCAATTGGCAGATTTACGACCGCTGGCAAGCGCTCCTCAATCCGCCGAGGCGCGAGCACACACTGTTTGATGGCTGGCAGGCTGACGGCGCGCCTACAACCTTGCAGGCCTTGATCGACTCCGTGATCGCCGAAAAGAAAGAGATCGACGAAGAAAAGCGCCTCGCGCTCGAGCGCAGCAAGCCCACCCGCGGCGCCATGACGCGCCTGCCCAACGGCTTTGAGACTTACGACGACTACTGCCCCGGCTGCGACGCCTCGGTTTCGCGTACGCAGCCGCGCGACCGCTACAAGCTGTGGGAAGACCTGTTCCGCGACCCGCCGAAGGACAAGCCCAACTCAGGCGGCGTGTACGCGTTCGACGACGCGGATCTCGAAGCCCAACTGTCCACCGAGTGGAAGCGCCACCTGGCCTTCCTGCGCGCGGAAGTCGAGCGCCTCAAGAAGGCCGCACCGCCGCCCTATCCGTTTCTCCACGCCGCGTCAGAACGCGAAGACGCGAAGAACCTCAAGATCAATATCAAAGGCGATCCATACCGCCTCGGCGAAGAAGCCCCGCGCCGGTTCCTCGAAGTGCTCTCGCCATCGCCTGTTCCCATCTGGACGTCCGGCAGCGGCCGCCAAGAACTCGCCGCCGCCATCGTCGCGCAGCCAATCACCGCACGCGTCGCGGCGAACCGCATCTGGATGAAACTCACCGGCCGCGCCATCGCCGGGTCGCCGAGTAACTTCGGCCGGTTCGGTGAACGCCCGTCACACCCGGACCTCCTTGAGTATCTGGCCGCCCGCTTCACCGCGCAGGGCTGGTCCGTGAAGAAACTGATCCGCGAAATCGTGCTGTCGGAAACGTATCAACGGGCCAGCGCCGCGCACGCTGCCAACGAGAACATCGACGCCGCCAACAAGTGGTACTGGCGCGGCAACCGCGAACGGCTCGACGCCGAAGCGCTCCGCGACAGCCTGCTCTGCGTCTCCGGCGTGCTCGACCCGGCCGTGGGCGGCCCCAGCGAAGAACTCGACGCCGCGACCCGCCGGCGCACTGTCTACGGACGCATCAGCCGCTTCAAGCTGAACGAGATGCTGCAGCTTTTCGACTTCCCTAACCCATCAATCACCAGCGAAAAGCGCAACGTGACGCACGTACCGCTCCAGCGCCTCTTCTTCCTCAACAACGAGTTCGTCGCCAGGCAAGCATCCGCGCTCGCCGCGCGCGTCGAAGCGGACGCGAACCCCATCCGCCAAGCCTACGCCTTGCTCTTCCAGCGCGAACCCACGCCGGGCGAAGCACGGATGAGCCAAGATTTCCTACGCACCGCGGGCTGGAAGCAGCTCGCGCAGGTGTTATTGTCGAGTAACGAATTCCTTTTCGTGGACTAGGTGATGCTCATCTCGCGGCGATCGATCCTTCAACAACTGGGCGCGGGCTTTGCTTGGCCCGCCGCGCTCGCCACGGCCGCGGGCACGCACCACGCCGCGCGCGCCAAACGCGTCATCTTTCTGTTCCTTAACGGTGGGCTCTCGCAAGTGGACACCTTCGACCCCAAGCCCGAACTCCAAAAGCGCCACGGCCAACCCTACCCGGGCGGGAACCCGCGCACGGAGCGCACTACCGGGAACCTGCTCGCGTCGCCATTCCAGTTCAATCGCTGCGGCCAGAGCGGGATTGAGGTAAGCGAGATCTTCCCCGAACTCGGCAAGGAGATCGACGATATCTGCGTCGTCCGCTCCACCGTCACGAACGTTCCTATTCACGAGTCCGCGATGTTCATGATAAACACCGGCGACTTGCAGACCGGCCGCCCGTCGATGGGCTCATGGCTCACCTACGGGCTCGGCACGGCGAACCAGAATCTGCCCGGCTACATCGTGCTGTGCCCCGGCATTCCCGTTGTCGGTCCGCCGCTGTGGAACTCAGCGTTTCTGCCGGCGGCATTTCAAGGCACGCACATCCGCAATGACGAAGACGACCCGCGCAAGCTGATCCCGAACTTACAGAACAAGGAGTGGGGACTCACGGCGCAGCGCCAGCAACTCGACCTGCTGGCACGGCTCAACGGCTTGCACGCCGCCGCGCGCCCTGGCGACGCCGAACTCGATGCCACGGTGCAGGCGATGGAAACGGCTTACCGCATGCAGACCGAAGCGCCCGACGTGTTCGACGTCTCGAAGGAGCCCGAGTCTGTACGCAAGGCCTACGGCCAAGGCGCGTTCGCGCGCGGCTGTCTGCTCGCGCGCCGGTTCGTTGAGCGCGGCGTACGCATGGTGCAGGTCTACTACGGCAACGCCCAGCCGTGGGACAGCCACGACGACATCCTCGGCCACAAAGTGCACGCGCAGCGCTCCGATCAACCGATGGCCGCGCTCCTCCGCGACCTGCGCCAGCGCGGTATGCTGAACGACACGCTCGTCATCATCGGCAGCGAGTTCGGCCGCACGCCATCCGTCGAAAACAGCGCGGTCGTCAAGATCCAGAACGGCCGAGACCATAGCCCCTACGGCTTCTCCACGCTCCTCGCCGGCGGCGGCATCAAGGGCGGTACGGTCTACGGCGCCACCGACGACTTCGGTTTCCACGCAATCGACAAGCCCGCGCACGTGCATGATCTTCACGCCACCGCGCTCCACCTGCTGGGCCTCGATCACACGCGCCTGACGTTCCGCTACAGCGGCCGCGATTTCCGCCTCACCGACGTAGCGGGCAATGTGATCCGCGATATCATTTCCTGACAAATGAAGAAACTCTGGAAGACCGACGCCGAGCTATTCACGCTCGCCCGCCGCGAACTGTTCACCGCTGTCGTGGGCGACGTGATGGACAAGCTCAACCTGCGCCGCCAGTTTCTGCCGCCGCAGATTCAACCACTCGCGCCAGACATGTTCACCATCGGCCGCGCGATGCCGGTGCTCCAAGCGGACTTCTTCGACGAGGGCGACAAGCCGTTCGGCCTGATGATGGAAGCTCTCGACGATCTGAAGCCGAACGAGATCTACGTCTGCACGGGCGGTTCACATCGCTACGCGCTGTGGGGCGAACTCATGAGCCTGCGCGCCACCAAGACCGGCGCTGTGGGCGCGATTCTTGACGGCTACTCGCGCGACACCAAGGGCATTCTCGAACAGGGCTTCCCGTGCTTCTCGCGCGGCCGTTACGCGCAGGACCAGGGTCCGCGCGGCAAGGTCGTCGATTTCCGCAGCGCGATTGAAATGGAAGGCGGCATCCGCATCGCGCCCGGCGACATTCTGCTCGGCGACATCGACGGCGTCTGCGTGGTACCGCGGAAAGCCGAGCGCGCGGTATTCGCGGCGGCGATCGAAAAAGCGCGGGGCGAGAAAACCGTGCGCCAGGCGATCGAAGCCGGCATGACCGCGCAGGCCGCGTTCAAGAAATTCGGCATTCTGTAAGGCTGTTCGCATGAGCATCGTCCCGATTGCGACGCCGCTGAGCGAACACTGCCGCGAATTACTCGCGCCGCCTCCGCCGCCGAAACCGGGATGGTGGTCGCGGCTCCTCGGCCGCCAGCCCGCGCCGCCGCCCGAACCTCCAGACGTCGACCGCCTCGTTCAGAAATGGCACACGCGGATGAGTACCGACGGAAGGTTTGGCGACCCAGCCCACTGGCGTTGGCGCGAGCAGGCCACCGTCGACAACGAAGATACCATCGCCGATCTCGGCTGGCGGATGCAAGACGCGCTGCATCACTAGGCCGGCGATCTTTGCCCGCATCTCACCACCGCTGAACTGTGGCTGCCTCCCCGTTTCACCACCGTCACCGAAGAAGCGCTGCCGGGCGGTCATCGTTATGTCCTCGGCTCTCTGCCCGTATTGCTGGAGGAACTCGACGCGTTGAACCGCGCCACCTGGCGCGCCACAGACGCCCAGTTCGACGCCTGGCGCGACGAGCCATTATCCGAGGAGAATCACGAGCAACTCGCCCGCGCTGCCCTCTGGTAATACCGGCGCGTGGCGCGCTGGGCGCAAGCCCGCGGGTGGATCCTTGTGCTCAGCTACTAAATGCCCACCAGTATCTCCGACGCCAGTTGCCCCAGATGCCGCACTGTCGCCGCGATGTCCGCCTCCGTCCTCCGCGGATTGATCGTACACATCCGCAACGCCAACTGCCCGCGCACGCGCGTGGTCGCCGGAAACGCAAACCCGCGCCACAGACACTCCGCCGCAATCGTCGTGTTGTGCTCGTCCAACGCCGCCGTCGTCGCCGCGCCGGCCGGCTCATGCCGGAAAGTCACAATCCCCATCCGCGCCGGCGTCACCACGCGCCAGCCCGCCATGCGCGCCACCTTGGCCTCGGTCCGCCGCGCCAGTTCAAACCCATGAGCGATTGCCTCGCGAAACGCCGCCGCGCCGAAGATCTCCAAAGACAACCACACCTTTAACGCGCGGAACGGCCGCGTCAACTCCGGCCCGTAGTCCCACAGATTCCAATCGCCCTCGGCATCCTGCAAGTAGTCCGCCGCAATCCGGAACGCCGACGCGAGCGTTTTCGGATCGCGCACCAGCAAACAACTCGACGCATACGGCTGGAACAGCCACTTGTGCGGATCCATCGTGATCGAGTCCGCCAGTTCCATCCCGCGCAGCGCCGCGCGTCCTTCGTCGCACATCACCGCCAACGCACCGTAGGCGCCATCAACATGCAGCCACGCGCCGCGCTCTTTGCACAACGCCGCAATCTCAGGGAGCGGATCCATCGCGCCCGTGTTCGTCGTCCCCGCATTCGCCACCAGGCAGAACGGAATGTAGCCGTCGCGCAGATCCGCATCCATCAGCGCGCGCAGCCCTTCCACGGGCAAACGGTCCGTCGCCGGATCGGCCGGCGCCACGCGAATCTGCCGCGAGTCAAACCCCAGGTGCCGCAGCATGCGCCTTACCGACACATGGTCTGGTCAGAAAAATAGATCGCCCCGCGGCTCCACGACGCGTTCTTGAACTTCGCCTTGCGCGCCGCCATGATCGCGGTCAGATTGCTGATCGATCCGCCGCTCAAAAACAGCCCGCGCGCGCCGAACGGCAACGCGGCCTCGCGTGCCAGCCACTCGATCACCGTACGCTCCACGGTCTGCGCGCCCGCGCCCTCCAGCCAACTTCCGGCGAAAGGGTTATGCACCGATGCGATCAGGTCCGCCAGCGCACTCACGAAATTCCCCGCGCTTGGCACAAAGCCAAAGAATCGCGGATGCGCAAGGTGCGCCTGAGTCGTGAGCACTTTGGACCGCAACAACTCCAGCACCGCGTCCGGCGCGGTGGGCCGCTCGGTAATCGGCTTCCGCAGTGCCTGGTCCAGCGCGCGCGCCTCGGGCGGCGACCACACCGGCCGCTCACCAACACCTTGCCAGTAGGCAAGGCACATCTGTAGCACTTCCCCGACAAACTCGGCAAGTTGCGGGTGACCCCGTTCCAGCGGCGGCGGCGGTTTCATCGTCTTTCTATCGGCAGTTTCGCGCGGGATATCATGGTGCCCGTATGCTCCGCGCGTCGGCGGCGGCGGTGGCGGCGGTTTTCGCGTTGGTACTGATCTCTGCGGCGGCCCGGTCCGCGGACGAGCCGTTTCCCCTCCAGGCCGAGTTTCATTTCGTCCGCCTGGAATACAAAAACGGCGCGTGGGCGCGGCGCTTCTTCTTCGGCGGCGGCGAGCGCGGCTGGTGGATGCAGGATTGGCCGGAAGCCGAAGCGCACTTCGCGCAAGGCATCCGTAGGCTCACCCGCATCGACGTAGGCCAGAACCGCCACTACCCGCTCGCCGACGACCGCATCTTCGATCACCCGTGGATCTACGCCACGCAAACCGGCTACTGGGGCCTGAGCGACGCTGAGACGCTACGGCTCCGCGACTATCTCCAGCGCGGCGGCTTCCTGGTGGCGGATGATTTCTACGGCCCGCGCGATTGGGACGTCTTCGAGCGCACCATGCAGCCAGTGCTGCCCGGCCAACCCATCGTCGACCTCGCGCCGGGCGATCACATCATGCATGTCCTCTTCGCCATCCGCGAACGCACATTCATCCCCGGCCTTCGCCACCTGCGTGCGGGCGGCCGCGTCGAGCAACCAGGCCAACCGCAATGGCGCGCCATCTACGACGCACGCGGCCGCATGGTGGTGGCCATGAACTTCAATATGGACGTGGGCGATGCCTGGGAACATGCCGACTGGCCAGAGTACCCCGCCGACATGACCGGCCTTGCCTACCGCTTCGGCATCAACTACATCATCTACGCAATGACGCACTAACGCAGTGTTCTACTTGGCGGCTTCGCGCTTGGCCGTGAACTCGATCTTGCGGTCGCCCATCGCCAGCGACAACTTCATTTCATCCCCAGCCGCGGTGCCCGCGAGCGCAATCTGGCCATTCGGCCGGTTGATCGCGAAGCTGACCTGGTCGCCCACCACTTTGCCGTCCACGATCTCCGTATCGCCCTCGTGATTGCCCACCGTGCCCGTCAACTTCTCGCCGTCCTGCTTGAAGTTCATTTGCACTTCATGCGTGTTGCCGTTCGGCGTCGGCACGCTGGCCTTCCACTTCCCGCTGATATCGGCGGCCCACGTCATCGCGGCGGAAAGCAACAGCCCCGTCAATAAGCGTTTTATCGTCATTGCTCGATCATAGCGCGGCCGCACACGCTAGTCTAACTAGTCTAAAGAGGCATGTTCCGGCCAATTCAAGTCCTATCTGCCGCAATACTTCTTACCTGTTCCTGTTCATCGCTCTACTACGGCACGATGAAGAAACTCGGCAAGGAGAAACGCGACATCCTGGTGCAGCGGCTCGTCTCCGGGCAAAAAGCGCAGCAGGAAGCCCAGAAGCAGTTTCAAACCACCCTCGAGGCGTTTCAAAGCATCTCTGGGTTCAACGGCGGCGACATCGAGAAGGTCTATAAGAAGCTGAACGGCGCGATGGAAGACGCCGACGGCCGCGCCCGTCAGGTGAGCGAAAAAATCGACGCGATCGAAAAAGTAGGCGGCGACATGTTCAAGGAATGGTCGCAGGAGATCGACGGCATGTGGAACCCCACGCTCAAGTCGCAAAGCCAAGCCCTATTGCGCGATACCCGTCGCCGGCATGAACGGCACCTGCGTACCATGCGCCAGACCGAGGAGAAGATGACGCCTGTGCTGCGCGCCTTTCGCGATCAGGTGACGTTTCTCAAACACAATCTGAACTCCAAGGCCATCAGCAGTCTCAAGCAAACCGTGGCGGGGCTGGACCGGGAAGTCACTGAACTGGTGCGAGACCTCGAAAAATCGGTTCGGGAAGCCGATTCCCTCATTTCCACACTTAAGAAGGACGAGGACTAGCGCGAACCGCCTTTTGACTTTGCCCCCCGCGATGAAATATCCTTTGCCTCGGGAGAGTCTATGATCCGCCTCTTTGCATTGGGAGTTCTGTGTGCTACCTTTGGCGCCGCACAATCCACCGGTACCGCCACCATCACCGGCGCCGTAACCGATTCCACCGGCGCTGCCGTTCCGGGCGCGCGCGTCACTGTGACCAACACCGAATCCGGTCTCGTCTTCACCAGCGTCACCACGGGCGAAGGTACCTACTACGTGCCCAACCTCAACCCCGGCCCCTACATGGTGAAGATCGAATCGCAGGGTTTCAAGAGCTATGTGCGCAATGGCGTCGTACTGCGTACCGCCGAGCAGCCGCGTATCGATGTGGCGCTCGAGATTGGCAGCCTCTCTGAATCGGTCCAAGTCACCGGCGCGCCGCCCTTGCTGGAAACCGAAACGTCCATCAGCGGCCAGGTCATCGAAGGGAAAACGCTGGTAAAGATCCCCGTGCTGCAGAAAGCGTTCTACCGCGTGTATCTCTACATGCCCGGCATGAACGTCGTCAACGGCCAGCATGCCGTGGGCCAGCGCCAGCGGTCACTCGGATTCAACCTAGACGGCATGAGCGCCAAAGAGCCCGTGCTCGGCAATCCCAACAGCCACGAGACCACCATCACGTCCACGCTCGACATGATCCAGGAATTCAAGATGTACACCACCGGCCTGCCGGCCGAATTCGGCCACTCCTCCGGCGGTCAGCTCTCGGGCGTGTTCAAGAGCGGCACCAACCAGTTTCACGGCTCACTCGAAGACCGGTACCTCAACGGCAATCTGGTTCACCGCCAATACTTTGAACAGCTCCAGCGCTGCCAGAACAAGCTGAACCTGTGCAATCCGTTCACCTATCACGAAGCCGGCTTCACCTTCGGCGGGCCGATCCGCAAGGACAAGACGTTCTTTTTCGGGGGCGCGCAGCGCCACCACGAGAAGGTGTCGGAGACGTTCATTGGCAGCGTACCCAGCCCGGCGATGTATGCCGGCGACTTCTCGTTCGGCGGCATCGGCTTCCCCATTCACGACCCCACGACCATTCGCCAGGACGCCACGGCGCCCAACGGCTGGACGTCGACGCCTTTTCCCGGCAACATGATTCCGCGCAGCCGCTTCGATCCGGTGGCCAACAACATTCTGCAGCGCAACCCGTGGAAAGCGGAAAACGACGCAGGCACCAACTCCGTCACCGGCCCCAATAACAACCTCGTCGTGCCCACCAAGGGCCGCTACTACTTCACGCGCATCGACGCCAAGGTCGACCACCAATTCAGCCCGATGAACAAGCTCTTCGGCCGCTACTCGCACGTGCGGCACCGCTCGCTCGGCCGGGTTTCAAACGAACTGCTGCTGGAAGTCGTCGACCCCGTCTACACGGTCCCGATCGACCAGGGCAACATGGTGATCTCCGACACGCACACGTTCAATCCCACAATGATCGGCGAGTTCCGCTTTGGCTTCAACCGACGCAACCGCACGGCCAGTCCGCCCACGCAAGGCGGCGATTGGGCGAAGCAACTGGGCATCCCCAATGCCAGCGCCGAGACGTTTCCCGAGATTCTCGGCGGCGGCAGACGCTATTACAACTTCGGCAACGGCGGCGCCGACGAACAGCGCGCCCGCGACTACACCGTGCAAACCAACCTCACCAAAATCACCGGCAAGCACACGCTGAAAATGGGCTACGAAATGGTGCGTACCGCCTACGACACGCTCGTGCGGTCGCTCCCATCAGGCATCTACAACATGGCGGGCACCGAGCGCCCGTTCACGCCCAACACCGGCAACCACTTTGCGGCTCTGCTGCTCGGCCATGTGGGCAGCGCGCAGTTCACGCAGGCCACTCAACGCTGGCAGCCTCGCTGGTCGTACCACGCCGGCTACTTCCAGGATGACTACAAACCAATGCGCAACCTGACCCTCAACCTGGGCCTGCGCTGGTCATATGAGTCCCCGTTCCAGAGCTTTGGCGGCCAGTCTCAGTTCGATCCTGCCGCGCGCGATCCGCTCACCGGACGGATCGGCGCCATCACGCACGCCGCCGGTCCGCTGGCGAAGAAAGACCTTAACAACTTCCAGCCCCGCATCGGCCTCGCCTACAACTTCAAGCCGAAATGGGTTTTCCGCGGCAACTTCGGCATGGTCACCGCGGATCTGCTTACCAATTCGATCAACAACAACTTTGAGGAGTACTTCGCCACGGCCAACGTGGAGGCGCCGCCCGGCGATCCGCGCCCCGCCTTCCGGCTCTCGCAAGGCCCGCCCGCCGTCAACTTTGTGAAGAACCAGGATGGCTCGGTGCCGTTCGTCGGCAGCAATTTCGGCGCTCGCCCGGCCACGTGGTGGGATCCTAACATGCGCATGCCGTACGTGATGAACTGGTCCGCCGGCTTCCAATATCAGTTCAGCGGCCAGTGGCTGACCGAACTGCTCTACCAGGGTTCGAGCGGCGTGGGCCTGCTGAACAACTGGGACATGAACATCCTGCCGCTCGACGTCTCGCGCGATTTTGCCACGCTCAACACCATCCGCAACCAGTATCAGAATTTCCGGCCGTATCCCCAATTCGCCAGCATTCAACACTACTCCAACTACGGCCACAACTCGCACCACGGTGCCACGCTCCGTGTGGAACGTCGCTACGCTTCGGGCTTCACGCTGAATTCGTTCTGGACCTTCTCCAAGACCATCAACGACGTGGACGAGGACGGCGGCGCCGGCGGCGTCACGTTCTACAACCGCCGCCTCGAAAAGGGCCGCGCCGGCTATGACGTGAATCACCGCTTCGTCACCACCGTCACCTACGAACTGCCCTTCGGCAAGGGCCGCCGCTACATGAACACGGGCGGCTGGAAGAACGCGATCCTCGGCGGTTGGGAGATGGTGGTGAGCCAGCACTTCCAAACCGGCCCGCCCATGACCATTGGCTTTGCCGGCACCCCCAACGTCTTCCTTCCCGGCGCCTTGCGGCCCAACCAGATCAAGTCCAACGACGAAGCCAAGCTGAAGCACGTCGACATCGGTCCCAACCGCTTCCCCATCGCCGCGCAGAATCGCTATCTCAAGCAGGACGCGTTTGCCTACCCGGCCAGCTTCACGCCCGGCACACTCGGCCGCAACACGCTGCAGGCGCCCGGTCTCGTGTGGATGCAGTCGTCACTGTCCAAGGAGTGGCCATTGTTCGAACGTTTCCGCTTCATCCTCCGGTTTGACGCGAACAACCCGTACAAGTACCACAACTTCAACGCCCCGAACTCGACCTTCAACAACACGGCGGGTAACCTGTTCGGCACCTTCACCGGCACCCGCGGATCGTTCTCCGACATCGGCACCGGACGCTGGCACGGCATCGCCGTGTTGCGCGTGGAGTTCTAGTAGGGCGTGCGTGCAAAATTCCGAGCCTGCATTTCCGGGCTGTGGCAGCGCACTGCCCGGCCCGGATCAGACTTACGCCCCGGTTTGCGTTGACACAGAGGGGGTGGGGCGTCGGGCTCTCGCCGCCCGTGGTCACTTCTCCCATCGAAACGCCCGCGCAAAGCCTCGCGATTGCCGTCGAGCCGGGATCGGGTAAACCAGAGCCCGGTGAGGACCAGAAGAAGGGTTGATTGACCAAATGGGAACTGCGTGACTATGATCGGTAGTTTTTCGCGAAACACCTGGACTCGTTCATGCCGCACAGGATCTTCGACGCGCATGCCCACCTGTATATGTGCGCGCGCCGCGAACGCTCGAACTCGCCACTGCAGGCCCTCACGTTGCTTAATGACCCGGTGTTCGTGGAAGCGGCGCGCGCGCTGGCCCGCC
>Ga0194119_10004128_pt1 | contig 22745 bp, 22 predicted proteins | sample TA2MahC100mmetaG_FD_148620 | JGI IMG/M metagenome (GOLD analysis project Ga0194119, IMG submission 148620) | Freshwater microbial communities from Lake Tanganyika, Tanzania - TA2015018 Mahale Deep Cast 100m | ecosystem: Environmental > Aquatic > Freshwater > Lake | place: Tanzania: Lake...
GTCCTCCGGTGCATCTTCATCGCGTTCAAACCCCTATGGATATTGATGATGAAGCCCATCCGAAGATTCGCAATGCAACGTCAAAATGGAAATGTGGGCTAAAAAGCATGTCCAGAGTTTTTCACGCGCGTTGGCTCAGGTCAAGTGCGACGGAATCCCGCCGGGCCGGGGGCGAAGCAATCCGTCATGCCAGATCAAGTCGTTTTGCGCTGCCAACTTAGAGCCAGTTGGAACGGCCGGGAGTGTCCGGAGTGTTCCGTTTCCGGGCACAGCAAATTCGCGTAACTGCTTGAAAAGCAGTAACCTATGGTCCAAAATTCTCGTATACTAACAACACCGTACCAGTGGCGCGCTTTCCGATTGTCCGCCGCCGTTCGATTCCCCTGGAGGTTTCCTTGCTTTTGAAATTCCTAGCGCCATTTCTTTTGGCAGCTGCCTGTTGGGCGCAAGAAGGCGCCGGCAAGCAAATCAAGATTACAGTCCTCGCCGGCGAGGGCTCAACGAACAACGTGGCGCGCCGCGTGGCCGCCGCACCGATCGTCGAAGTGGCCGATGACACGGGAAAACCCGTAGCCGGCGCTCAAGTGACGTTCGAGACCCCGCGAACGGGTCCGACTGCCACTTTCTTCGGTGAGATGTATCGAAACACCGTCACGACCGACGACAAAGGCCAGGCGAAAGTGCTGAGCCTGACTCCCAACGACACGCTGGGCAAGTTCCGGATCTTCGTCCGGGCGACCTCCGGCAATAGCTTTGCCGAAACCACCATCAACCAGACCAACTCGCAAGGGCCGGGCAGCGGGCCGGCGGCGACAGCGAAAAACAAGAGTCTCTGGACCAAGGTGTTGATCATCGGCGCCGCGGCCGCGATTGGCGGAGGCGTCGCCGCCTCGCGCGGAAGCGACAACAACACCTCCGCCGCCGCGGCCAAGCGCCCGATCACGATCGGTGCCGGGCCGATCACAGTGGGAGGTCCTCGATGAGGCTCGCACTTCTCCTCTCTTCTTCCGTATTGGCGTTCGCGCAGCTTTCCGGGCCGACGCCGGGTTTTGTATTCGACGCCGGCACACGGGAACTGCGGCCGATGCGCGGTTTCGCCGGTTCGGCTCACCTGGGTGAGGCGTTGATCAAAGACGCCGACGCCGCCGCGGTTTCGGCAGACGGCAAACTGGCCGTGGCCTCCCGCAACGGTGTGGTGGAACTGATTCGCGCCTTCGATTCGGAGGCCCCGGTTACCGCCGCGTTGGGTCAAGTTGGAGCGGATGTGACGTTCGCCTGGTCCGGTTCGGACCTGGCCGTCATTTCCGAAGCCGCGCACCGCGGCGCGATTTGGCGCTCACTCGATTCGAAGACCGGCGATGCAGAGTCCATTGATCTGGGTGTGGTGGCCGGCGACGTGCAGGCGATCGCGTTCGATGGAACGAATTTGTACCTGGCGGCCGAGGGCGGCTTGTACCGCGCGAACGCCGGCGGGACATCGCGCCTGATCGAATTGGCCAATGCGTCCGCACTTGCGCTGGACGGCAAACAGTTGTTCGTTGCCGACGAAGCTTCCGATAAGGTCTACCGGGTCGTGGGCGATTCGGTCAGCGAATTCGCGTCTATCGATTCGCCCGTGGGATTGCAGGTGGCACGCAAGAGCCTGTTGATAGCCAGCGGCGAGACGCGTTCGATCACCGCTATCGATCTGGAAACGAAAGAAGTGAACGCCAGCCTGCCGCTCGAATTCCTCCCCGAGCGCATGGAGCGACTCGGCTCCAGTCCGCTGGCACTGTTGAACCGCGCTTCGGCGAATGAGCCTTTGTGGGTTCTGGATACCCGCGGCGAATTGCAGGTCTACTTCGTCCCGGCCGGGAGGGAACAATAACAATGCGAAACCTTTCGATTGTCAGCCTGGCCCTAGTGGCCTCGGCGCTGGCGTACGCGCAGACCGCACCTCCATTTTCGGTGCGAGTGACCGTGGCCGGCGTCGTAACGACACCCGCCGATGGCGGCACTATTCAGTTCAACGGCGAAGCGATCGGCAAACCGGTTGACGCGCAGGTCAACGTGACCTATCGCGGCAACGGCTCGATTCTGTTCACCCGAGTCGAACTTGCAGGCACCACCGATTTCGCGGTGACCGGCATCCCGGACCCCGAGGCGAGCGTGGCGCCGAATAGCGGCTTCAACTTGAACGTTCGATTCACGCCCACGAGCGGAAATCGAGTGCAAGGTACACTGCGCCTGTCCTACACGGAAACGCCATCCGGCGCGCGGCCGCTGGTGGGCAGCTTCGGTTTGAACCTGAACGGCGTCTCGCCGGACTGGGTGTTCACTTATCTGCCTCCGCCCTCCGCGAACGCCACACCGATTCAAAACGGCGGAACTATCGTCTTCCCCGCGACGACCGTGAATGAGATTGCTACGGCCGGCGTCGTAGTGACGAATCGCGGGACCGGCGCGGGCACGGTGGGAACAATTCGTTCCACCGGTTCGGCCTACTCGCTCACGTCCTTGCCCAATCCTCCGGTTACGGTGGAGCCGGGACGCGACGTCCGCTTCGCGGTGCGCTATGCGCCAACGGCGATTGAAACGAACACGGGCACGGTGGCGATCGAATTCGTCGACCGGACTGTCACGTTTAACGTGACAGGCTCCAGCTCTGGCGCGGTCTACAGCTACGAAGCGGGACCGGACGGCAGCACGGCGGCCTTGCAGGCCAACGGCACGCTGGCCGTACCCGACATTGCGGTTGGCGACAAGAGCTCGGTGATTATTCGCGTGAAGAACACCGGTAACGCGGAAGGGCGCATTCCGGTTATCGGCGTCCAAGGCCCGGGCTTCACTCTGACCGATACTCCGTTTCTGCCAGTGGTTCTGCAGCCAGGACAGGTCACCGCGTTTTCCGTGGTGTTTACGCCCACGCAGCCGGGCCGCGCAACGGGCCGTCTGCGCATTGGGAGCGACAGCTTCGACGTGGTTTCGAACGGTTTGGGTTCCAACCTGACGTTCAACTACGTGGCGGGTCCGGTAACGACCACGGTCGCCGCGGGCGGCAGCGTGATCTTCCCGCCGGCCGCCGTGGGCCAGACCTCATCGGTCCGGTTCGTCATCGTCAACAACGGCACCAGCCCGACGGCGGTTTCGTCGGTCGGTGTGGTTGCGACGGGAACGACATTCGCGCTTGCAGCGCAGCCGAATCTGCCGGTTTCCATCGCACCCGGCCAGTCCACGTCGTTCGTCGTGAACTTCGCGCCCGCGGTGACAGGAGCGCTGAGTGGGACATTGCGTGTCGACAACAACACGTTCACGCTATCCGGCTTCGGCAACGCGCCGCCGGCGATTCCGGCGTTCCGCTATACCGGCGTGACCGGGACGCAGCAGCCCGCCTCGCAGGTGGCGATCGGGCTTTCGATCGCTCAAAACTACCCGCTGACCCTGACCGGCACTTTGACGATGAACTTCAGTTCCGAAGTTTTTGCCAACGATCCTTCGGTGCAGTTCGCCGTGGGCGGGCGGACGGTGAACTTCACTATTCCGGCCGGCCAACGCGATGCGGTGTTCCAGAATAACCAGACGCAGATTCGTCTGCAGACCGGCACGGTAGCGGGCGCTATCGTGATCACCCCGACGTTCCAGTCCGATGGCGGTATCGCTCTGACTCCCACCAATCCGGACGCGCTGACGCTGACCGTAGCAGCGGCCGCACCGAGGCTATTGAACGTCCAGGTCGCGGGACGGACGCCCACCGGCTTCACCGTGCTTGTCACTGGGTATGCCACGTCACGGCAGATCTCGACGATCGACCTGGCCTTCACCGGCATCAGCGGTGAGAACGTGTCGACGACGAGGTTGAGCGTGCCCGCCGACGCCAGCTTCACCGCGTGGTACCAGAGTGCCGCTTCGATTCCGTTCGGCAGCCAGTTTACGGTAACGATCCCGTTGACGCTCACCGGCGACTTGACGAACGTGTCGACGCTGGCGGAGACCGTCAAATCGGTTTCGGCGACGCTGACCAACCGGGCTGGCTCCAGCCAGGCGATGTCGGTTGACGTGAACTAACGGAACGCAATAGAGCGAAAACGGCCGGTCCAAGGACCGGCCGTTTTCGCGTTTTGGGGCTGATTTCGGCCGCGACCGCCGAACACTTCTTCGCCAGACGAGACCGCAGCAGGACCCGATAGCGCGGGACTGCGGTCCTTCGCGGCGCCTACTTTGGAATGGCGATCTCGTACATGCTGCCCCACTGTTTGCCGGTGACAATCAGGCGGCGGCCGGCGGGGTCATAGGCGATGCCGTTGAGCACATCGGCGAATTGGCGGTCCCGCGGCAGATGGGCCAGGTCGATATAGCCGATCACACGGCCGGTCGCGGGAGAGATCCGGACGATCGTATCGGTCATAAAGATATTGGCATAGATCTCGCCGCGCACCCACTCGAGTTCGTTGAGCTGGCCGACCGCCTTCGTGCCGTCCCGCACCGAAATGCGTCGGAGTTCCCGGAGCGTGACCGGGTCCCAAACGCGAATCTGGTCCGTGCCGTCGCTCATGTAAAGGACCTTGCCGTCATTGCACAAGCCCCAGCCTTCGCCAGGATAGGAGAACTGATTCACCATCTTCATGTCCGAGAGCTGGTACACGAAGCCGGTGTTGTGCTGCCAGGTGAGCTGGTAGATCCTGCCGTTCAGAATCGTAATGCCCTCGCCGAAAAACGGCGCAGAAAGTCTCGATTGTTGAAGGACCTTCCCGGTTTCGAGCTGGAGCTTGCGGATGCCTGAGCGGCCCACCATTCCGGTGCTCTCATACAATGCACCGCCGGCGAATTCCAGGCCTTGCGTGAAAGATTGGATATCGTGCGGAAAGGTTCGCAGAACCTTTCCCGTGACTTTCGGCGCGGCTTTGGGCTGCGCGGCGAGAACCGCGCCCAGCAGCAATAGGGCGATGCGAACGGGCACACTCGAATTATAAATGGGGCGCGGCATTGTGAACCGGGAGTCCAATGTCCCCTTCGACTGGCTGGCCTTGGCCCGCAAAGAATCGAAAGCCGCTTTGATCGAAGCGGGGCGGGAGCTGCGGCCGGGCGACCGCTGATAATGTGCCGCCGAGCAAGCGAGCCGTTTCCCGCTGGCCGCCGTGGTTCGCCCAGCCGAGCGCATCGCCATCCCAGAGCTTGTCTTTGATATCGGACTTCGCACCGTAGCTCAACAGCAGCCGAACGACCTCAGTGTGCCCGGCCAGCGCCGCTTGATGCAGAGGTGTAGCGTGCGAATGAAAGCCCTCCGGGTTGAACCGGTTCGGGTCTTCGCCGCGGGCGAGCAATTGCGTGACCACACCGGCGTGGCCCATTTGGGCGGCCAGGCAAAGGGCTTGATGGCGCTGCCCGGCTGTTGCGCTCTCGTAGCCGCCGAACTCTCCCAGGCCGGCCCCGGTGACGAAGTTCGTTTCGGCGCCGTGCCGAAGCAGTGCCCGCGCGGCGTCCGCATGGCCGAAGATCAGGGCGGTCAGCAAAGGCTCGGTCCAGCGGCCCTCGCCCGCGGGTTGAACGGACGCGCCGAATTCGACCAAGATGTCAATCAAGGGCACCTGCACGCCTGCCTCCGCCGGCGGGCTGCTGGAAACAAGCAGCGGAAGAATCGGAAACGAACCGCCGTAGCAATCGTATAGCGCGTTGGCGCCGGCTCCGGCCGTGAGCAAAATGCGCGCGATCTCCACGGCGTTGGCCGGGGAGCGTTGGCGGCGGCCTTCCACTCCGTTGGCGGCGAGGTAGTGCAGCAGCGTGGCGCGGTGCACGGGCGGGTCCATGCAGGTTCTGCGCCGGCTGCGCGAGGTGATGAGTTCGGGATGTTCGCGCAGCAGCGACGAAAGCGCTTCGGCGCGGCCGTCGACGACCGCTTCCACTGCGGCTTCGAAGTGGCCGGCGGGCCCTTCCAAGCTCTCGACGTACTCTTCCAGCGCCGGCCAATCCTGAAAATCGAGACACCTGGCCACCACGAGGCGGGCGTCGTCTTCCTGAAATGGCGCCGCTGCGATTTCCTGTTTGGCGACGCGGAGGGGCAACCAGCGGATTTCCTTATCCAGGAACCGCGGGTGCTTGTTCTGGATGAGGTCCAAGGCCTCCGAGTCCGCCCGCCGGTGGGCCGCCAAGAGTTCGGCAGCCCACCCGGCGTAGGCGGAAAGCGGCGCGTTGTATGGGATCAGAATTTAAACCTCGCCGACAGGATTATGCGGCGAGCCTGAACCTGAGCTCCCTGAATGACGCCAAAGCTTGCGTTGTTCTGCGCCCCGGTTGCGAAGTTATATGTCAGTCCCGAGCTCGGATTGCCGGGGTTGAAATGGTTGAAGGTGTTGAACATCTCCGTCCGAAGCTCCACCGACTTGCCACCGTCCTTTCCGAAGCGGAAGAACTTTGCGAAGGAGAGATCGAAGTTCACCAGTCCCGGCCCATACATCAGGTTCGGCGGCGTATTGCCAATGCCTAGCGAGTCGATTGGCGGCAATCGGAAGTTCGTCTGATTGAGGCGGTACTGCAGCTTGGGATCCTCGGTTCCTGACGGATATTGTCCTTCAGGAAGGAGGATGTTCCCACCCATTTGACAACGGAAGGGAATGCCACCGGTCGGGGTGCCCGTCCAGTAGCCGGCGGGCGCGTTCTGTGCGCCGCAGCCGACTGTAAAAGGCGTTCCGGAGTAGATCGAGCCGTTTCCGTTGAACTTCCAATCGTCGAAGACCTGGCGGGTGAACTTGTTGCTCCAAATGCGGCTGGCCTTGGGAAGGTCGTAGCCGAAGTTGAAGTTCACGGCGTGGGGACGGTTGACGGTTTCCTTGCCCAGCCTGTCGTCCACCCACTGCGCGAAGTTGTACACGATGGTGCGGGACCACGTGTAGTTCCAGTTCCACTGCAGATTGCCCATGCGGCGGTTTAATTGCACCTGGAGCGCGTTGTACGAGCTCGATCCCTTGTAGGTCCAGATCGGAATGTTGCCGAAACCTCGAAAGCCAACCATGGCGCGGATCAAGTTGGTCGAGTAAAACGCCGATGCCGTCGTTGGATCCCGGAAGCGCTGGATGGCACCATCCCGGGGATTCCACGTGGTGAGCGGCGCTACGGCGTTGAAGTCGAAGGCCTGCCCGTAGCCATGGCGCAGGGCGTTGCCGATGTAGGAGACATCGAAGATCATCGACCGGCCGATGTCCTGCTGAATGCCTAAACTCCAGTTATAGGTGGTTTGCACCTCTTGATCTTGAGAACCACCGACAACCGTCTGGGGCGTGAAGTAGGTCTGCGAGTTCGCGAGGTTCTGGAAGTTCGTGTAGAGGATGACGGGCGCCTGGAAGTTCGGGGGCGCTGCCAGAGGGCCCACGCCGGCGCCAGTGGCGCCGATGCTGTCAACGGTCCAGTTACGCCCGGAGATGATTCCAAAGCCGCCGCGAAGAGCTGTCTTGCCGTTACCGAACACGTCCAGTGCGAAACCAAAACGGGGCGCCAACTGAATTGGCGGCACCTTGAAAAAGTGGCTGTCGTATTGCCGAATGCCGGACCAGGGGATGCCGCCGGCCGGATAGGAGGCGGTGTCAAAGGTGCCCTGGCGGACGAATGGGAAGGTCTGACCAGTGACAGGATTCACTGCGGCGCGCTGTCCATTGACCATGGCGGGGAAAATCAGTTGGCCGGCCTTCGAAGAGTCGTAGGCTTCCGCGCTGAACAGGCCCAGGACGCCACGATCCGAATAGAGATCTCCCATCCGGTGGAAGCGAAGGCCCAGGTCGAAGGTCAGGCGGCGTTTCACCTGCCAGGTGTCCTGGACGAACCACTCCAACTGACGGTAGCGGGCGTGATTGATCTGCTTCTTGTTGTCGTCTCCATAGGCGAAAATTGACCCGAGGAGAGCATTGGAGAAGGGGTAGCCGGAATCCAGGGCCGCGGCGCGATCCGAGCCGAAGTAGTACGTGCCGGCCGTGTTGAAGGTGGAATAGACCGAAACGTTTCGCGCCATCAGCTCCAGGTAGACGCCGGCCTTGACGTTGTGGTTCTTCTTTACCCAACTGATCTTGTTGTTGATCGATTGGACGGTGTCCGTGCCGACAAACGGCCAGCGCGAGTCGTGCCCGAAATTTGGTACGGCCGAAATCGTCTGCCCGGCCGACTGCGGGCCAATGCCGATGCCGGTGGGGAAACCGAAATTGACCTGAGGCAGCAGGTTCAGCACGTTGCTGGATGGAAAGATCCTGGGCAGCGGTATGTTCTGGCCGCCGGCTCCCTTCAGCGGGAGCTGGTTGTCCGCATAAGTCTTGGTGCCGCCCTGCGCTTGCGAGGTGACGGCATCGATCGGGTCGACGCCCTGCTTGCCGCGATTCACGCCCCACGAAAACTCGTTGATCAGTGTCGGGGAGAACGTATAGACGGCCGTGCCCACGGCGCCCGCGGCCTGGACATGGTAGCTGTGGGGAAACTGGCCCCAGGCGCCGCCGCTGGGGCCGACTGTGCCGGCGTAGCCGTCCACGGCCTGGTAGTCCTGCAGGAGGCGAACGAAGGTGACAAGCTTCGGACCTGCGTTGTAGTCGACGCGTAGAATTTTGCCTACGTTCGGCCGCGACTGAGGCAGAATCGCCCGGTAGTTAAAGCGGCGCTGCCCGGTGGGATCGAGCGCCAGGCCGCGAGCGTCCGGCAGTGGGAACAGGTTCAGCATGGCCTGGCCGGCGGGACTGATCCGCGCGGCCGGAACGATGTTACCCGGGAAGGGCTGCTGCGTCGTTGGGTCGAATACCGGGACCAGAACGCCTTGCGTGGTCACGGTTTGCGAAAAGTCGCCGCGGCGTTCCAGCGCGGACGGCATCGTGAAAGAGTTGTCGATATTGTTCTTGTTGCGGAGCCGGTCGTAACTGTAGAAGAAGAACAGTTTCGTGCGGTCCTTGTTGAAGTTGGTTCCAGGGATGATGAGCGGACCGCCGATGGTGCCGCCTGGATTCTGATAGCGATAGCGGGGCTTGACGATGCCGAGTTTGTTGTTAAAAAACTCGTTGGCGTTGAGCGTTTCGTGCCGCCAAAAGTGATAGGCGCTGCCGTGAAATTCGGGCGTGCCGTTCTTGACGGAGAAGGTGAGCTGGCCACCCGTACGTCCGCCGAACTCCGCGGTGAAGTTGGAGACGAGGAGCTTCACTTCGCCGATGGCGTCGATGCTGGGGGAGAGATATCCAGGGTTCAGGTTGCCGGAGTCCTGCGCGGCGACGCCGTCCAGACTGAGCACAATCTGGCCCGTTCGGCCTCCATTCACCGGAGGGATGCCGCCGCCCGACCAACCGCGAAAATCGCTGGAGGCGACGGTCTGAACGCCCGGCAGCGTCATGATGAGCGAGAGCGGATTGCGTCCCCGAGTCGGGGTGTCCATAATCTGGCGGGTGTTGATGGAAATGGAACGGTCCGAACTCGAAGTCTGGACCTGGACGGCCGAGGCTTGCACTTCGACCGAGGAGGAAACGTCGCCGACCTGAAGGGCAATTTCATGCAGGTCAACGCGTTCCTGCGCCGGGACAACAATGTTGCTCTGGGTGTAGGCCTTAAAGCCCGGCATCTCGATTCGCAGGCTGTACGAGCCCGGAACGATGTTTGTGAACAGAAACGAACCGTTGGTGTCCGACTTAAATGTCCGGACCTGCGATGATACGGCGTTCGTCAGTTTCAGATCGGCGCCGGAAACCGCGGCGCCAGTGGCGTCGGTGACCGTGCCGAGAACCTGGCCGGTAACGCTCTGTGCGTACGAGACGAAGGGCAGAATCAATAGAAAGAAGAAACACTTCATGAAACGAACCCCCACAGGTTGATTGAGCAACGCCGGAACGTTATATCGAATCGGTACTTGAAAGTCAAAGGCGATGGCCATCACAGCCGCTCGTGAGCGACTTGTCCGCTTTGAAAAGTCGCAGAGATTTATCGGGTGCATGTTATTCCGGCCCGCGCAGCAGGCGCTCTCCGGCCCGCTGTTCCGTTTCCCAGCCCTTATCGCCCTGCTGGCGCATCCATTCGTCGAGCGTCGCCGCCAGGCGCTTCTTGATTCGATCCAAACCGGGCTCCGCTGCCACGTTATTCAGCTCGTAAGGATCGGCCTTTAGATCGTACAACTCCTCGGCGGGCCGGCGCCGGTAGAAGTGGGCGCGCCGCTTGCCGTGGGGCAGCTTGGACCAGTCTTCGATGATCGTGTCGCGTTTAGGGTCGGTGAGGACGTTGCTAAACGCCTTCTCCGGCGTCAGGTTCCGGATGTATTTGTAGCGCGCGTCCCGGACCGACCGGATTGGATACCCTTCGCCTCCGTTGATGATTCCCTTGGTCGTCTGGACGCCGAAGACGTGATCATGGTGTTTCCGTGCCTTGCCTTCGAGCACTTTCAGGAAACTCTTGCCATCCAAGTCCGGCGGGACGGGCAAACCGGCCGCTTCGAGAAGCGTCGGCAGCAGATCGACATACTGCGTCATCGCCGCGGCGCGCGTTCCCGGCTGGATTCGATTCGGCCAACGCACGATGAATGCCGCTTTCAGGCCGTTCTCATATAACGTCCACTTAGAGAACGGCGACTGGGTGCCATGTTCGCCACAAAACAGGAAGAGTGTATTGGGCGCGTGCTTGTCCAGAATCTCCAGAAGCGCTCCGAGCTGTTGATCCATCCAGGTGATCTCTGCGTAGTACAGACTCAGGCGGCGGCGTGTGGAAGCATCGTCGACCAGGTGAGGCTGAATCTTGAGGGACTCCGGCGGATACGCCGAAGGGTCGCCGACGTCGCGAGGCATGTGCGGCTGGTGGGAGGCCACCCAGAGGAAGAACGGCTGCGACTTGTCGCGCGTGATGAAAGACTCCAGATACGCCATTTTTCCGGGTATCGGCTCTTTGTCGCCCGTTCCGAGGACCTCGAACGGGAAGACCTCATCCGGGCCAAAATGCTTCTTACCGGTTCGCGCCACCCGGTAACCGGCCGCCTTCAATTCCCGAACCAGACTGGGCGCAGTGTCGTACACGCGGCTATGATTCGGATACGCTCCGTTACGTACGGGCCACTGTCCGGTAAGAATCTGCTGGCGGGTTGGTGCGCACATGGCTGTGGCCGTGAACATCGCGTCCAGGCAGATGCCCTGTTTCGCAAGCCGGGCCAGCACCGGAGTGCGCACCTGGGATCCTCCGTACGGCTCAATGTCCCGCCACCCGAGATCGTCCGCGAGGAAGATCACGATGTCCGGTCTGCGCGGTTGCGCGCCGGCGGCGGCGGAGGCGAACAAGAAGTCCCGGCGGCGGAGTTTCACGATACATTAGATGGTAAGGCGAAACCTGCTTTTTCTGTTTTGTCTGCTGACTCCGTTGTTCGCGGCCTCGCCGGAGGAGGATGTGAGAGCGGCCGAATTGGCCTGGCTGGACGGCATCACAAAGCCGGACATGGCGAAGCTCGACCGCGTTCTGGCCGAGGATCTGTACTATCTTCATTCCAGCGCCGTCGTCGATACCAAAGCCAGCTATATCGAATCGATCCGCAGCGGGAAACAGAAATACGCGTCTGGAAAGATCAACGACATGAAAATTCGCGTCTACGGCAAGACGGCCGTGATTAACGGCGACGCGAACTTTGAGTTCGTTTCAAATGGTACGCCATCGAAGGGCCACCTCAAGTACACGCACGTTTTCGTGAAGGGTTCAAAGGGATGGCAATTGGTATCCCATCAGTCGCTGCGGCTGGCGCAATAGCGGCTAGAGCTAGTACGGGGAACGGAGGATTACCGCCGCCGAGTCCAGCGCGAATGGAAGCTTTCTGCAGGGTGAGGTCATGCTGACGATCCGTTTCGAGCCGCCGTCGAACGGGAGGGGAAGGAAGCAGAGAGCCGGTCGCAGAGTTTGCCCATAATCGTCTGGCTGCCGGTGATCTCATTGCCAACACCTGACTGCCGGCACGACAAGAATACCCAGCTTCGGCTGGCGGCCCTAATGCGCCTGTCCGTCTACTGCCGGATTCCGGGCCATGGGGTTGATCCAGTTGGGTTATACGAAATGGCGAGGACACTGGAGTTTTCAGAAAGGGATGTTGGGATGAACGGCGAAAATCGAGAGCAGTGGCCATGGTTGGAGGATCTGGGAAAGCCATCCGTCGGGTTACGCCCCCGTCCTGAGGAAAGCTACATCTTGGATTCGACGCGGATCGGAGGTGTGCCTCTACTTGCAGAGGGAGTGCGATGGCCCGGGAATCATCGAGGTGAGCGCTTGGTGTTTGTGGCTCAGCTACGACGGGACGATTTCCTGTTTCTTCCATTTCCCGAACAAGCGGGCTGGCTGCAGTTGTATTGGGACCGGCATTTTCCTTTTGACTTGGAGACGGAGTATTAGAAGGAGATCCGCGATGCGCACCAGGACTGGACTTTTGGGTCGTGGGAGAGTCTTATGCCCAAGCCGGAAATTGCCCGGCTGCCGGAAATGTCAGCTGAAGAATTCGTACGGCCGGAGCCTGCTGACTATCCTTTAGCATCGCCGCTTGTTCCTCTGCCCTGCGCTTGTGACCTGGAGCTAATTCTGGATTTTCCTCACATGTTCGATCTAGACAGGCTAAGGGTGCGTTCGGTGAACCGCGAGGATGAAATGGCCTACGCGGAAGCCGCGACCGGACATGGAACTAAGGCGGGCGGCTGGCCGTTTTGGCTGCAGGGAGACAATACTCCGCGCTGCCGCTGCGGCCGGACGATGGAACTACTCCTGACGATCATCAGCAGTGAATACCTCTGCCGGAACGGCAGCCGCTGGGATTATGTGGGTCCCAGTGCGGCGCCGGTCAAGCCGGACACTAACCCCGCCAATCGAACCGGGATTGAGATACACGACACAGGGCACGCGTATTTCTTTTACTGCCCCAGCTGTCCGGGGTTGCCGATGCGTTGGGTCCATCAGAACCTATAATAGGAGCCGGCGCTTGAGAATGCCATCCGCTCGTGCTTGGAAGCACTATGGGCCAATACCTTGACTACCAGGTTCGACTGATGAGGCAAAGCGGAACGCCGACGATACACACGAGCCACTTAGGTGGCCCGTTGCTGTGGCCAGCTGCCGAGCCCTGGCCGGTCTGCCCGGACCGACAATTGCCCTACTACGAGGGGGACCCGCCCAACGACTACTTCATTCCGTTGCTTCAAGCGTTCCAACACGACTTCCCTGATATTCCATTCCCCGAGGGCAGCGACCTTCTGCAAGTACTCTGGTGCCCGCGTTACTGCCGCCAGCGGAACGGAATGCCCAGCCCCGTGGTCCGGTGCGTGTTGAGGGCCGGCGCGCAGGTGGAGTTTCCCCTGAGCGAGTTTCCCCAAGCGAGAATGCCCATAAAGGGACTAGTACCGGAATCGTGCAATGTCCAGGGGGTTCGGGAGGCGATGACCCCGTTCAGCGATCCGCGGGCCAGGCTTTTAGGCGGGTACGCTGGCATGCACGGCGAGCCGGTGTTCCTTCGATGCAGCGCTTGCCGAACGCGATTGTGGCCGCTTCTGACGGTTTCAGGCGTGGACGAAGAAGAGCAGTTCTTCCCACTGGCGCCATGGCTCGCGCAGGTTCAGATCTGCTGGCGCTGCCCCGGGGCTCCGTCGAGGCTGCTCTATGAAACCACCTGAGGCTGAGGCCGTCGTACCTCCGCTGCCAAGCGGCAGCCATCGAAGGCCAGGGCATGGCTCAGGGGCGCAGGTGTGATTTGCTCAAACGGGGCCGCCTCCCGGTCGTTGTGCATACCTAGCCGGAAATCGTTCATCCCAGTTCCGCGCGCAGTTCGGAGAGGTCTAAACGTCCGGTATAGATGGCCATTCCAAGGGCGGCATGGATGTTCATGGCGCGCAGGGCGCGGACGTCCGCCAGGGTCGTAACGCCGCCGGCAGCCGTAATCTCGTGGGCCGGGGACAGTGCCAGCCGCAGCCGCCGGAACCAGTCCAGATCCGTTCCCTGCATCATCCCCTCTTTGTCGACGTAGGTGCACAAAAAGCCGCGGCAGTACGGCTCCAGGGAGCCGATAATCTCCTCGGCGGTGAAGTTCGTGGCCTCGCGCCACCCCTTTATCACGATTTTTCCGTCTTTGGAGTCGAGCGCCAGCAAGATGCGTTCCGGCCCGATGGCGGAGGCCAACTCCTCCAAAAACGGCTTGTTGGGACCCTCCGTCGTAAAGGCGCTGGTTCCGACGATAACTTTAAGGGCACCCTGCGCCAGGAGTGCGCGTGCGCGGTCCACGGTCCGGACGCCGCCGCCGACCCGGCATCGCGCGTTTGCGCAGAGCGTCTCGACGATCGCGTCATTGGCGCCCCGGCCGATGGCGGCATCCAGGTCGATGACCTGAATCTCGGGAAAGCCGGCGAACCGCTCCAGCATCCGGAGGGGCGCGTCGCCCTCAAGAGCTTTTTCGCGGCCCTGAACAAGCTGGACGACCTTGCCGTCCATCAAATCGATGCAAGGGAGAATCAGACTCACCGGCGCCTCCGCACGACGATACCGTGCCGATCCAGAAATTCTTTCAAGTCGTCGACTGTGTAGGTGCCAAAGTGGAAGATGCTTGCGGCCAGCGCGGCATCGGCTTCGCCCTCGGTGAGCACTTTCAAAAAGTCTTCGGGCCGCCCGGCGCCGCCGCTGGCGATCACCGGAATGCGCGTGGCGCCGGAAACGGCCGCCGTCAATTCGCAGTCGAATCCGGTTTGGACCCCATCGGTGTCCATGGAGGTAAGAAGTATCTCCCCGGCGCCCAGCGCCATGCCGCGCGCGGCCCATTCAACGGCGTCGATGCCTTCGTCGACGCGGCCGCCCTTCGTGTAGACGTTCCAGCCGCCGTTCGGCCGCCGGCGCGCATCGATGGCTAGGACAACGGCCTGTGCTCCGAACTCCAGGCTCAGTTCCGTGATCAACTCCGGCCTCCGGACCGCCGCGGTGTTGACGCTGACCTTGTCGGCCCCCGCCATCAACAGCTTGCGCGCGTCCGGGACGCTTCGAATTCCTCCGCCGACGGTGAGCGGAATAAAAACTTTTCGTGCCGTGCGGGCGACCACGTCCACCATTGTGTTCCGCTCGTCGCTGGAGGCGGTGATATCCAGGAACACGAGTTCGTCGGCGCCCTGTTCGTTATAGCGTTCGGCGAGTTCGACAGGATCGCCGGCGTCGCGAAGATTGACGAAATTGACGCCCTTGACCACGCGGCCGGCGGTGACGTCCAGGCAGGGAATAATGCGTTTAGCGAGCATGGAATCGAACGTCCACGATTTAGAGCTCTGCGAAGTTTTTGACAATCTGCAACCCCAGGGGTCCCGACTTTTCAGGGTGAAACTGAACGCCGAAGACGTTCTCGTGCTCCAGCACGGCGGTGAACGGCTCGACGTATTGACACGTGGCAGCGGCGTACTCGCAAACGGGCACGTAGAAGCTATGAGCAAAGTAGACGTAGGGCCGCTCGCCGAGGCCGCGCAGCAGTCGCGAACCGGCCTTCGTGTCCAGTTCGTTCCAGCCCATATGCGGCACCCGGGCGTCTTCGGGAAATCGAACGACGCGCCCCGGAAAGATACCCAGGCCCTTCACATCGGGATCTTCCGCACCCTCCTCAAAAAGCGCCTGCAGGCCCAGGCAGATGCCAAGAAACGGCACTCCGGAAAGGATCCGGTTCATCAACGTACCGCGCACGCGCATCGCATCCAGGGAACGCAGAAGCTGGCCGTAGTGACCGACTCCGGGCAACAGGATCTTCTCCGCCGCGTTCAATCCATCCGCATCATCCACCAGGGTGAATTTCGCCTCCACCGCCTCCAGCGTGTTCAATACGCTGCGCAGGTTGCCGGCGCCGTAATCGAAGACCGCGATGCCGCTCATTTCTTCGTTCCTTCCAGCAGGCCCTTCGTCGACGGCAGTTGGTCCTTCAACCGCGCGTCGGTGGAGCAGGCGTATTTCATTGCCCGCGCCCAGCCCTTGAAAATGCTTTCGAGCTTGTGATGATTCGAACGTCCGTATACCGTCAGCACGTGCACGTTCGCGCCGCAGTGGACGGCGAAGCCGTCGAAGAAGTCGTGCATCAATTCCGATTGCAGGCCGCCTACCAGGCGCGTTTTGACTTTGTCGTTGTAGACCAGCGCCGGACGGCCGCCCAAGTCGACGGCCACCACGCTCAACGTCTCATCCATCGGCATGACGAAATAACCGGCCCGGTTGATGCCTTTCCGGTCCCCCAACGCCTTGGCGAAAAGCTGCCCGATCACGATGCCAACGTCTTCGACGGTGTGGTGTTGATCCACATCCAGGTCGCCTGTGGCCTTCAGTTCCAAGTCGAAGCCGCCGTGTTTGGTGAACAGCTCCAGCATGTGGTCCAGGAAGCGAATCCCCGTGGAGACGGAGTAGCGGCCCTTGCCTTCGATCTTCAGTTTGCCTGCGATTTGGGTTTCGCGCGTAATGCGTTCGACTTTGGAGGTTCTCATGCGGGGAGTGCGTTTTCGAGTTGATTGATGCTCTCAATGACGGCGATTGCACCGTGGGCTTTCATAAGTTCGACCGTCGCGGCGTGCCCGGCGTCGCGAGCGTGGCCGACGCCGATGAACGGAACGCCGGCGCCCTGAGCGGCGCGGGCGTCGTCGAGCGTGTCGCCAATATAGATGCGCCGTGCGCCAGGGTACAGGCCGGCGACCTTGTGCAGCCCTTCCGGGTGCGGCTTGGGGTGGGTCACGTCGTCCTCTCCGATCACGGCCGCGAACCGGAGATGACCGGCGAAACGGTCGAGCGTAATCTGGGCCTCCGCCCGGAGACGCCCCGTGAAAACCGTGAACGCATAGCGGGCGTTCAGGCGCGCCAGCGTGCCCGTGGTGTCGATCCAGACCTCTCGGCTGATCAGGCCGTCCGGCGGAAGAAACAGTTTTTGAAACTCCTCGACCACTTTGGCGTACGGGACGGTGTGGCCCATGTCGGCGAGGATCTTTTGCGACAACGCCCAATCGTTGTTCCAGCCGCCCTGGTTCTTGTAGGTCTGAATCAGGGCGCGCTCAATAGTGCGGCCGCTGAAGTGGCGCACGGTTTGCACAATCGTCTCCCGGTAGGACTCCGTGACGTCCACCAAGACGCCATCCATGTCGAAGACGATCACTTGGCCGGGCACTTCCACACAACCTCCAATTCGGTCAGAAACTTTCGCATCTGTTCCCGTGTGCCGATCGTGACGCGCACGGCGCCCGGAATTTCGTAAGAGCGGTCGCGGACCAGAATGTTCTTGGCCTTCAATGCGTCCCGCACTTCGATGGATCGCTCCCCGCAGTCGAAGAGCACGAAATTGCCGTGGCTCTTCACGTAGTTGATGCCTAGCTTTTCCAGCCCCACATAGACAAGTTCGCGCGCGGCCAGCACCTCACCCACGTATTCGGAGATGTATTCCGTATCGCGAATGGCAGCGCGGGCGGCCAGCACGGCAAGAGAATTGACGCTGTATGGCGATTGCGCCTTCTTCATCCATGCGACGTTGTCCGCCCGGCTGAACAGGCAGCCGACGCGCATGGCCGCCATGCCATAGACTTTGCTAAAGGTGCGGCTGACGAACAGATTCGGGTACTCGCGGATCAGCGGCAGGGCGGTGATGCCGCTGAACTCGTAGTAGGCTTCATCGATCAACACGGCGGCGTTCGGCGCCTTCTTGAGGATTCGAACGATTCCGTCCAGATCCACGGCGCTGCCGGTGGGATTGTTCGGGTTCGATATCAGCACGACGCGCGTGGCCGGTTGAATAGCGCCCAGCAGTTCCTGCAGCGGAAATTGCAACGTGCCCGGACGATACGGGATCTCGCGGATCTGAGCGCCCGCCACCTCGCTGTAGAAGCGGTACATGGCATAGGACGGTTTTAGGATGACGACTTCGTCGTCATCGTCGACATAGGTGTTGATCAGCACCTGGATCGCTTCGTCGGTGCCGTTGGTGATCGTGAACTCGTCCTGCCCGGTTTTGAAGAACGCGGCGAGTTCCTCCACGGCCGCTCCGTATTCGGGATAGACGGCAAGGTCGTTTTCGACCAGATGCTGCGCCAGAAATGCGGTGACCTTCTCGCTGCAACCCAGCGTGTTCTCGTTGAAGTCAAGCCGCATGCGTTCTATTCGGCCGCCCGTGGGCGGATGATAGGGCGCCATGCGCTCAACGGCCTGCCGGGGCCGCAATCCTTGTTTGCTATTTGGCACGGCGGACCTCGACGGAGCGGGCATGGGCTTCGAGTCCTTCCGCGCGGGCCAGCGTCGTGATCGCCGGTTCGAGCTTCCTCAGCGCCGAGGCGGAGAGCTCCTGTGTGGAGATAATCTTCACGTAGTCCATCGCGCTGAGCCCGCCGCGCAGCCGGGCGGCTCCGCTGGTGGGCAGTACGTGGTTGGGGCCGGATGCGTAGTCGCCGGCGGCTTCCGGGCTGTAGGGCCCAATAAATACCGAGCCGGCATGGCGGATGCCCGGGAGCAGGGAGGCGTCGGGGATCGAGAGGTGCTCCGGTGCGAAGCGATTGGAAACCTCCACGGCTTCTTCGAGCGACCGCATCAAAATGATGGCCGAGTTCGCGTCGATCGCCTTCCGCGCCGTCTTGCCGGTGGGCAGCGATTCAAGCTGCTTTTCGATCTCCGTTTGCACTGCCAGCGCCAGCTGCTTCGAAGTTGTTAGCAGCACGGCGGAGGCATCGGTATCGTGCTCCGCCTGCGCCAGCATGTCGGCCGCGATCCATTTCGGATTCCCATCCGGCGCGATCATCAGGATCTCCGTAGGACCGGCGATGAAGTCGATGCCCACTTCGCCCGCCAGCAACTTCTTCGCCGCGGCGACAAAGATGTTGCCGGGGCCGACGATGCGATCGGCGCGCGGCACGGTTTTCGTTCCATACGCGAACGCCGCGATGGCGTGCGCTCCGCCGATCTGAAAAACGTGGGGCGTCCGCAACAGCGCGGCGGTTCCGAAGATCTCGGCGACGAAGCGCGGCGATGTGACGCACACGTTTGGCACACCGGCCGTAAGTGCGGGGATCACGGTCATCAACACCGTGGACGGCAGTGGATAGCGGCCGGCCGGAATGTAGGCGGCGACCGTGTCGAGCGGGCGGATGATCTGGCCCGCCTTCAGCCCCGGGGCAATGAATTTCGATTTCGCCGCCGGCAGTTGCAGCTTGGCGTACGCGCGAATGTTCGCGGCGGCGGTTTTGACCGCGCGCTTGAACTCCGGCGAAAGCTGCCGGACGGCGCCGTCGAGCTCCGGTTGAGACACGCGCAGACTGGCGCGTTGGGAGTCATCGAACTGAAGCGCATAGCCGCGCACGGCCTTGTCGCCGTGCTTGCGGACGTTCTCGAGGATGGGCCGGACAGCCGTCTCGGCCTCGGTGAATCGAGCGGCCTTGCGGGCCAGGATCCGCCCGATTTGCGTGTTGTCGACGATGCGAATCATTCGATGATCTTGTTCAGGGGATATTCGACGATGCCGCTGGCGCCGGCAGCCTTCAGGCGCGGGATGATAACGCGCACGGTGCTCTCGTCGAGTATCGTATTCACGGCCACCCAGTCTTCCTTCGCCAGCGGCGAGATCGTTGGATTCTTCAGGGCCGGCAGGATGTCGAGAATCGTGCCGAGATCCTTTCTCTGTACGTTCAGCATGAGCCCGACTTTTCCCAACGCGGCGATGGCGCCTTCGAGAAGCATCTTGATGTCGGCCAACTTCCTCTTCTTCCAGGGATCGAGGATCGACTGTTTATTGGCGATCAACTGCGTGTTCGAGGTGAACAGCTCTTCGACGATGCGCAGCTTGTTCGCACGCAGTGAGGAGCCGGTCTCGGTCACTTCCACGATGGCGTCGGCCAGGTGCGGCGGTTTGACTTCTGTGGCGCCCCAGGAAAACTCCACCTTCGCCTTCACGCCGTTCTTGCGGAGGTACTTCTTTGTGGCCTCCACCAATTCGGTGGCAATGATCTTGCCTTCCAGGTCTTTCACTGTTTTGACCGGCGACGACTCGGGCACGGCCAGAACCCAGCGGACTTTGCCAAAGCTCTGTTTGGAGTAGACCAAATCGGCGATCTTGGCGACCTTCGCGCCGGACTCCTGAATCCAGTCGAACCCGGTGAGCCCGGCATCCAGCACGCCGTCGTCGACGTACCGGGCCATTTCCTGCGCGCGGATCAGCATGCACTCCAGCTCCGGGTCGTCGACGGCGGGGAAGTAGGAGCGGCTGGAGGTATTGATGTTGAAGCCGGCTTTCCGGAACAGGTCGATCGTAGCGTTTTCCAGGCTTCCCTTCGGAATGCCGAGTTTCAGTTTTTGAGGTGAGTTGGGCATTAGTTGCTGTAGACCTGATTGGGATCGTAGGTTTGGGTTTCGGTGACTTTCCACTCGCCGTTCTCGAGCGTCCGGAAGAAGCAGCTCTGGTAGCCTTCGTGGCACACGCCGGGGCCGATGGCTTCCACCTGGATCAGCACGGCGTCCTTGTCGCAGTCGGTTTGGATGGACCTGACCAGCAGTTTGTGTCCGCTCGATTCGCCCTTCAGCCACAGCTTCTTCCGGCTGCGGCTCCAAAAAATCGCGTAGCCCTTCTCGGTGGTGAGCCGGAACGACTCCTCGTTCATGTATCCGACCATGAGGACCCGGCCGGTTTTGTAGTCCTGAATGACGGCGGTTACCAGGCCGTCTGTCTTCTTGAAATCGAGATCCATGATGATTTAGAAAATGAAAAACCCGCCGATGGGTACGGCGGGCTGGGTTTCGGTCACATGCGAAGGAACTTACGTTCTATCCAATGGCCCAGCCATTCGCCCCGTGGCGATGATGGTTGCAGTGGCCGTGAAACAACACTCGCATGGAAACTATGAGTATACCAGAATTGACACTTCGTTCCCAGCGCCGATAGACTCAGATTTCACAATGCTGTTGCAAAAAGAGATCGTCACGCACCTGGCAAAGAAGATCGTGGCCGGGTTAGCGCCAGGTTTTGTCGAGATTGCGAACACGAGTTCCGCCACGACGGTGGTGGACGAAGTGATCGTCCAGGAACTCTCGGTGGAAGACGAACTGAACGACGAGGTTCGCGAAATCCTGTCGCAGTATTCGGACTACATGCGCCGGGAGCAGGTGAGCTATCAGGACATGTTCCGCAAGGTGAAGAACCAGCTTGTGGCCGAGCGGAAGATCGTTCGCGCCTCCGGCCGCGACACCGGCGACGGTATGAAGCTCTCGCGCGACAAGATCACCGAGATTTCGCATAAGGTCCTGACGGCAATGCGCAAGGGCCGCGACTTCCGGCTGAAGCGTCCCGAGAACGATATCCGCCTGCAAATCGTCAAGACCTTTACCGAGTTCCTGCAGGCCGAGGACAAGCTCGACAAGGCCGCCCGGCAAAAAATCAAATCGCAGAAGCGCGAGATTTTGGAGAACAGCGAAGAGTACGATCTGCTGCTGCGCCGCTACTATGCCGAAGAGTTGAAGAAACTCGGCATCGATCTGCCGCGGCCCTAGGTGACTGGCCGGCCGGACATTGTCGCGGCGGGCAGTCTGAACGTGGACTTCGCCGCGCGAGTGCCCCGACTGCCAGCGCCCCCTCCGGCACGCCGTCTGCATCCTGTTCCCAATGGAAATTCCGTTGGACGCCGCAGCGCAAGGACTTCGCGCGGAAAGGGAACTGGGCCCCTTGACGATTCTGGATCCCGCGCCTGCTGCTGGCGGCGGCGTTCTGAGACTGGGCGCGCGCGGATGCTACTCCGGGGGGCGTTTTTATCCGGCGTTCCCCGTGGTCCCGGTCGATACCACCTCGGCGGGCGACACTTTCAACGCCGCTCTCGCTGTGGGGCTATGCGAAGGGCAGGGAATTCCCCAAGGCCCTTCGCATTGCAAACGCGGCCGCGACGCTTTCCGTCACGCACGCGGGTGCGCAAACGGCGGTCGACGAGTTTGCCGCAGCTTACCGTTCCTGCTTGCCGTAAACGACGCGATTCACCTTGCCGGCTTCGATGGTGACCTGCCGGGTGAACTCGCCGTAGATCTGCGACTGGACCTTCAGCTCATACGTACCAGCCGGAACCAGCAGTCCACCGCCGATATCGTTCAATTCGTCGACATGGGCCACAAACATACCGTTCAAGTAAACGGCGCCAATGTCGCCGGTCGCCACGGACCAGAAGGACTCTGATTCACCGCCCTTCAGGCGCAGGCGCCCGAACGGCCCCTTGGGTTCTTCCTTCTTTTTCATCTTCGCGCCGACCTTCGTGGTCTGGCCGGCCTTGGCGTCCACCTTCAGCGTGAAGTCCTCGTAACGAGGATCCTTGAGCGTGATCTCGTGCGAGCCAGGCTCGATCGCGTACTTTTCCGGCACCGTGAAACGGCCCGCCGGGCCCACGTACTTGCCGTCGACAAACACTCCCGCGCCTCGCGGGGAGGAGCGTATACGGACATAAGTTCCGTCAGCGGCGAAAAGGGGAAGCGTCAGGGCTGTGAGAGCGACTACGGAGAAGAGCTTCAGTCTCATATTTCTCAGAATACCTGATTGGAGAAACAGTTACGAAATTTATTGGACACAGGCGAAGCTGGACGCGGCGTTGGCCGGGCCGGATCCGTTGTACTTGACCTTCAACGGATACGGGCACAGCGGCCGGGTGAAGTTTGGGTCCTTGTCGTTTGAGGCGATGAACTTGTCCGGCGCCACGCCTTGCTCCACCCAGCGTTCCAGCGCGTCGACGATGTGGCGCTCCGGTCCTCGCGGCGATGCTGGGGTCTGGCCGAACTGATTGGGACCGATGCCGCCGCCGCAGTGGCCCATGCCC